>Ga0265297_10001688_pt1 | contig 50025 bp, 40 predicted proteins | sample Munlanlwell13791_FD_192502 | JGI IMG/M metagenome (GOLD analysis project Ga0265297, IMG submission 192502) | Leachate microbial communities from a municipal landfill in Southern Ontario, Canada - Leachate well 137-91 | ecosystem: Engineered > Solid waste > Landfill > Unclassified | place...
TATGGCGCACAAATTCATCGGAATAACGCAACCCATCTTCATTGAGAATTTTATATTTATCGATCACTATAACGTTATCTAAACTGCCACCTAAAGCTAAATTATTAGCTCTCAAGTATTCAAATTCAGACAAAAAGCCAAAAGTACGAGCTCGACTGATTTCTTTTACAAAAGTTGTACTAGAAAAGTTGAGTGTAGCTTTTTGCTTTTTATTTTTGAAGAGAGGATGATTGTAGTCCAAAATAAAAGAGACCTTGAAGCCATTATAAGGCTCTAAAACAACACTTTTATCGCCATCTTTTATTTCAATTTTTTTCTTGATACGGATAAATTCTTTGATGGACTTCTGCTCCTCAATGCCAGCAGATTGAATAAGAAAAACAAAGGGCCCTGCGCTTCCATCCATAATAGGCATTTCGGAAGCGCTTAGATCAACATATGCATTGTCGATGCTAAGCCCTGCAAAAGCGGACATCAAATGTTCTATGGTTGCAATACGCACGCCGTCCTTGTTGACTAGGCAAGAAGATAAAGTTGTATCTCCCACATTTTCAGCAAGAGCTCGAATTTCTACGGCAGGATCTAAGTCAACTCGACGAAAAACAATACCAGTATTAACCGGCGCCGGTCTAAGCGTTAAATAAACCTTTTCACCAGAATGCACTCCTATTCCAGCAGCGCGGATACTACGTTTCAAGGTTCTTTGGCGTATTGTTTTATGTATCATCGTCGGCAATTTTAGCACAATACTCCCAAATCACAACTTTTCTAAAATTTCCATTTCGAGTTGTTCCATTTCATCAGCTTCTTTATCATTTTCATGGTCATAACCCAAAAGATGCAACATACCGTGGACAATTAAATGGGCCAAATGATCATCGACTTTTATGCCTGCCGTCTTAGCTTCTTTCGATACAATTGGAAAACAAATTATCAAATCACCATAAAACAATCTAGAAGCGATTTCTTTCGGCAAGTCATAACTAAAACTCAAGATATTAGTAGAAGATTTTTTATTGCGATAGGCTTGGTTTAGACGAGCGCTTTCTTGTTCATCAACTAAGCAAATATTCATGTCTGCCGCCAAATGCTTCGATAGTTTACGTTTTTGAAGCTCAGCTAAAATCTTTTCGACCCAACATTGCAACTCTCCTGAATCAGGAAGAAGTGATTTTTTTAAACTTTTTTGTACTTGTAAACCAAGTTGCAACGGAAACTTGCGACTTCTTTTAGATTTTATTGGCCCAACCTTCGTGGAAGTGCATTTTGCCTTGGCTGGTAAAGACTGCTTTTCTTTTTTTTTCATAAACTCCTCCTTGCAAAAAATAATTTTAAAACTGCTCCAAAAACTGTAAATCATTTGTAAATAAGACACGTAAATCATCAATAGCATATTTCAGCATAGCAAGCCTATCTAATCCCATACCAAAAGCAAAACCGCTATATTTTTCACCATCAACGTTTACTGCTTTAAAAACATTAGGGTGCACCATACCACATCCACCTAACTCCAACCAACGCTCAGTCCCATCTTGCATTTTCCATGCAATGTCTAATTCGGCGGAAGGCTCAGTAAAAGGAAAGTAAGAAGCGCGGAATCGAAATGGCAGATCACCAAAAAATTCTTTTACAAAACGTACTAATAGCCCTTTCAAATCCGCAAAACTAATATTTTCATCCACGACCAAACCTTCTACTTGATGAAACATAGGAGAATGCGTCGCGTCGCTATCGCAGCGATAAACTTTACCAGGAGCAATAATACGAAATGGCGGTTTTCCAGCTTCCATCATGCGAATTTGCACGGGAGATGTGTGCGTACGAAGTAGCGATCCATCTTCAAAATAAAAAGTATCGTGCATATGGCGCGCTGGGTGCTGTGGCGGAAAATTTAGCGCGGTGAAATTATAGTAATCACTTTCTACTTCGGGCCCCTCAGCAATAATAAAACCCATACGCAAAAAGAAATCTTCAACTTCCATGCGAATTTTAGTAACTGGATGTAAACTGCCTAAACATTGGCCGTTTGAAGGCAAAGTCACATCTACAGGCTCTCTATCTAGTTCTTTTAAAACCAAGCTATCTTGCAGCTCTTTTTGTCTTTGTAACAGCAAGTTTTCGATAGTAATTTTAATTTGATTAATTTTCTGCCCAAATAGTGGACGCTCATTAGCAGGCAGGCTAGATAAAAGCTTGAAACTTTCGGTAATTGGGCTGGATTTGCCAAGATATTTACTGCGTACTTGATCAAGAGAATATTGATCCACGGCCGACTGAACCGCGCTTCCTGCTTCTTGTAGCAGAATCTCTAATTTTTCGGTTTGAGACATAACAACTCAAGACTCTTGATTGTTATAAAATTTATTTAGATTCTAAACCCGATTTAACCTTAGCTACGATAGCGGCAAAAGCTACTTTATCGGAAACAGCAAGCTCGGCAAGAATTTTACGGTCAATCTCAATGCCAGCCTTCTTTAAACCATTTATGAATTTGCTGTAGGAAAGGCCTTGCTCTTTCACTGCAGCATTAATTCGAATAATCCACAAAGCACGAAATTGACGTTTGCGTTGTTTACGACCTTGATAGGCATATTGACCGGCTTTAATTACGGCTTGTTTAGCAGTTCGGAATACTCGACTGCGCGCGCCATAATAACCTTTGGCTTTTTTCAGCCAACGTTTATGACGAGCATGCGCCGTCACTCCGCGTTTTACTCTAGGCATTTTCTATCTCCAACTTTATTTTATGTCTTATCGCACATCATTCGCGCTACTGACTCAACATCGCTTTTCACAACCATACTGTTGGGACGGAGCTGAGACTTACGCTTTTTCGCCTTCTTCGTTAGAATATGATTGCGAAAAGAACTTCTGTGCTTATAACCGCTGGCGGTACGCTTAAACCGTTTTGCGGCACTCTTATTTGTCTTTAATTTTGGCATTGTTATATCTCAAAAGGAAAGGAATATACTCGTTTTTAAATCTAAAATCAATTATGAGTCTTTGCTGGAGCTAAAATCATGGTAAGCTGCTTGCCCTCTAGCTTTGGCATCTGCTCTGCCGTACCGTGTTCAATTAAATCGTGCGTAATACGCGCCAAAAGCTCGCGACCCAAGTCCTGATAAGCCATTTCACGTCCGCGAAAACGAATCGTGATCTTAACTTTATCGCCAGATTGCAGAAATTCCGTAGCTTTCCTCATTTTAACCTGATAATCGCCGATATCTGTCGTGGGCCTCAGCTTTATTTCTTTGGTTTGAATCTGTTTGGATTTTTTCTTGAGGCGTTTACTTTGTTCAAATAAATATTTGCCATAATCCATGATACGGCAAACTGGAGGCGTTGTCTGTGGGGAAATCTCGACTAAATCGAGCCCTTCCGCTTCAGCCATACGCAAAGCCTCATCTAAACTTACAATTCCGACTTGTTCGCCAGCCGAGCCAATAAGCCGCATTTCTCGCACGTGTATCTGACGATTGACTCGTGCTTTTTTTGTTTTTTCTATGCTAATACCAAACCTCCTAAAAAATTATAAATGATGAATTATGAATGATGAATTGTTAGGAATATAAAACATGTCCAAGGATTTTACTTTAAAATCAACATGTTATAAAATGAAATTAGATTCCCCTTTCCAAATTCATAATTTATAATTACCCATAATTTTAACAAAATCCGCTACGCTCATGGCGCCCAGATTTTTACCATCACGATCCCTAACAGCAATCGTTCCATCTTGCATTTCTTTATCACCAACTACGAGTTGATAAGGCACTCTCTGCATTGCGTGCTGGCGGATTTTAAAGCCTATCTTCTCATTTCTCAAGTCTAAATTAACTCTAAGGCCTATTTCTTTAAGTTCCGTATGAACTTTTTCAGCATAGGCTATTTGGTTATCAGTGATATTTAAAATTACCGCCTGCACTGGAGAGAGCCACAGCGGCAAGTTTCCAGCGGTTTCCTCCAATAAAATACCGATAAATCGCTCTAAAGAACCTATCATAGCCCTATGCAACATAACTGGAGTTTTTTTACTTCCATCTTCTGCGATATAATAAGCACCAAGCCTTGCTGGCATAGACAAATCTAGCTGCAAAGTTCCACATTGCCAAACTCGCCCCAAAGAATCTTTTAAAGAAAATTCTATTTTTGGACCATAAAATGCGCCTTCGCCTGGCTGTAGTTCCCACTTAGCACCTTTTTTGTTTAAAACATCGGTAAGTGCTTTTTCAGCTTTATCCCATGTTTCGTCTGATCCAGTGCGTTTTTCCGGACGAGTAGACAATCGAATAATAATGTCATGGAAGCCAAAATTGCTATAAACGCTGAATAATTCATCAAGATAGCGCAAAGACTCAGACTCAATCTGCTCTTCCGTACAAAAAATATGGCCATCATCCTGCACAAATTCGCGTACACGCAAGATTCCATGCAGTGTTCCAGAATGTTCATTACGATGTAATGTTGTAAATTCAGAATAACGAATCGGTAAATCACGATAACTTTTAAGACCTTGCTTAAAAAGTTCAATGCTACCCGGACAATTCATAGGTTTTATTGCAAACAATCTTTCTTCCGAGCCAGTTGTAAACATAACTTCGGAATATTTATCCCAATGACCGGATTTTTCCCAAAGTTCACGCGCAAGCATGATGGGAGTAGAGATTTCCTGATAACCAAATTCTGAAGCTTTTCTTGCAATAAAGTCTTTTATAAGTTTATACAAAACCCAACCATTTGGATGCCAAAATGCCATACCTGGCGATTCTTCTTCCAGATGAAACAAATCCATTTTTTTGGCTAAAAGACGGTGATCTCGCTTGGCAGCTTCTTCTAATCTTTTTAAATAAGCATCTAAATCTTTTTTATTCGCCCAAGCAGTCCCGTAAATGCGCTGTAGCATTTCATTTTTGGAATCACCACGCCAATAAGCCCCAGCAAGCTTAGTTAATTTAAAAGCTTGTAGTTCTTTCGTGGTTTTAACATGCGGTCCTAAACACAAATCAACAAAATCGCCCTGTTCATAAACAGAGATTGGTTGATCTGTAGACAAAGCATTAATAAGTTCTACTTTATAGCTTTCACCTAAACGAGAAAATAGCGCCAAAGCCTCTTCCCTGCTAAGTTCTTTACGTATAATAGGAAGATTAAGACTAGCGATTTCGTGCATTTTCTCTTCAATGCGCGGCAAATCAGTTTCGCTAAAAGTAGTCGGGCAGGAAAAATCGTAATAAAAACCATCTTCTATGCTAGGTCCAATAGCTAATTTAGCGTCTGGATAAAGCGTTTTTATTGCATGTGCTAATAGATGAGCTGTGGAATGGCGTAAAATATCAAGATTAGAATTTTGTGACATAAAAAAAATTATTTTCCTGTTAAAATCTGGTAGGCACGAGTGGTCTCGAACCACCGACCCCCACCATGTCAAGGTGATGCTCTACCGCTGAGCTACGTGCCTACTTATAAAAACAAGTAGGCTAATTATGCCAAACTATTTTTGAATAGCAAGCTCTAACTCTTTCCAATGTAAACCTAGTGGCTCAATACAATCTAAAAATCCCCCTGTTCTGTGCGTAAAATCATTATGTAGATATTATCTTTACTAATTTGCATAGAAATACCACCATGTTAGAATTCACCTATAATTTAACCGAGGAGAAATAAATATGGGGAAATTATTCCAACGCATTTCGTTGCTCTGTGCTTCAGCATTGCTATTTCTATTACCCCAACAAATTTTAGCCACACCCCAAAACGCTTCAGCTTGGGAAATAAATCTTGTTCCATTCTTGTGGTCACCAGCTATAAATGGAACTATGGAAATTCAGGGGGAAAAAACCAAAGTCAATGAGAGTATGTCTGACGTCTTAAAGAAAGTGAACATGGGTTTTATGTTTGCCATTGAAGCACGCAAGGGAGCTTGGGGACTTTATTTTAGCCCTATGTACGTATCTCTGAAAGACAATGCTACCGTTGAGCCGATTAATGTGACACTCAATAACAAAATGTGGATACTAGATCTGGGCGGTTTTTATCGTCTACAAGAATGGCAAACAATGGGGGCCTTGCAAAACAGCTATTTGGATTTACGTTTTGGTGCACGTTACTGGAATTTAAAAAGCTCGATCGACGTTGGTGTTAATGGCAACGGAGTTTTTGCAGCTACTAACAGCACAGATTGGCTAGATCCAACATTAGGTATTCGTTTAAATGTATTTTTAACTCAAAAATTATTTATCAATATCGCAGGGGATTTAGGTGGAGCGAATATCTTTAAAAAATCTTCGCATTTTAGCGTCGATGCCTTTGCCGGGCCTGGATTTAGTTTTACCCCAAACGTCTCTATGCTTCTAGGATATAAAATGCTTTACGTAAATCGTCAAGATGGCAGTGGTAATTCAGAATTATATTGGAAAACCACTTTCCACGGCCCAGCATTAGCAGTTGAAATAAAATTTTAATTAATTATTTCAACGCACGACTTTTATGTATTCTCAAGCATGTAGGACCTTTTGCAACAAATGCTTGTTTATATTCTAAAATGGGTAGATCACGTAACGCTTCGACAATGCGCCAAGAAAAATATCCTACTTGCGGAGGCAAATCATGCCATTCAAGCTTACCTTCTGCGGTCCAAACTTCTTTAAAATAATAATCAACAGGAACCCCTACGATATAGTTAACATCCGGCTCACCCTCTCCGGAACAGTTTGGAATATACTTCCAATTCATTGATAAAGCGCCACTATCGAAGGCAGAGCAAAGACTTTTAGAAAATTGCTGACAATCCGCATCGCTCATTTTCTTCAAATTAGTAACTTCAGCGTCTACAAAGCATACACCATTTTCTGAAGCGCGATATCCTGTACGTTCGCCTTTTATCCAAGCGGACTGAAGATCTACCACTAGCTTGGGAACGCCAATAATTTCCCGACCACCAGCTACAGCCACAAAATTATCTTCCCACATAACAAAACAGAAAGAGCCGCTTTGTTTTTCTTTTTCGCTTTCATAGGTAGCCTGGGCAGTGATTCCAAGCAAATTATAAGAATGTCCACCGATGATATCTACACCTTTACACATTGAGTAATAAGCAGTTATCACAGGATTCTCTGGGGCTGTAAACTGGGGAGGGAGTAAGGCTTGCAACTTTTTACGATCAGTAACGTAGTTTATTATAATTGCATGTTCTTCTACAAAATGGCAATTTTTACCATCCCAACCGTAAATGTTACTACCAAAGTTGGCTGGCATTGTAAGAAGTGGTTGTTTTTTTTGATTATTACTAGTCATTAGGTTAACTCCTTAATTTAAATTGTAAGAAACATACGAAAAATTTAAAATATGAGGTATTATACTACATCTAACTATAATTTTGGAGGTTTAAAACATGATCGAAGATTCTATTATGCTGCAAGGCAGAGTGGCTATTGTTACTGGTGGCGCATCAGGTATTGGAGCTGCCACAGCTGAAGTGTTTGCCGAGCATGGAATAAAAGTGGCCATAACTGATATCGATGAAATAAAGGGACAGCAAGTTACGAGGGATATTATTGCTGCTGGCGGCGATGCTATATTTATAAAACACGACGTAGGCGATGAAAAAAACTGGCAAGAAGTGGTTAGCCAAACTTTATTAGCGTATAAAAAATTAAATATTTTAGTAAATAACGCTGGCATATCTTTTGGTAAGATGCTCTGGGAGTATACCCTAGCTGACTTTCAAAAAGTTCTGAAAATTAATTTGGAAAGTGTCTTCCTAGGCATGAAATACGCTTCTTTAGCCATGGTAAAAAACGACCCTATGGGTGGATCTATCGTTAATGTTTCGTCTATTGCTGCTATTACGACTTTACCAGAACATAGCATTTACGCTGCCAGTAAAGCCGCAGTATGTAGCTTAACTAAATCTGCTGCTTTAGAATATAGTAGGTTTAATATTCGCGTAAACTCGGTTATTCCCGGCCCTGTGGAAACAGCTATTTGGGAAAAAGATAAAGCTCAATTTATGGGTCCAACGAAGGATAACGATGATTTATCACAAAATGAAATCCAAGAGGTTATAAATCAGATGCGCGCAGCAGAAGGCAAGAAATTTGTCACATCCTCTACACTAGTTGAGCGTATTGCCAAACCTGTTGAAATAGCGCTTCCTATTTTATATCTCGTCTCAGATATCTCCAGCTTTGTGACTGGTATTGACTTCGTTATTGATGGTGGAGCCGTATTGCAGCGTAATATTGGAGCGCATTAAGCTTTTTGCATACGCCAATATAACCAAGCATATAAAATCACGCTACTTAGTAATAACATGGCGGTATAGAAAATAATCTCTTTACCAGAACCAAAAATTGCCCAAAAAGCATAAACAGCAGCTAGAACAGCCACTAGGATATTGGTTTTCTTAAATTCAATTTTACCCCTTTCTTTGGAAAGCAAAACTACTTCGGCCATGGCGCTGTAAAGATAAGCAATCAAAGTTGCCACCGCAGCTACGGTGATAACTAGCTGAAATTGTTCTACTAGATTAGGCCGCATAGTGAGCATAACAAACACACTCATCAAAGTTGCATCTATTGCTAAGCCCCAGCCTGGCACTCCAGCTTTATTGCGTCTAGCAAAAATTTTTGGAAACAATCCATCGTCAGCAGCCGCCATCGGCACCTGGCTTTCCAATAAGAGTCCGCTGTTTAAAGCGCCTAAACAAGAAATCACAACGCAAACTACAACAAACATCTGTCCCCATCTGCCAAAAACCATCCCCACTGCCGCAGCAAATGGTGAAGAAGAATGAGCTAAAACATCAGCTGGAAACATGCCCATGACAGCAATAGAAGATGCGATATAAATAACCGCAATAATGGCAGTTCCAATTAACATTGCTAAGTGAATATTGCGTCTAGGATTATGGGTTGCACCCACTGGTACACAGCCTGATTCCACACCCACAAACGCCCATAAAGTTAGAGTTGCAGCGTAGGAAAAAGCATTGAAATTAGATTCTCCAGAAACATTGAAACTTTTTGTTAAATATTCAGGATGAAAAAAGTAAATGCCAATACCAATAACTAATAGAATTGGAATGAGTTTTATTATAGTAGTTATAATCTGGAAAACACCGACTGGCCTTATTCCCGACATATTAATAATCGCCATGATCCAGATAATAGAAATGCCGAGGAACATCGCGACAGTCGGGCTTATAAAATCCGGAAAAAAGATACGTAAATACCCAATTAGCGTCACTATTAGACTAGAATTTCCTGTCCAAAGTGAAATCCAAAAGGTAAAAGCAACTTGAAAGCCAATAAAATCGCCAAATCCAGATTTAGCATAAGCATATGGTCCTCCAGAATGCAGAACCATTTTGCTCATCTTGGCAAAAACAAAGGCAAACAACATAGCACCTGTAGAGGTAAAAATCCAAGAAAGTAGGCTTATGCTACCAATGCGCGCCAAACTTGCCGGCAGCATAAAAACACCCGCGCCAATGGTGTTGCCAATCACCAAAGCAATCAACATCCAAAAACCGAATTTATTTGCTTCTTTCATGGCGTTTAAGAATACCACTGTTTGAGTCGTTTAATAAAATGTTTTTTCAAGTAAACGTTTGCCTTGCAAAAACCCAAAAAAACATGTCTACATGAATTCCTTATAAATCAATCGGTTATTTTTGTGTATTTATGAAAAGCTCAGAGTAGAGTAAAATAGCAGCATGCTAGAACAAATCAAAGATCTTTTACGAGAAAATTTTGACTACCTCAAAGAGTGTTTCTCGAATAGAGAACACATGGGAAGCAATCGTATTCCGTCAGAGAACGAGCAAATGTTTCTTCAAGCAATTAAAAATGCCGGGCTCAATTTTCCTAAAGATGAAACATCAAAAAAAATTGTTTTGCTCTTATTATCCAAACGGGATTTGATTTTTGCAACACAAAATACTTCGCGAATTTGTAGAGAAATCTCTTCTACACTTCCACTTAGAAATATAAAATCTGCTGAAACAATCATAAATGGCTTAGACCATGCAATTGCCCTATATCACCATTGCTGTATAAATTTTCCTGTCTTTACTCTTCAAGAACAGTCTAAACCAACTTATGCAAATCTGTTTCAACTATATCAAGACCAAAAGCAACAAGATAACCCAACTTTTGCTTCACAAACACCTTATCCGGAAAGTGAGCCTTTTTTATTGGAACATAACTTGCTAGTTAACACGGTTGAAGTCGTAGAAGAAACAGGATGCTGTTGCAGACCATCTTTATAAATCTAGAGTGCTACACTACTAAGAGAACAGTTAACCCATACTACTACGCTACTGAAGCAAATTGTTGCGGTGGATGTTGTCTAGCATCGTGGAATTAAAATACAATAAATTAAAATTAACCAATTGATTTAAATAGAAATATCGTAGACATGTTTTTTAATAGAATAAAAACCTTACCTCTTGACCCCTATAAGTTTTAGAGTAAACTCTCGTTATTCATTAACGGACGGAGTGTAGCTCAGCTTGGTAGAGCACTGCTTTCGGGAAGCAGGGGCCGGAGGTTCGAATCCTCTCACTCCGACCATTGGCATTTAAATTACATGAGTCCAGTATATTATACAGCATCAAAAAATAATATAGGAATTCGACCATATAACAGTACAGACGCCAAAGCAATGCACGAAGCAGTGGAAGCTTCCTTAGAGCATCTACTTAACTACTTGCCGTGCTTTCAAAACCATTCCTTATCGGAAATACAAGGCATTGTCGATGCCTGCATCGAGGTTTGGAAAAAGAACGAACAATTCTTCTTTGTTATTTATCAAGTAGACAATGGAAGATTTTTGGGTTCAGTCAGCGTTGATCACATAGATTGGCCGAATCGTTTCGCCAACATTGGTTATTGGGTGCGCAAAGATGCGCTAAACAAGGGCGTTGCAACTATCGCAACTAAACTTGCTGCCAACTTTGCCTTCCAACAACTTTACATGAATCGTGTAGAGCTAATTATTGAAGTTACAAACATAGCTAGTCAAAAAGTTGCTCTAAAAGTTGGTTGTAAACAAGACGCAGTCATACAAGATCGCATTGTAAATCACAATCGAGCTAATGACGCGATTATGTATTCGCTTTTGGCACGCAATTTTACATTGCAGCGGTAGGGCACAGGCATGCCTGTGCTGCTACAATAAAACTCAAAAAGAGCGGATGGCTTGCGTGCGGATTCGAGTTGAATTCCGGATGAAATTGGCAACCTAAAAACCAGGGGTGCTGCGGTATTTCTATACTTTCTACTAAAGCCCCGTCGTTCGAAAAGCCCGATGCCAGCAAGCCTTTCTTTTCTAAAGCAGCAATAAAATTACTGTTCACTTCGTAACGATGGCGATAACGCTCAGAGATAATATCTTTTTTGTAAATTTTACGCATAAGAGAGTTTTTCTGTAGATGAGTTTCCAATGCGCCCAAACGCATAGTTCCACCTAAATCAGCATTTTTGCTACGTTTCTCAATTTTTCCAGATTGACTTTGCCACTCACTAACTAAGGCGATAACTGGATATTTGGTTCGAGCATTGAATTCCGTGCTGTTAGCATCTTTCAGTTTCAAAACATTTCTAGCAAACTCAATAACAGCAACTTGCATACCCAAACAAATACCGAAATATGGAATGGAATTTTCTCGCGCGAATTTCGCAGCCTTAATCATCCCTTCTATACCGCGCTTACCAAATCCACCTGGAATTAAGATTGCATCTTGATTTAATAACAATCTTTCTCCACCTTTTTCCTCTAACTCTTCTGCATCAATAAAATTAATATTCACTTTACAACCCGCGTGTACACCAGCATGGTACAAAGCTTCATTAATAGATTTATAAGCATCAACTAGCTCTACATACTTACCAACCATGGCAATGTTAATTGTCTGACGTAAAGAAGCCTCTAGGGTGTTAATTTTGCGCCAAGAACTTAAATCTACTTTTTTGCTTTTTAACCCTAATTTCTGCACAACTAAAGTACCAAATCCTTCTTGCTCCATCAAAAGCGGAATGGAATAAACACTTTTTACATCTGGTAAAGAAAACACAGCTTCTTTTTCCACATTGGTGAAAAGTGCTATTTTAGCTCGTGCTTCTTCCGACAATTCTACATTTGAACGACAAACTAAAAGATCAGGCTGAATACCGATCGAACGCAGCTCTTTGACTGAGTGCTGTGTTGGCTTAGTCTTAGTTTCAGAAGTTGCAGAAAGTTGTGGAACTAAAGTTAAGTGCACAAACAAGGTACGCCTTACGCCAAATTCCATGCGCATTTGACGAATCGCCTCTAAAAAAGGTAAAGACTCAATATCGCCAACTGTTCCACCAACCTCGATCAAAGCTACATCATTGCCTTTAGCTCCGTCAATAATGCGCTTTTTGATTTCATCAGTGATATGCGGAATTACCTGGACTGTAGCGCCCAAATAATCTCCTCGCCGCTCGCGACTAATCACTTCGGCATAAATACTGCCGGTCGTAAAATTATTCTTACGTGTCATTTTTGTTTGCAAAAAACGCTCGTAATAACCTAAATCTAAATCAGTCTCAGCGCCATCTTCTGTAACGAAAACTTCACCATGCTGAAATGGACTCATGGTACCAGGATCGATATTAATATAAGGGTCAAGTTTTATAGCGGTAACTTTAAGCCCACGCGCAGTTAAAAGAGCACCCAAAGAAGCGGTGGCAATACCTTTCCCCAGGGAAGATACAACTCCACCAGTAATGAAAATGTAAGATGTCATAAAAACCTCTGTTTTGCTTTTAACATAAAACAAAAAAACATGCACTAAAGTTATAAACATGTTAAACTTTTGGGTGTAATTTTTCGTTCGAACCCTAGGATAAGGAGAAGAAAATGATCTTTCAATATTCGAAAGAAACTGGGCTTACCAAAGAAAAAGCTCTCACTCTGGAGTGGCTGGAAACTAATGGCGTGGGTGGATATGCTTCTAGCACTATTTTGAATAGTCACACGCGTAAATATCACGGTCTTTTAGTAAGTACACTGCCTAATCTTTCTGATAAATACGTGCTTTTATCTAAACTAGAAGATACTTTTTGCTACGACTCTAAAATACACAATCTCACCGCCCATCAATACCAAAACACATTTCTCGGCGGCAGCTTTGAAGAATACCAAACTTTCACCTATGAAAATCACCCAGTATTCACCTTCCAATTTGGAAAAGTCACTATCAAAAAAGAAGTTTTGCTTTTAGCCAATAAAAATACGGTTTTGATCAAATACACATGCTCTGGAGCTGAGGAAGACAAGCCTATAGAAATTAAAATTCGTCCTCTTCTTGCTTTCCGTAATTTTCATACTCTAACTCGCGAAAATCAGGAACTAAAAACAGAAACTTTTCCTTGTCGCAATGGCCAAAAATTTTCTCCTTATCACGACTTACCAAGCATTTACTTACAAAGCAACAATATATTTAATTTTCAAAATGAACCACTGTGGTATCGCGATTTCTCTTATGAAAAAGAGAGGGAACGCGGCTATGCCTGCGGCGAAGACTTGTTCACCCCTGGCCTTTTCACTCTAAATTTTGATCGCAAAGGTGAAATTATCTTTGCTGCTTCATTAGAAGAGAATTCTGTAAACTTAGCCAAACACTGGAAACAAGAAATAAAGCATCGCAATAAACTCGCCAAGAGATATTCTGGCGATGATTTCAAACAACAATTACACCTAGCTCTACACTCTTTTTTACAAAAAGATCTGCATACAGAAAAATTTTCTATCATTGCTGGCTATCACTGGTTTGGCGCTTGGGGACGAGACACTATGATTTCCCTACCAGCTTTGACACTGCTTACTTCTAAAAGAAAAGATCACTTAAACTGTCTCTCGATCCTCCGCCACTTTGCCAGTCAAGAAAAAGACGGATTAATTCCAAATTATTTAGGACCAACTTCGGAACAAAATGCTTATAACACAGTCGATGCCAGCCTTTGGTTCGCTTGGGCTGTACAACAATATTATCTTTATACTCGCGATCTAAAATCTATCGAACGCTACCTATTGCCTGCCTTAAAAAATATTTTCAACCATTACCGAAGTGGAACCTCTTATGGAATTAAAATGGAACAAAATGGTCTGCTTCGAGCTGGCGATGGCAAATGCAATATAACCTGGATGGACGGCGTAGTAGATGGCTATCCGGTGATAAATCGCGATGGCTTGCAGGTAGAAGTTAACGCACTTTGGTATAATATGCTTTGTTTCCTGCGTAACATATCTCAACAGTTGAAAGATCCATGGTACAAAGAACTCGAAACGCTTATTCAAGAAATCAAAATATCTTTTGTAGAAACGTTTTGGAATGAACAAATTGGCTTTCTTCGCGATTTTGTAACTCCAGAACAACCAGACAAATATGGAAGCAATTCATTGCGCCCCAATCAAATCTTTGCGGTTTCTTTGCCACATTCACCTCTCCCACCGAAGATTATGAAGGAAGTTGTTAAAACAGTTTCCTCTTATCTTTTAACACCTTATGGACTTCGCACCTTATCACGTAATTGTCAAGGTTATCATGGTCAATACCAGGGCGGACAAAAAGAACGTGACATAGCATATCACAATGGCACAATCTGGCCTTGGCTTTTAGGGCATTTTACCGAAGCCTTATTGAAAGTTTCGCTGCATAAAAAAGAAGCTATCGAAACTGTGGGACCTAGTCTCGCAGCGCTGAAAAAACATTTAGGCGAAGCTGGTATTGGGACTATATCAGAAATTTTCTCTGGCGATGATCCTCATAAAACAGATGGATGTATAAGCCAAGCTTGGAGTGTTGCAGAAGTTTTACGGGCAATTTATTTGTTAGAAAATTAATTACAAACTATGAAACCTCTGAAAAAGGGTTGTATTTTGAAGTCATAACTTCTTAAAAACCCAGAGTAACATACTGTTCGTCATCCTGCGATTTAATCGAGGGATACGTAAGTGACTTAGTTGATTTGAGCTTATTTAGGAAAAAGATAAGAATGAAAGTTTTGATGTATGGTTGGGAATATCCGCCTTTTATTAGCGGAGGCTTAGGCGTCGCATGTCACGCCATAGTTCAGGATCTCACCAGCAAACATATCGAAGTAAATTTACTTCTACCTTGTAATTTTGACGTTTTACCAGAAAGTAAAAACGTCAGAGAAAAACTATTTGGCGTTGATATTTATGCTGAAGAGCTTACCGAAATTAGTATTCAACAAGATTGTTTAAAGACTTATCCCATAGATTCTTTACTACATCCCTATTTAACGCCACATGAATATCTAGCTCTTTATTTAGAGCATAAAAACGGTAAAAATTACATCAGATCCAAATCAAAAAAACCTTTCTCTACTCAGCATCACACGCTAGACATGCATTCACCTGACTTTACACCTAACAAAATTACTGGTCGCTACGGACAGAATTTATTTCAAGAAGTTTTGCGCTATGCTACGATAGCTGGCAATTTGGCAAGAGAAATTGAGCACGATGTTATTCATGCTCATGACTGGATGACCATTTTGGCAGCAGTAAATGCCAAGCGTCTTTCTTCTAAACCGCTCATTTTCCATGTCCATGCACTAGAGATCGATCGGAGTGGGCTTCATAGCATTAATCAACAAATATTCGACATTGAAAAATATGGCATGCAAGAAGCTGATCGAGTTATTGCCGTCAGTAATTACACTAAACACCTTATCATGAATCACTATGGTATTTCTGGCGATAAAATAGCTATAGTTCATAACGGTATTGACAAATCTTACGGCGAAAAACACAATAAATCTGTGATCAAACATCCAAAAACCGTACTTTTTTTGGGGCGTATTACACATCAAAAAGGTCCTTATTTTTTCATTGAGATAGCTAAGAAAATTCTTTCCGTTCGTAAAGACATACAATTTGTTTTGGCTGGAACTGGCAATTTGCTAGTCGAAATGATCGAAAAAGTTGCCTGCCTTCACATCGGTAAAAACGTCCACTTCACTGGATTTTTGGATCCTAAAACCGTAAAGAAACTATTCCACTTTGCTGATGTCTATGTCATGCCCAGCGTCTCAGAACCATTTGGAATTTCTTGTTTGGAAGCATTGGCTAATGATGTACCTGTAGTGATTTCCAAACAATCCGGCGCTGCAGAAGTTCTGCACGATACACTAAGTGCGGATTTTTGGAATATAGATGAAATGGCTGAGAAAATTTTAGCTCTATTGAGGTATAAAGCTTTGCGCAGTGAATTAATGCATAATGTTAAAAAAGAGATGGAGCATTTAACTTGGGACGAAGCTGGCAATAAAATAATTAATCTTTATCGAGAATTACAATGATTGGAATATGCTTATATTTTCAAGTTCATCAACCAAATCGTCTACGTAAATATACTTATTTTGATATTGGCAAGGTGCACGATTATGAAGACGAAAAAGCTAATAGCGAAATTTTGCTAAAAGTTGCGAAGAAGTGTTATTTGCCTACGAATGCGCTGATTTTAAAACTAATTAAACAATACAAAGGGGCTTTCAAAGTCGCCTATTCTATTTCTGGAACTATCATTAACCAATTTAAAAAATTTAGTCCAGAAACATTAGCCTCTTTTCAAGAATTAGCAGCTACTGGTCAAGTTGAATTTCTCAATGAAACTTACTACCACAGCCTAAGCTATATATATTCAGAAAAAGAGTTCAAAGAACAGATTGACCTTCATCACCAAATGATCAAAAAAGAATTTGGTTATGATGCGAAGAGCTTCCGCAATACTGAGCTAGTTTACAACAACTATATTGGTCAATTTGTAGAAAATTTAGGCTACCAAACTATTCTAGCTGAAGGTGCTGATAAGATTTTGGGTTGGCGTAGCCCTAATTTTATATACAAATCAAACCATTGCAAAAAAATTAAACTGCTGCTTCGCAACTATCGCTTGTCCGATGATATAGCTTTTCGCTTTTCAAACCGAGCATGGTCGGAATTTCCTCTCGACACTGACAAATATGCCAAATGGGTACACGCTAATGCTGGTAATGCAAATGTGATTAATCTTTTTATGGATTATGAAACTTTTGGGGAACACCAATGGCAGGAAACTGGCATTTTTGATTTCTTGGAATATTTGCCGAAAAAATTACTTTCTCACCCTGATTTTTGCTTTATGACACCACATGATGTAAACCTAGCCTTTGAACCAGTTGCAAATCTAGATGTGCCAGATTTTATTTCTTGGGCAGATGAAGATCGGGATTTAAGCGCTTGGAAAGGTAACAATCTACAAGAAGATGCTCTAAAAACAGTTTATGACTTGGAAGACGCTGTCAAAGCTAAAAAAGATCCCGAGCTATTACACACCTGGCGTACGCTTTTAACATCCGATCATTTCTATTATATGTGCACAAAATATTCCAGTGACGGTGATGTGCATAAATATTTCAACCCTTACCAAAATCCTTACGATGCATACATAAACTACCAAAATATTTTAAGTGATTTTGCTATGCAGGTTGGATAAAATTAGGAAAAAAATATGACTATATCTAATGTAAAAACTTTACTAATCACTGCCACAATATTGCTAGCAGCAACTTCTACTAATATTTTCGCTAATTCTAATTTTACTGGCGTTTATGCCGGCGCGGTTGTTGGTTATAGCTACACTCCGCTGGATTTTACTTCCTCCTCAATTGAATATCTTGCAATAACAAAACGCACCTATAATTTAAGCGGTCCTGCTGGCGGCTTAGAATTAGGCTATGGTCTAGTTTTAAAGAATAATTATTATCTAGGACTAGATTTTCTTGGTTTGCTAAGTAACGTTAACTCAGCCGAAACGTTTTCTGCAACCTCCAGCTCACAGCGGTTAGACTTCAAACAAAAAAATCACTACGGCTTAGATCTACACCTTGGCTATGAATTAAAAGATAACGCTCTGCTTTATGCCATAGTTGGCTATTCCGAAGCTTCTTTTAATGCCAAAGAACGCAATGTTATAGGATCTACATTTGATACAACTAATGAAAAAAATGCGACACTTTCTGGTCTAGATTTTGGTGTTGGAGCCAAGTTTTCGATATCTGAACACTTCCTCATGGATGTAAAATACATTTACACCAACTACAATTCTTTCTCACAAATCGTTTGGACCAGTGCCACTTCTAGCAAGAATGACAAGTATTCGCCTAAAGCACATCTCTTGACGCTAGGCATACTTTATAAGTTCTAAAACTGTGAATATCTCAGTCAACCCTGGCGTACTCTTCTACTTGTAGGCGCAGTCTTTCGTTCTCTGTTTGTAGTGATGAAATCTTTTGCTTCTGTTCAAGGATTTTGTCATGCAGCTTTTGAATGTTTAAATGGATATTATGCGTTGCTTCTTCAAATTCCTTAGCTAATAAATCGAAATTGTTGTCTGATATATCCATATTATTTTCCATAAAAACAAGTATAAGAAAAATGAAGGATTCATTATAAACTAATCTGAGCGGCTTAATCTACAAAACCGAACTTTATTTTACAACTCATTGATTTATAAAGAAAACGCGTAGACATGTTTCAAGCTTCCTGCTCGTCACGGCGTAGTTGCAAACGAAGCCGGATAAATTTTTAAGGGATTTGTTTTTGGGAAATTACACAAAAAGAGAAATCGCCATGAAAAATATAATACTCGTCATTCCTTACAAATCGCTATTGCGAAGTAGGAATGGGGCTAAAAGACACACTTGGACCTGCAGGTGTAGTAGGTGGAGGAGAAATTTCCGTAGTTCTAGTTTGTTGCATTTGTATTGGTTGTATTGGAACGCCACGACCACACATCTGTGCCAATCGCCCTTTTAAGTCTTGGAACCGGTTGTATAATTCCGTACCTTCATTTGTATTTTTATTTAATAAATCCTTTTGAAATTGTGCAAATATTTTCGACTCGCTGCAAATTTCAGGTAAGCATTGATCAATAATTCCCATATATTTACTTAATAGAGCATTGCAAGACGATGTTGTTGGTGGTAATTCATCTCCCAATATCTCCATTAAATTCTCCTCTGCTTTATTTAAACTAGTAGGAGTTAATCCAAAACAATTTGCTAAATCAGAATTTTTATATGCCTTATCAAAAAACTGCTTCATAGCTATACAAAAAGAAGCTACAACATACTCTTTGAAAAATTGAGTATTACTACTTAAGTAATATAAGAAAGCTATGTTATCACCGTCAATAACCTTGAGTAAACACTTACTTAACGTAGCAAACGCATAAAACAAGATTATATCTTTTTGCCTAACGTGTCTGCGTACAATCTCTGTTTTCCATACTTCTTTCAAATCTGGTATATCTATTTTACCAAGTGTTGTGTCATACAAATGTAGACAATCCTCCTGATAGGCATCTACGTTTAAAAGGGTTAAACTAAGTTTACTTGCTATCGCAGAGAAGTTTAGTCTACTCAACGCTGTAACGCTAATTACAATCCAGCTATCACTCTGAAATTCCTCTCTGCAATTCATTATCTCGTTATATAGAACTTCGTATTGTTCTTTACTCAATTCTCTTGGACCATCATAGAGTTGCTTGGTATTTTCCACAACTACTTCTTGTAATCGTTCGATAAGACAGTCTAGTTGGCCTTGTTCTGAACGTATTGGTTGAAAAAATTGCATCTATAGCCTCTCATGTTTATTTTAAAACTCAAGAGAACATAACACAGAGGCATTAAAGCAATCTGAAACGAACTTTAAATTAAAATTAATTAAGAAATAACTAAGACTTTACAAGAACTTTTGCAACCGCCCTTTCGATTTGGGCAATTCTATCCTCTAAACTTCCAGTAAAGCCCACAGCCATACGAATGAGACCAGAAGAAAGTCCCATTTCTTTTTGTTCATCAGGATTAATTTCAGAAGACGTGGAAGCGCCAGAACAACTCATTAAAGTATCAAAGTAGCCTAACGAAACGGCGATTAAACCGAAATGCTCTTGATTTTGCAAAATATCTAGAAATTCCTCAGCTTTTTCGCGGGTTCCACAGTCTATGGTTAACATTCCACCATAGCCATAGTTCTTATTCATAAGAGAAGTAAACAATTGGTGCTGCGGATGAGATTCTAAACCTGGATAACTAACTTTAACCCCCAGTTTCTCCAAGTACGTAGCAATTGCCATAGCCCTGGCGCTATGTTCGCGCATTCTTAAACCCAAATGCGGCAAACGCTGCATAATATCAAAAGCCACACGAGGATCCATAGTAGGCCCCAAAAGCATGATCTTGCCATTATGCAAATCCATCAATTCATCAATAAATTTTTTACTAGCACAAACCGCACCAGCAACTATATCGCTTGCACCGTTAATAAATTTAGTCATGGAATAAATTACTATATCTGCACCTAGTTTAGCCGGTGAAATAATCATCGGCGTGAACGTGTTATCCACCACAAGAGTTATATTGTGTTCCTTTGCCAATTTAGCTAAATTAGCAATATCAGTAACTTGCAATAGCGGATTATCTAAAATTTCCGTATAAAAAACTTTAGTTTTAGCAGTTTTAGCTTTTAAAAAATTCTCAATATTAGTTGCGTTAACAAAAGTGGTATTAATTCCAAATTTAGGAAAAACATTTTGCATTAAAGCATGCGTACCACCATAAATGCACTCATTAGAAACAATATGATCACCTTCTGAACATAGTTGCAGCAATGTGGAAGATATTGCTGAAATACCACTTGCTGTGCACATCGCACTTTCAGTACCTTCCATTGCAGCTAAATACCGCCCAAGTACGTTTACAGTTGGATTAAAATGACGGCTGTAGAGGTAATAATCTCCCATCGCTATGGTCTTTTCGCCCGCAAAAATTTCCGCCATAATATGCGATTTCATGACGGTAAAAGTCGATGAACGCTCAATAGAGGGCACTACTCCCCCATGTTCACCAAATTCACGACGCACTTCGCTCATAGCCTGTTCAGGATTGAATTTTTGCATTGTATTTCTCCATCAGAACAAAAAAATTTCAGATTGGCTATATGTCAATCTATAATAAAATTATCATTTAGTCTTGCTAATAATCCCACCGCCCAAGCACTTTTCTTGATCATAAAAAACCACGGACTGGCCTGGAGTTATAGCGCGCTGTTCATGTATAAACTCAACATCACATGAGCCATCATTTTGCATTGTTACTCTGCATTCCTGATCGCTTTGACGATAGCGAATTTTGGCAAAACAGCCCTTTTCTCTAGGTTTTTCGCCCAAAACCCAATGTAATTTTTCGCAAGATAAATTTTTGCTCATCAAGATAGGATCATTGCTATCTTGTGAAACAACTAGAATATTTTTTGCAATATCTTTGTTCACTACATACCAAGGAGCTTCTTTAGCGTCTTTTTTACCGCCTAAGCCCAATCCCTGCCGCTGGCCTAGAGTATAAAACATTAGCCCATCATGTGTACCCATTTTTTCTCCTTCTGAAGTTAAAATAACGCCGGGCTTAGCTAACAAATACTCTGCTAAAAATTCTTTAAATTTACGTTCGCCAATAAAACAAATACCCGTACTGTCTTTTTTGGCATAATTAGGAATTCCAGCGCGGCGTGCAATTTCGCGCACATTGGACTTTTCTAACTCGCCGAGTGGAAATAAACTATGGCGCAGTTGTTCTTGTCCCAATGTATAAAGAAAATAGCTTTGGTCCTTACTTTTATCCAATCCCTTCAATAGATGCCATTGAGAGTCCCTATAAACATTACGGGCGTAATGTCCAGTTGCGATTAAGTCAGCCCCCTGCTCTTTTGCATATTCCAAAAAAGCTTTAAACTTAATTTCTTTATTGCAGAGCACATCAGGATTAGGCGTACGACCAGCCGCATATTCATCGAGAAAATTCCGAAAAACTCTATCCCAATATTCTTCAGAAAAATTAACGACTTCTAATGGGAGGCTCAAGTGTTTGGAGATATCTTCAGCATCACGTAAATCCTGATCAATAGTACAATAAGGATCATTAGTTTTGGGCTCCCAATTACGCATAAAAATAGCGCTAACATTAAACCCTTGCTCTTTTAATAAAAAAGCGGCAACAGCAGAATCTACACCGCCAGATAAACCAACGATGACATGTTGCTTAAGTTTGGGGATAGCCATGAGATACTACTGGGGTTGCGACTCAGTACTAGATGGGAATTTCTTGTCAATGGAACGAAAAGTAATGCGACCTTTACTTAAATCATAAGGCGTAAGCTCAACCATAACAGCATCTCCGGTCAGTATGCGAATATAATTTTTGCGCATACGCCCAGAAATGTGGGCAATAACGGTGTGACCGTTTTCAAGCTTAACGCGAAACGTAGTGTTGGGCAACGCTTCAACAACGATACCCTTCATTTCTATGTGATCTTCTTTTGCCATAACATACCTATTGCATTTTGAATAGGCGTACTCTAGCAAATAAAGCAACAACTGTAAATCATACTAAGAGGCAATCTGACCGGACAGAAAACATGTCTATACGTTTTACTTATAAATCAAATAGTTATAAAATAAAACTCGATTCTCACCCCTAAACCCCATCAAATTTGCCTTCCTCCTCACAAATCACTAAAATATGCGCTTTCTGAGGTACAAAAATTATGAAAAAGAAAATTAAATGCGCCGTAGTTGGCGTTGGTTACTTAGGCAAATTTCACGCTGACAAATATGCAATATTACCCAATGCTGAGCTAGTCGCCGTATGCGATAGCGATCCAGATAGAGCAAAAGAAATAGCGGAAAAATATAATACGCAAAGCTTTTCTTCATATCAGGAAATGTTGGATAAAGTAGAAATCGATGCTGTAAGCATTGCTACTCCTGCTTTTTCACATTACGAAATTGCCAAGTTTTTCCTAACCAATGACGTTCACGTTTTATTGGAAAAGCCAATAACAACCAAAGTAGAAGAGGCAAATGAGCTTTTAGCCATTGCCAAAAAGAAAAAACTCATATTACAAGTTGGTCACCTAGAGCGTTTCAACAGTGTTTATATCGCACTAAAATCTATGGTAAAAAGGCCGCTCTTTATTCGCTCAGAACGTTCGGCGCCATTTAAGCTACGCGGTACCGATGTAAGCGTTATTCTAGATTCTATGATCCATGACATAGATTTAATACAAAATCTTGTGCTATCTCCAATCAAACGCATAGATGCCTATGGATCCTCGGTACTTTCCGATCACATTGATATAGTAAATGCGCGACTTGAATTTGAAAACGGTTGCATTGCTGATCTTTCTGCAAGCCGTATTAGTCTTAAAACTCGACGGGAACTTAGAATATTTGAAAAAGATCAGCTAATAAAATGTGACTTTGGCGAAAAAACTCTTACTACGTATCACAAAGGCGTAGGTAAAATCAAACCTCACATTCCTGAAATGGTTAGTGAAATGCATACTTGCGAGGCAACTGATGCTTTATACACAGAAATCGCAGCATTTCTCGAAGCTATTAAAGATCAAAACACAACTGAAACCATGGCAGAAGATGCTCGCGATGCGCTAGACACTGCCTTAAAAATCACGGAAAGCGTCATTAAAAATGAAGAGAAATGGAAGGAATGAAGACATATCGCAAAGAACTATTTTTCAAGACATCCACCCGCATAGCCTTTATTAATATAACATCGCAAGTTGAAGATTGCCTTATCGAGAGTAATATTAAGGAAGGCCTAATTCTAATCAATGCTATGCACATCACAGCTTCCGTGTTTATAAACGACGATGAACACGGCTTGCATCAAGATTATACAAAATGGCTAGAAAAACTCGCTCCTCACGCTCCAACTAGTCAATATTTGCATAATAATACAGGCGAAGACAATGCTGATGCTCATATCAAACGCCAAATTATGGGACGCGAAGTTGTCGTTGCCATAACTCAGGGAAGACTAGATTTTGGCCCTTGGGAACAAATTTTTTATGGCGAATTTGATGGACAAAGACAGAAACGGGTTCTCGTTAAAATTATTGGCACGTGGTAGGGAACAGGCATGCCTGTTCACTACGATTTAATTCCTAGTTTTGCATTCTGCAAAATATTTGTATTGTACGAAGCTATTAGATTATTTTTTTCGCGATATTTCTTTAAAGCTAATTCAATAAGCTTGGAATTAAGGTCTTTAAAATCTATACCCATTGGCTGCCAAAGATAGAAAGAAAGAGAACCAGGAATAGTATTCACCTCGCAAAGATAGATCTGCCCATCTTTTTGATCAAGTAGAAAATCAATACGCACTACTCCAGATAAATCCAATTCATAAAAGACTTTTTTCGCTAACTCTTGTATAAATTCGCTGGTTTTAATAGGTATATTGGCTGGAATTTGCCGTTTAGCGCTTTCCATACCACCGCCAAGCTTGTTAGCAGAACATTTACATCCACATTTACCCTTCGCGCCACTCAAATATTTATCGCTGTAAGACAAAATTTCCTTAGAATGAATTGGCTCTTCACACACTGACGCAGCCGCTTCTTCATGATCGCCCAAAACCGAGCAATTTATTTCGCGTAAATTTTCTATTTTAGGTTCAATTAAAACGCGCGAAGATAGGCTCACAGCTAAATCTATAGCATCTTCTAATTCGCCTTTATCATTAACTGCACTAACGCCAACGCTCGAACCAAGCGAACTTGGCTTTACAATTAATGGATACTTTAAAGTTTTTTCAATTTTGTCTAAAATTTCAACCTGTTCAGTCAACCATTCCGAAGAATAAAACCAAACATATGGCAGCATTGGAACATTGAGACTTGCTAGAGCCATTTTGGTTGAGACTTTATCGAAAGTAATCCCCGAAGATAAAACATTAGAGCCAACGTAAGGAACATTCAGCACTTCCAATAAACCCTGTAAAGTACCATCTTCGCCATTCGTGCCGTGCGTAATTGGAAAAACAACGTCAATTTTTGCTAGTATTTTTTTGCTAAATAAACCTGGCTCTGCAGGTAGCAACTGACAGTTTCCATCTTTATCATTAGCCAAAAACACTTGCTGGCTATTTAGGATTAACTTATCCAAATCACGAAAATTGTCTAAATTTAAAAGCATAGAACCTGTATAAAACAGCCCGTTTTTGCTTAAATATATGGGAATAACATTATATTTTTCCTTGTCTACAGCTGCTATAGTCTGCTGTGCGGACAAAATAGAAATTTCATGTTCAACGCTTTTTCCGCCAAAAATTACTGCTATATTTAGTTTCATATAACTATCTCAAATACCTTAATTAATTCATCATTCATAATTTATACTTTTCAGTCATAATTATCCGGAAGGTCATTTTCAAACAAGACAACGTCTTCAGGTTGTAAAATACCTTGCAAATGTTTGTAGGCTTCCTGGAAGCTTTCCGCAAGATAAATATTTCCATCTAGGAAATTTTCTTCTTTAAGACCATCTTGCAAGGCTAATGTCTGCTTTTTACCGACTAAAATCACATAATCACAAACTTTAGCAATATGACGACCGAACTCACGATTTAAAGCATATTCTTTTTTCCCAAGTTCCACCATTCCCGGCGTTATTATTACCTTTTTACCGCCCGGCATAGCAGCTAAAACTTCTAACGCCGTCTTACTCCCAACTGGATTGGAGTTAAAACTATCATCGATTAAGGTAGCTCCTGGGCCGATTTTTTTAAGTTCCAAGCGATGTTCCACTGGCTTCAAAGTACGAATTGGATAAACCATATCAGCTAATGGGATTCCCATTTCGGAAGCAACTGCGACTGCCGCCAAAATATTATAAATATTGTGCTCGCCAAGAAGTTTAGTATGCAGGCGAACTGTGCTACCATCCTGCTTTTCAACAGTAAAATCACTGCCCAAAGGCTCAATACAAATGTTTTTAGCACGATAATGTAAATGCGCTACGTGTATACCGTAATAAATAACATTTCGATCGCTAATTTTACTCAAAGCTAAACAATTAGCATCGTCAGCATTAAAAAAAGTTGGCGCTTCTTTAGGCAAAAAGTCGATCAGTTCATATTTGGTACGCTTAATGTTTTCCAAGCTCTTAAAGGTTTCTAGATGTTGCTCACCAATCGCAGTTAAAACACCCATTTCTGGGTGAACCAATTCGCAAAGCTCTTTGATATCACCTCTTTTTTTGGCGCTCAATTCTGCTACAAAAATTTCATGTGTGGATTTAAGATCATTACGTACAATCTTGGCAATCCCCATAGGTGTGTTATAGCTTCCTGGCGCAATCAAAACTTGATAACGCTGGCGTAGAATCTCATTCAAAGCACATTTGGTCGTGGTTTTACCAAAACTACCGGTAATGCCAATAACTTTTAAGTTTGGCATAAGTGCAAGACGTTTTTTGGCATCATTAAAATAATAGCTTTGAATTATTAGTTCCAACGGAAGAATAATTAAATTAGCAATAAGCAACAGAAGTGGCGTTGCAATGTTTAAGAGAATTAGAGCGAACAAAGCATCAACTAATAGGAAATTTTCATTAAAATAAACAGCTGAACTAAACAAAGCATAAATTATAGCCAAAAAGATGGCACTAACGAAGTAAAGCCGAACTGCTCTAGACGTAAAAATAAGTGGCTTTTTTTCTTTGGTTTTAGGCCTTGTAAAATAAAAAACTAACCAATAAATCAAATTGAAACTCAAGATAGCAAGATAGTTAAGCTTAAACCCTAAGAAAACACTAGATACAAGCGGCAGAATGTCGTACCAACGCAGTGCCACAAACCACTTCTGCCGTAGCCAACGCAAATAGCGCGAATTGTAATAGGAGTGCAACTGCAAAATATGCAGATCTTTTTTGAGATGCAATATTGTGTAAAGAAAATGCAGAGCAAATGTGATGTAGAGGAAAATTTTTATGCTGGCTGTCATAGTCATAAACATCACCAAATAAGTGTTAACAAAATAGATCAATGCTGGATTATGAATTATGAATGATGAATTGTAAATTTGAATAAAAACGAACCATCTTAGATGAAAAACAAAGCATCTTGTGATTTATTTTTATAACATATTGATTTATAAAGAAATATTATGAACATGTTTTTAACCGCATCCCTGCGCCCCACCCTTAATTATTATAAAAACCCTTTTCCCACTGCTGTCAATACCGTGAAAAATACGGTATTGCGAAACGTGTTGAATCATGGATAACATAATATTTATCCAATAAAAAGTCCTGAAAGGACGATTTAGAATAGCCCTTTTAGGGCTCTAAATTGAAAAATCCTAAACTTATTTCTTCTTCATCCATTGAACTTTTAGATATTTAGCATAAAATCCGAACATAGAATTTATTTTATTTTCGGAGGAAAATATGAACAAGAACTTTGGGGAAAAACTTGCTTTAATCGCCATGAGTCTTGCTTTTGTAGCGGGCTGTAGCTCCATGAAGAATAAAGCTGGTGAAGCACCTGTAGGTGATATAGATCAAGGTGCACAAGCCTCTGGCATTGGCGATCAGCCCAGTTTTGGCGATTTAAATGGGGCCAATTCACCTAATCGCTACAAAGCACCATTTAATCAAATTTATTATTTCGATTTTGACAAAGATAATGTTTATCAGGCGGACATTGCCTCCATCAATGCACAAGCTGCTTATTTGGTAGCGCATTCAAACGCCAGAGTTCGCCTAGAAGGCAATGCCGATGAACGTGGAAGTCGTGAATATAACGTAGCCCTAGGTTGGCGCCGAGCTAAAGCTGTTGCTAATGTCTTAAAACAACAGGGTGTTCCACAAAGGCAAATTATTATGATTAGTTTTGGCAAAGAAAAACCAATTGCTACTGGCCACGACGAAGCATCTTTCCGCTTAAACCGTCACACTAGCTTGATTTATGAGGTTAAATAAAAAATGAAAAAAGCGCCTTTTTTTGTACTAGCTCTATCGCTATTTACTTCTGTTGCTCTCGCTGACGCACCAGTAGTTGAATTAGGAGGTCAAGCATCTAATGACGCTCCTGAAGCCATGATGCCAAGCGCTCAAACTAAGCCTTTGTTCGTAGAACAATCAATAACTAGCAGCAAACAAAATCAAACCGCAGAAACTCTAGCAGCACCTGTTCCTAGCATAAACACTGCTAACTTATCGACAGAACAGCGTTTAGCTCGCTTAGAGCAACAGATTAATAACTTGGTACAAATGAACCTACCTGCACGTATCGACAGCCTACAACAAGATGTCGCAAAGCTTAGTGGTCAAAATGACAAACAAACTCACGACATTCAAGCATTAAATGACCAATTGCGTAATTTCTATGCAGATTTACAACGTCGTCTTGGGGATGTTAAGGGTGCCTCTCCAACAGCTGCACCCGCTGCCGGCTCGAGTATGGAGTCGCAAGGTTCGACTTTATCTAGCGCTCCTTCTGCCACAGCCTTGCCAGACCAAGATCAGCAAAGTGTGCCTAAAGAACAAAAGATTTACGAAGATGCTTTTTCGGATCTACAGCAAAAAAAATACGATAGCGCTAGTTCTAAATTTGTTTCTTACATAAAGTCCTATCCAAAAGGAGCATACGCTGTAAACGCGCACTATTGGCTCGGTGAGTGCTATTACTTACTTAATCAATTCGATAAATCTAGTTCTGAATTTAAGACTGTTCTAAGTAAATATCCCAACTCAACTAAAACTGCTGATAGTTTACTAAAACTTGGAATTATCCATAACAGCATGGGAAAATACGCAGAAGCACGCAAAGAATTGCAGCAAGTACAATCTAAATTCCCTGGCAGTACCGCTGCACAACTTGCAACTCATCAGCTGGCAAGTATGACTGCGGACGCAACTTCAGAAGCCAATAAAAAGAAACAAAAACAATTAGTTGAATAAAATTTAATTTATTGCCGTATAGGAAGCGGCTGGAAAAGCCTATGTCTATTTCGTCGCCGCTTTCTACTTCTCCTGATCCACTTCGTGTAAGAAACCATTGGGAACGCTTTCGCGCTGCTTCCAAAATAACTTTGGCAATGGCTTGGCCCCTTGTAGGGGCACGTGTTTCTGGCGCGCTCTGTATGTTTGCCGCTATGCTTATGCTCGCAAGACTTGGGCCTTCTGAAGTTGCAGCTTGCGCATTAGTTAACAGCGTCTTATGGTTCACTGTTGTATCAGCCTGGGGACTCATTTATGCAACTGGCGTCTTAGCTGGTTATCACTACGGGGCTAAACAAAATACAGAAATAGGCTCTGTTGTGCGTCAAAGCTTACTTATGGGCATTATAGTTGGCCTACCTTTTCCATTGCTTTTATGGTATATCGGACCCATTTTAATTTTCTTAAAACAAGAGCCTAAGCTAGTTAAACTAGCAGAAGAATATTTACGCGGCTATGCTTGGAGCGTAACTCCCGTTCTATGGTACATAACCTGGACACAATTTCTTACTGGAATCTCTAAACAAAAATTAGCTACAGTATACAATCTTTTATCTTCCATAGTGTTTTTGCTTATAGGTTATTTGTTAGTTTTTGGTAATCTTGGCTTCCATGCACTTGGTATGTTTGGTATGGGTTTGGCATACACTATTAATTTTGTAATTTGGGCACTGATCTTACCGCTGCACTGCCTCATCTTTAAAAAATACCACTGTTATAAACTATTTTGTTTAAAAGGAAAATTCCAGTTCCATTATTTACGTCAATTATTCAATATCGGCTGGCCAATTTATGCGATGAGCATAGCCGAACTTGGCGCTCTCTCTGTTTCGACCCTAATGATAGGCGTTTTAGGCGAAATATCTTTGGCTGCACAACAAGCTACTTTGCAGATTAACTTAATCGCTTTCATGGTACCTTTTGGGATTGCACAGGCTAGTATGATTGTGGTCAGCCAAGAACTTGGTAAGCGCAACTATGCCGCTATTCGCGATTTAGGTTATGCTGCTATGTATCTCTCCGTAGTTGCAACCCTTTTGGGAGCACTCGTCTATATTATTGCGCCCAAGTTTTTGATCTCTTTCTATCTTGGCAGTAAAAGCGCCGGCAACCAAACTACTATTGCCTTGTCTACTTCTCTTCTTATTTTAACTGGAATTATGAATATACCAGACGGAATTAGAACAGTTGCGGTTTCGGCTTTAAGAGGATTAAGAGATACAATAGTGCCTATGCTAGTTAGCGTAGTTTTAGCTTGCGCTTTAAGTTTACCTATTGGCTATTTTTTAGCCTTCCCAATGCATATGGGAGTACTTGGTATTCGTTTGGGATTTGTTTTAACTTTTCTTGTCAGTGCCATATTCTTAGTCTTCCGCTGGCATAGGCTGTCGTGTCCGCTGATGATTGGTAAAATTAAGGATTTGCATGGGTAATATAGATTTTAAAACAATAGAAACGAAAGAAGCCCTAGATCTCCTAGATACCAATAAAGACTATGGTCTTACTCGAAAAGAAGTTGCAAAAAGACTCAATAGATATGGATATAACGAGGTAACAGAAAAGAAAAGACGCGCTATTTTTATTTTTCTCAAAAAATTCTGGAACCTTAATGCTTGGATGCTTGAGTTTATAGTTGTAACTTCACTTCTGCTCCATAACTTCAATGATTTTTATATCGTTATTGCTCTTTTGCTATTAAATGCTGTGCTAGGCTTCATTCAGGAATATCAAGCATCTAAAGCTGTAGAAACTCTTAGAAATAACTTACAACTTAATGCCAAAGTATTAAGAGACAATGTTTGGCTAATAATTCCCGCGAGAGAGCTGGTATGTGGTGATATAGTTCGTGTCAGAAATGGCGATTTTGTACCCGCGGATATAAAAATTATACAGGGAAATATTTGGATAAACCAAGCTGCTCTTACTGGCGAGTCGTTAGAGGTAGAGAAAAAAGAAAATGATATTTTATATTCTGGATCTATAGTAACTCGTGCTGAAGCAACTGGCATAGTAATATTCACCGGCAGCAACACTTATTTTGGTCGTACTATACAACTAGTTCAAATAGCTAAGCCCAAATTGCATATAGAAAAAGCTATATCAGATATCGTAAAATCACTTTTGATAGCAGTTGTGGTCATGTTAGGAATTGCTTTAGTAGCCTCAATTTACAAGGGAATACCCCTAATCTCAATAATACCATTGTTTTTAGTTCTATTACTCACCGTTGTACCTGTAGCGTTACCAACAATGTTTACGGTTACCCTTGCGCTTGGTTCTAATAAATTAGTTAAAAAAAACGTTCTCATTACAAGATTGAATGCCCTGGATGATGCAGCAAGTATGGATATACTCTGCGCCGATAAAACTGGCACTATCACAATGAATAAATTGGCTATTACTGAAGTAATACCTCTGAATTCTTTTAGAAAAGATGAGGTTATCCTTTTCGGTGCATTGGCATCTGAAAAAGCTAACAAGGACCCAATAGATATGGCTTTCATAGAATCAGCAGAAAAAAACAGCCTATTACCAGGACATTTTAAACGCAAGAAATTTATACCTTTCAATCCAGATAAACGTAGGACAGAAGCTGTATTACAAGATAGTCACGAAGAAACTAAGGTAATGAAAGGATCGTTTAATGTCATTGTTTCGTTATGCAAAATTGATACAACTGAAGCCCAAAAACTTGAGAGTCTTGTGAATAATTTTGCCACAAAAGGCTATAAAACAATCGCAGTTTCGGTTTCAAAAAACGACCAAACTTCTATTATTGGATTAGTAGCGCTACAAGACATACCGCAAGAAGATGCACGTATAACAATCAAAAACCTCACTGATCTGGGCATTTCTGTGAAGATGCTTACTGGTGATGCATTGCCGATTGCGAAAGAAATAGCCGGACAGGTTGGGTTAGGAAAAAATATTCTTAAAGCACCTGATTTTAAAAAAATATTTGAGGAATCGCCTCAAAAAGCGATGAAATTGGCTGAAAATGCTGATGGCTTTGCCGAAATATATCCAGAAGATAAATACATTATAGTAAAAAGCCTTCAGGCTGGCGGTCATATTGTTGGCATGACTGGCGATGGAGTTAACGACGTTCTTGCTCTCAAACAGGCTGAAGTTGGAACGGCTATCTACAATGCAACTGATGTAGCAAAAAGCGCTGCAAGCATAGTACTCACCAAAGAAGGGTTATCTAATATCACTGAGCCCATAAGAGTAGGAAGAATGATGTTCGAGATTATCAATACATATATGCTTCAAAAAATAATTTGGACAATGTTGATGACGTCACTTGTCCTTACATCACTTATTTTTACAGGAAAATTTATACTTTCTTCTTCCGCTGCTCTGTTCATGCTACTGCTTACTGATTTTGGCAAAGTCTCTCTGTCTACCGACAATAGAAGGTGGTCTCTAAAACCAGAAGCAAGAAAAATAAAGGATTTGGCAAAAGTCGGCATAGTTCTTGCGCTTGTAATCTTAGTTGAGGCTCTCTCGCTTTTGTATTTTGGCTCAAAATATTTTGATCTATTCACAAATGATCAAGCCCTAAACACATTTACTTTTGAGGTATTATTCTTTTTCGCAACATTCTCCATTCTGATTGTACGAGAAAGAGGACATTTTTGGGAATCGAGACCAAGCAAATTCCTCACTTCCGCCCTAATTTTCGACATATTAGCTGCTATAATGTTAGCTACTATAGGCCTTCCCGGATTGAAGAACTTACCACTAGCAGAAACGTTTTTTGTTCTCTTTTACACCCTAGCTTGTTCCTTAACCATTAACGATTTGGCCAAAATTTACCTTCTGAAGCACTTTATTGACGGAAAGGGCTAAGTGGGTTATAAAATATCAGGGAGTAAAGAACATGTTCTGGACTAAAATATTACTTATTCTCAGCACTGTTTTAATAGGTTGGATGCTCTATAGCTACGTCCACCGAAATCCAGAGGCGTTTTCCAAAGGAAATCTAGAAAAAAGCCTTTTTGCTTTGGGAATATTGGCTCTTTTTTTAATTGGCTTTATTGCTATTTGCATTTTAATTCTAAGAGGATAGCTCCTAATGCCGCTAATTAAGAGCAAAAAATCCCAGACCTTGACTTTTTTTCTTAAGTTATTGATTTATATAACAATACTGTATACATGTTTTTCCTGTTCTAAACATCCAACTGTCCTGCAAGGTTACATCGAGGGCAAATATACTTACATAACTGGCAATATTTCCGGAACTTTGGATCAACTTTTTGTAGACAGAGGGACTCCAGTTAAAACAGGTCAGATTTTGTTTATTCTAGATCAAGAGCCCGAAACATCCGCTCTAAAAGCTGCTGAACAGAAGCTGATTCAATCCACCCAAACGCTAGAAGACATGCAAAAAGGCGGCCGATCTACTGTTATTGCTGCCCTAGAAGCCCAAAAAGTTCAAGCCATAGCAAATTTAGCTTTCACAAAAAAGACTCTCGATCGCTACCATGAAATGATAAAGTATGGCGCCATTGATAAATCTAGCGTAGACCGCATAGATTCTGAGTATTTAAACAACAAAAAGAAAGTAGAACAAATGAACGCTAATTTGGAAGAGGCTAAATTAGGAGCTCGTGAAAATGCTATCTTGGCACAAAAAGCTTTGGTTGAATCAAACACTGCAGAAGTGCAAAAAGCTCGCTGGGCATTAGAGCAAAAAACCAAGCGCTCCCCTATTGACGCCATGGTTTTCGATACCCTTTTCAAAGTTGGTGAAACTGTAAACACCGGCCAGCCAGTGGTTTCCTTGCTTGCAGCCAAAAACATTAAACTTATATTTTTCATTCCAGAGAAACAATTAAGTAAAATTGCTCTTGGAAATAAGGTCAACTTTACTTGCGATAGTTGCAATAAATTATCCACCGCAGTAATCGATTTTATCTCTCCAGAAGCTGAATATACCCCTCCAGTAATCTATAGCGAAAGCAGCCGCGATAAATTAGTTTATCGGGTGGAAGCTAAATTGCCTCCGGAATCTGCCTTCGCCTTTCACCCCGGCCAGCCTGTTCAGGTGATTTTGCAAAACAAACAAAATTAGAATTGCATGTAATTATTAATAAATTTGAGGTTAAAAATGAAGATACAAGCTTTTGGTTCATCAAGTCTTTACCCTCCTCGCACTCACGCTAATTATTACAAATTTATGACGCACTCAGAAATAAAAAAGCACTGCATCCGATCCATGGCTACAGCTCTAAAAAAATATGAAGAAAACAAACGTAATGGTGCTTCTTCTTATAGCCCTCAGGAGCATATGGGATCCTTCGTGCTTGTTGAGCCTAATTCTTCGAGTTACTGCTCAGCACTTCGCTATACTGAAGGATCGGGGAATATCGGTATATCTGAATACAAAGTTTGGATTCCAAGTTGGGAAGCCATCGCTGATTACATGGATAAACGCGGCAATGGTACTAATTCAGATAACCCTCCTCGTCTATTGCCTTTGGATGGTACACTTTCCTGGGTTAATCCAGCTGAAAAAACAAGCCAAGTTCGCTATACACAAGGGCCTGAAGATAAAAAATGGATGGAAGAAAGAGACCACAACTATGTTTTTCGTTTAGAACGTGAAGGGCGATTAGCTACCGTTGAACCTAATTTGCAACGAGAGGCCCCGAATTTATTCGCTGAAATAACGACGTATAGAAAGAAGACTCAATTGCAAACGACAACAACATCGTCCTCGTCTTCATCTTCATATTCCTCATCGTCATCCACTACTACTTCGCCACCAACTCTAATTAGCAGCGGCATTGGGCCAGCTTTAACTCGCTTTGGCGTTTTGGGAAATTCTAGTTCTTCGAATGTGGCAGCAACTAGCAACAGCTCTAGTTCTAGCACGACTTCTTCGCCACCGATGCAAAAGAATTAGAAAAAGTACAGACGCGATCAATCGCTTCTCTTAGCTTTGATGTAGCCTCTCAAAAATCGGAGGTAAACACGATTCTCGTCGTCCCGCTACTTGATCGCTGGATCCAGAAATGCACTGTTTAAGATGGATCCCGTGGTCAAGCCACGGGATGACGAAACAAAAATATCCAATTTACCAGTACTTTTTAAGAAGTTACGATTTGATTTTCCAACTTATTGATTTTAAAAGGAAACCCGTAGACATGTTTTTTAACGGACTTGTCCTGGCATAGCAGGGATAGCGACGCCGGATGACTGGTAACTTGCATTTGACATTATCACTTCATGTAACTTAAGATGTTCTACATTAATTAGAAAATTTCAACTAAATGTCATCATGTTTCTGAGTTGAAAGTTTATGAATTAATGTTGAAATAGAGTAAAGACGCGCGAAAAAACGAAGGATTTTTCGCCTGGCTAGGGATTGGCGCACTGCTCTCCTATCCTGCAAACTTGATTCAATGTGTTAATACAACCCTTCACGCAAAATAGTCTTCACTATTCTTGCGTGGATTGATATGGAGTTAAAAATGAAGACTCAAAATTTTGGTGTGTCTCACATCGATTCTCTCCCCCCCCTGCGTGCTCCGTATGATTTCGCACACGCCATATCAGTTCACGATCTTCTCGGCATCCCCCGCACATCCACTCCCCCCCGTGCCCGCGGACGACAGGTGGCCCATAAGGATCGCACTGGCTTCGCCCAAAACCGATGTGTGGCTGCAGTAGCGCAGTACAAAGAAAATAGAGCAAATGGTCTAGCATACGAGACACCTAATCGCCCTTTTCCTAACGATGGGGTTTACACTTGGGATACTCCTAACGCTACCGAGAGTAGAATCAGGTACACAGAAGGCCCTGAAGATAAAAAATGGATGAAAGAATGGGATAGCAATTATGTTTTCCGCTTAGAGCGCGAAGGACGTTTAGATCAAGAAGAACCGAATTTGCGTACAGAATTTCCAGTTTTGTATAACGAAATAATCGCTGCTAGACAAGCCGTGCAAGAAGCGCAACACAGGGTTTACGAGGAAGTTGTACGTGAAGCCTCAGAAAAAGCTGAGAAAGATCGCCTGGAAAAAGAAAGGTTGGCGCGCGAAGCTCAGCAAAAGTTGGAAAAAGAAGCAGTCGAATTCGAAGCAAGAACCAAAGCAGAACAAGAACGCATTACACAGGAACAGCAAAACATATTTACTGAGTTGTTAAACTCCATAACTAACAATGAAGAAGAAGGAGAACTAAATTTAGGCAGTTTATGTTTATGCGCGGGACCTTCACCAAATACAACTGATCCTGCTGCCTTACAACGCGTTTTAACTACAAAAGAAATTCTGCAGATTTTGCGGGCGTTAAAAACTAATCTTTCTGTGGTGGATTTGAGCTTAAGAACACTTATCCTCGATACGGCAAATTGTGGTGCTCTTTGTGACCTCATCAAAACCAATCACACCTTAGTTAAAATCGATCTTACTGATTGCCAAATTCCATCTATCTTACAAAAAAGATTACAAAAAGCCATCACGGAAAATAATGACTTGGAGGAAGTTTTTGGCTTTTCTCGGGGCGGTTCGGCAAGTACTCCTGCGCCCCAACCATTACCACGATCGAGTGAACTAGTCGGCATTCCTGATCTTTTTATTTGTCCAATTACCAAAGATATCATGAAAAACCCAGTAATGGCAGCGGATGGTTTTAGCTACGAAAAATCTGCTATCGAAGCATGGTTTAAGCGCGGTCATCGCATCAGTCCAATGACCCTCTTAGCTCTGACAAATACAACTTTAACTATAAATCTACCTTTAAAAGCTGCCATTGCTTCTTTCCTTCTACATTCACCGCACCTGGAAAATCAAATTCATAGTGATTTAATTTTGGCAATTCAAATGCATGAAAAAGAAGTTGACGAAAAATTCAAGAAAATGTGCGCACAACTAACCGATTTACAAAACGAAAAAACCAGACTGGAAGCTGATCTTGCATTACTTAACAACAAAACAACTCGCGACGAACAAGAGCAAACACGTTTTCTGGGGTTAACGAAGCAGTTAGAAGAAATCAAGTCTCAACTAGAACGAGTAGAAGAAGTTGGTGGGAAAGTTACAGAAGGAGTAGAAAGCGTAAGATTCCAGACAGAAATGCTCAATGTAAAAGCAGATCTGTCTCATGACTTACAGAATAGTCACGAAGCTGCGGCTGTGGCAAAGCTTTTAATAGTTCCAGGAGAAGATCTAACTTCGCTAGCTTCTACTAGCCCATCCTTAACTTTAAGTAGTGTGGGTGTTTTCGCTGCCCCCAGCTATTCACCAACTTCGCCACCATCAACACAAAACAATGATGAACTTGGTTCCACCACAACTTCAACACCCACACAACTTCAACACCCAGCAAGTAAGAACATTTCTCATGGCTGCCCTCTACATTTGGGCGCACACACAAGTGCGCCCATACTGCCCTTTACTGATTAACTTTCTATATACTATAGCGAACTATTTTTATATACTATGACCTTCATTTAGTAGAAAAATATTTGGAAGAACATATGTCACCACGCAAAATTGTAATTTTGTCAGTATTTTTATTGAGTTCAACATTCTTTCTGAGCAATTCTCTAGCTAAAGAATCTGCTGCAGGAAACATGCAATTCGTACCTAGCGTAGAGGTGGCGAAGGTAGAGCAAGTTGTGCAGGGAACAAAAGTTAAAACTTCCGGCGCTATGCGTGCCACACAAGGCATTATGGTACGTCCAGAAATAGACGGCCGCATTACTGAAATTGCTTTTAAGCCCGGCGACACTGTTACAGCTGGAACAAAACTTATTCAATTAAATCCAGAAATTTATCAAGGGCAAGTAGATCAATACACCGCTGAATTAAAGTTAGCCAAACAAGACTACGATCGAAGCGTACTCGTATACGCAGAACACGTCATTTCTGATTCCGACATGGATAAGGCGCGCGCTAATTTATACGCCAAGAAAGGTGCTCTAGAACAAGCGGAGGGAAAGCTACATCAAACAACTATAAAAGCTGCTTTTACTGGAACAATTGGCGTTAACATAGTTAATTTGGGCGATTACGTAAAACCTGGGCAAGATTTAGTTAGCCTACAAGCCATCGATCCAATTGAAGTGGAATTTGGCGTCCCCCAAGTTTATATAGGTGGTGTAGCCATTGGTAACGATGCTTTGCTGCATGTAGACTCTTATCCCAATGAATATTTCAGCGGGAAAGTATCGGCTATAGACTCAGTCGTTAACAGTGCTAATCGCAACGTTACAGTACGCGCCTTAGTTCCCAATAAAGCTAAAAAATTGCTACCCGGAGCCTACGCCGATGTAACACTGTCCCTATCTAACAAAAAACCAACTATATTAATCCCACAAACCGCTGTTGTTTATGATGCAGGCGATGTTTACACTTACATCGTATTGGATAATAAAGCCGTTAAAAAAACTGTTACTCTAGGTGAAAGTGATCAACATAACATTGAAGTAAAAAGTGGACTTAAGCAGGGGGACACCGTAATAACTGCAGGACAGCAAAAAATATTCGATGGATGCCCTGTAAACATTATCACAACAAAAGCTCCAGCTACTAAATAGGCTTTAACAATGAACTTTACTGATATATTTATTCGCAGGCCAGTGTTTGCAAGTGTACTTAGCCTACTCTTGCTTTTAATTGGCTTGCGCGCTTGCAGCGGCTTAAGCGTGCGCGAATATCCTAAAATTAGCGTCAATGCTATAAACGTAACAGTCAAATATCCTGGCGCTAACGCTTCTTTGATGGAAGGATTTGTCACGACCCCAATTGAAAATGCTCTATCTGGCATCGATGGCATCGACTACATAACTTCAGCATCCACATACGGCCAAAGCCAAATAGTCATTTATATGAAAATGGGGACCGATATCAATTTGGCCAGCACAGATATCACCAATAAAGTTTCTTCTGTAAGATGGCAGCTTCCAAAGGGTATTTATGATCCAATTATTGACCGTTCCGATCCGAATGCTAGCCCAACCCTACTTATCTCTTTTGCCTGTGCCAACATGTCTGGTGAAGAGCTTACCGACTATTTGCTGCGTGTTGTACAACCACAATTGCAAATCTTGCCAGGAACTGGTCAAGTACAAGTTTGGAGCGCTAATAAATACGGTATGCGCGTTTGGCTAAATCCTTATGCCATGGCTGCCCGTAATGTAACAGCTAATGATGTTGGAAACGCCTTAAAAACTGGCAACGTGCGCGCAGCTTCCGGAAAAGTTGATACCAATTGGCAAGAACTTATTATTAACACAGCTTCTGATGCTAATACCGAACGTGATTTTGAAAATTTGATCGTACGTGATAACAATGGGCAATTAACTAGATTGCGCGATATTAGCCGAATTCAACTAGGTTCAGCTATCACTGATCTAACCGTAGATATTGATGGAAAACTCGGTGTAATTGTTGCTGTTACCCCCCAAACAGACGCTAACCCTCTTGATGTTTCAAATAGTGTGAAACAGGCTTTCAAAAAAATGGAAGTTGCCTTTCCACAAGGCATGAGCTATTCCATCATGATTGACGTCTCTAAATACATTGATGAATCAATCAATCAAGTCAAATCTGCTATCTGGGAAGCTGCATTCTTCGTAATAATTATTGTCTTCATATTTTTAGGCTCAATTCGATCTCTGATGGTCCCACTAGTTACAATTCCATTATCTTTGATTGGTGTATTTGGAGTTATGTTAGCTCTACAATATAGCTTAAATACTATGACCTTTTTGGCTATAGTACTTGCTATTGGCTTAGTTGTAGATGATGCAATTGTAGTTTTAGAAAATATTTATCGCCATATTTCCATGGGCAAGACCCCCTTTGAAGCAGCAATCGATGGAGCCCGCGAAATCCAATTCGCTATCTTATCCATAACCTTCACTTTGGCTGCAGTATATGCACCAATTGGCTTTATGTCCGGTTTAACTGGCGCACTCTTTAGAGAATTTGCTTTTACCTTAGCTGCTTCCGTGGTTATTTCTGGCTTTTTAGCACTGACTTTGTCACCCATGATGTGTTCCAAGATAATCACATCTACCACCATGTCTGGCTTCATGGTGAAAAAAGCGCATCATTACTCAGATCTTCTTATGCAGGGCTACAAACGTTGGCTAAATAACGTCTTACACCGCAGAAAATTAATGTTTTCTATTTTAGCTATGATGGTAGTAGCTTGTTGGGCTGTTTATCAAAAAATACCAAGCGAGCTTGCCCCACGCGAAGATCCTGGTTATATCATGGTGTTTGTTACTTCTCCTTCATCGGCAAACATACAATACACGCAAAGATACACTGACCAAATGATTCCGATTTTCGACTCTATACCAGAAGCGGATCATTATGGAATTGTCAATGGATATCAGGGCGTTAATACCTCTATGGCATTTTTATCTTTAAAACCATGGAACCAACGTAAACGCACTGTCGATCACATTGTAGGTGACAACATCGGCAAATTTTTGGCCATACCCGGTGTTTTAGCCTTCCCTACTAATCCATTCAATTTGCCAGGAGCTAGCTCATATCATCCAGTCGAAGTAAATATTCAAACTTTAGGCAGTTATAACGAGCTAAACACAATCACGCAAACGCTTCTGCAAGCAATCCATGCTAATCCCAAAATCATCAATGCCGACTCCAATTTAAAACTGGACAAGCCGCAATTAGATATAAATATTGATCGCGATAAAGCTGGAGATTTAGGAATTCCGTTGTATGACATTTCTACAGCAATTAATCTCGCTTTTGGCGAACCGGAAACTACCAACTTTGCTCTCAATGGTCGCAAATACGACGTTATACCACAATTAGATGCACAGTATCGTAATAGCACCGATTTGGTCAATACTCTGCAATTACATACCAGCCATGGCAGTATTGTACCTCTCTCTAATGTAGTACAACTCAGCACTAGCGTTCGCCCACGTACTTTAAACCACTTCCAACAATTGCGTGCAGCAACCATTACGGCGGATTTAATGCCTGGCTACACCATTGGCGAAGCTTTGGATTATATAAATGCCCAAATGAAAAAAACCGTTCCCCATACCATGAGTATTGATTACGGCGGGCAATCACGTCAATTCTTACAAACTAGCGGAACTATGACGGTTACTTTATTTTTCGCTATTATTTTCATTTTCTTAATCCTAGCAGCTCAATTTGAAAGTTTCCGTGATCCGTTCGTTGTTATTTTCACCGTTCCTCTTTCCACTTTTGGTGCGTTACTAGTGTTAATGTTAACAAATAGCACTCTCAACATTTATTCCCAAATTGGTTTAGTAACTTTAATCGGATTAATCAGTAAACACGGTATTTTGATGGTCGAATTTGCGAATCAGCTACAAGAAGCTGGCAAAAGCGTTGAAGAAGCCATCATCGAGGCTGCCACATTACGATTAAGACCCATTTTAATGACAACAGCAGCTATGATTCTAGGCTCTCTTCCTCTCGCCCTCGCAGCCGGTGCAGGCGCTGCCGGTCGTCAGCAAATCGGTATAACCATCGTAGGTGGCATGTCAATTGGCACTATATTCACTCTGTTCGTAATCCCAACCATGTACATCGCATTTGCTACCAGACGCCATAAGCAAAAAGCATCCTGATGAATAATCCAGCGGTTAATCTAAAGCCCCTTGTAGTTTCAGAAGATCATGCATCCCAACGCATCGATAATTTTCTTATACGCGAGTTAAAAAAAGTACCGCGCCAATTGATTTATAAATTACTTAGAAAAAATGCTATCCGCGTAAATAAAAAACGTGTAAAACCAGATTATCGCGTACAAGCTGGTGATTCAATTTTCCTGCCCTCCTCTTTGATTATAGCCCCCAAAACAGAAATAAGCGCAAAACATTGCCCAAGCCCCGGTGCTATATTAGCTTTAGAAAAAAGCATTCTACATGAAGATGCCAACATCATTATCTTAAACAAACCAGCTGGATTTGCTTCTCACGGCGGAAGCGGTATCAGCTTTGGCGTTATAGAAACTATGCGCCATGCGCGTCCTAAATTAAAAAATCTAGAACTAGTTCATCGACTAGATCGCGACACTTCTGGCTGTTTAATTCTGGCTAAAAAGCGTAGTATTCTAAAAGAACTACACCAGCTGTTACGCGAAGGTAAAGTCAAAAAAATATATACCGTATTATTGAAAGGAAAATGGCGCGGCAAAACCCAAACTGTCTCCGCAGCTTTGCGCAAAAATCAGTTAAAATCAGGCGAGCGCATGGTTATGATTGATGCAAATGGCAAAGTTGCTCACACTACATTTAGCCCTAAGCAAATTTTTCCGGAAGCTTCTTTAATGGAAGTTGATTTAGGAACTGGTCGCACACACCAAATCCGCGTCCATGCTGCGCACATAGATCATCCAATCGCAGGTGATACTAAATACGGGGATAAAAACTTCAACTCTCTTATGCTCAAAAAAGGTCTAAGACGTTTATTTTTGCATGCTTTTTCCATAAAATTTTACTTACCCAGTACAAAGCAAAATATTGCTGTAATAGCTCCTTTACCGAACGAACTAAATAATGTTATAACTAATACTGATTCTTCAAAATAACTTAACAGGTCAGAAAACATGTCTACAGCTTTTCCTTATAAATCAAAGAGTTAATAATTAAAGTTAGGGTTTGGTAGTTCTTTCTCTAACTCTCTGTTCATAATGCATTATGCTAAAAATACCACAACAAGCTTTAGAATTACAAAGAAATATAGACGCATGGGTTTATTGGGATAATTTGTTAGAAAAAGACCAGGCAACAGCAGAGCAACTGCAAAACTTAGGTGTTGATCTAGGTATTGAACAGCCTTTGCTCGAGGTTGGAAAAGCGCTAAGAGAGAAATTTAACGCTAACTCCAAGGAAGACAGTCAACTAGTGCAGCAACACTTAAAAAGGGTTCTAATAAACGCTCAACGCTACAACATCACTGATCCAAACCAATTCACAGCTCTATTGGAACAATCTTTAGAAAGGATAAAATCCCTCGTTCAATCACATGAACAAGAAACAAAATCAGCCACAGCCACACCGTACTTAACTTCGCAAGAACAAAAAACAGTATTGGAATTATTGCGCAGAATTCTCTCTTTATATTCTTGGAATAATTGCTTAACACAAACACAGATAAAAATTAAGGCGCACTACCATGGTTTCCATTACGTTTTAGCTATTAAAAAACTTCTAGCAAGTACAAAAAATGAGTTTTTTACTTCTTGGTATCAAAATCCAAAACAAGCAAGTTTAACTTTGAAACAGCTAATAAAGAATGTTCAAAACCTAAACATCATACCACCAACTTTTCTTATCACTGAATTGACTAATATTTTAGTAAAACTCAAAAATCAAATCCAATTACATGAAGCGGCTTTAAAAAACTATGGGTTAAAACAATCTATTCTGGCTAGCGGTATACGGCTTTGGAGCGAATATTATTATTATAAATTTTCCGAAGGTTACTTTTCCTTCATGAATGATTTAGCAGAACATCCTCCTCAGGCAATGAAAAATATACCTCTTATTAACGTTAAACTATCTCAAAACTACACATCTTTTTTCACCCTTTTGGGTAGCGCTGCCCTAAGCGGATTAGATATTAAAATAATTGGATTATCAGGAATATCTTATGCAGTGGTTAGTCATTTAGGGCAAAGGGCTATTGATGATTTAGAAGGCGCTATCACGCTAGGCAAAAAAGTAGGTCTTCGTGATACTCAAATAATAAAAATCTTTCCAATAACGAAAGAACTTTTTGGCCTTGCTATATACATACTCTTACGCACAGTATTGCTGGGTTGGAACCCTAAAGTAGTTGGATCTTTGTTAGCTGGCTATGCGGCATCCACTCTTGGCAGCAAATTAGCCGGCTCTGTGCTGGATTTTAAACACAAAAAAAGCAATGATCCCGTTAGCGAAAAAAGTTGGACTTTATTTGTTAAACATCCAGTGCAACACATAGTGGGGTTGGTTGGTCAAAGAGCAACTCAGTATGGAGTCTCACGCTTTTTTAGTCCACACATTCCTGATCTGCCGTTATTAGAAAGCAAAGAAGCTTGCTTAGGTAAACCAAAGCTCTGTAAGACTCTCGCATTGCAAACTCTTGGACTACCAGCTAACGCTACTAAGGCTATAATTAAAGCCACGGTTCATGCTGCAGCAAACAAATTTCACTCCTCTTTAGAAGGAGAGGATGACGAAAGAATGATACCGATTCTCCAATCATACGAACGCTTGAAAGAATTAGCTGCGCCATCTAAAAAATAAAATACTCTATTTTCTCTATTGCGACGTTACCGACGGTCTAGGTGGTTTTACTCAACGCAAAGCCCTCTTTCTGTCACTTCCGCAGCAATAGTCCTCACGCCCTTTTCTTCTTCAGCTTTATTTTGCGGAAAAGTAATTACAGATTCTCCAAGTGCAATTACACAATCTCCCATTCCCGCACCAGAAATTTTGGCTCCATAAATGTTTTCATCACTGCGAAGAGCATAGACGAGCTCTGATAATACCGCGTTATTTACTCCGAGAGCATCTAATAATCCATGATAAACATTCATCAACTCACCAAATACAACTATGTTACCGTTTTGAAGAGCAATCCCAGCCTGGCTTGCAACAGCAGCCATTGTCTCATATAAAAGCGTAAAAGCCTTTGGAGCTCGCTTAGCATGAATCGCGACGTTTTCTAACACGTCTTTTGTTGTAACTTTATGCCCTGAATACACAACAGTCAGCGGCAAGCTCAAAGCCAACTTTTCAACTTGTAGCGGGCGCATTTTATAGGAAAGTACACCACCAAAAACGCTCGCTGCCACATCGGCTCCAGATGCTCTACCCTGAATACTTCTGATTAATGCAATAACTTTTTTACATAAAATACTTTTGTCTTCCGCCGATTCACCGATCCAATTTTTTTTGAGCAAACACCAAAGTAGCCCTAACGTAACAACACTTACTGCTGCTGATGAACCTAAGCCAATCGGATCTTTTTGCTGTGATTCTATTCTAAGCTCAAAGCCACTTTTGATATTTTTGCGCTCGCTTAAAATAGCAGCCAAAACAAAACGCCACTCTGGCATTTTATCTACCAGTGTTGGGTTTAATTTAGCCAAATCCACAGCTATTTCACCAGCCATATTAGAAATTAATTTAATAATTTTATCCTGGCGTGGACGAAGAGTTGCCAAAATACGCTGATCAACCGCACAAACCAAAGCATGTCCACCATAAAGAACAGCGTGCTCGCCGATCAGCATTAAACTTCCAGGTGCCGAAGCTTTGTATTCTTCTTGATAGCTAGATAATTTGCACGCCATGTTTTTCCTCTTCTAAATCTAAAAAATTATAATTATATTTTTGCACCAAACGCTCCAGATCTTCTCTACCCTGCCCCATAACCAATAAAATTCCAGCGTTATCACCAGAAACAGCTCCAGCGCCGCAAATTTTAGCTGCCATGCCACTGTTTTCCACTTCCCGTACGAATATCTTAGTTTTTTCTGGAACCACTGAAATTCGCTCTAAAAGGCTTTCATTAGCTTTTATACATTTTTGTGCATTTGCAAAGTCAGCCTTTAGAAGCGCTTCACGTAATGCTAAGGTCACAGCACTGAATTCAGCAACCAACATTTTATCAGCGAAATATTTTTTAGCCGCGTTAACGCTAACCCCAGTCGAGCCTTCTGGCTGACCGCTATAGACAAAAAACATAGGTAAATTAGATGTGGCTACTTTTTCAATCCGTCCCTCTTGAAAAAAAACCGCTCCGGCATGTATTGCTAAATATAAATCTAAACCGCTAGATTTGCCGTGCTGTAAATTTTCTATCTCGCGCCCATATGCAAAATAATCGTCCAATTTCAAAGGCAGAGAAAAATAATTTACTAAGGCATGCAACAAACTAATAATGCTGGCCGCCGAAGATCCCATACCCGATCCAAGCGGTATGCTAGAATCTAATTTTATGGATATTTTATTTTGCAGAGGAATAGAAAAGCGCTCTAAACAATCCGCTAATAAATATAACAAAAGCTCGCTTGGGTGCGTTAAAACCTCTTCAATACTGATTTTTCTTTGATTAAATTCTCGGTAACTATTTTTAATTTTTTTATGTAATTCATAGAGTTCCACTAAACTTATTATGGAACTAAAATTGAGCACCGAAGAGTCAAAAATTATCTTACCTAGAACGCTGTTATCTTCGAAAATATGAGTCGTAACAAAACGATTAACGGCCATCGCCAAAGCTGGCGCGCCATATAATACAGCATGTTCGCCAGATAAAATTATTTTGCCTGGAGAAATTGCTTTGCAAAATTTTGGTTTTGTTGATTCAAACACTCTGGGATTTTAACGCGGATGGGAGCAGAAAAACATGTATATGCAATTTTTTTATAAATCAATAGGTTAGAAATTAAAGTTGTGTCCGAAGGTTTTTCATCAATTGCTTGGTCCCATCTTTGGTGCTACCTCCTAAGTTTTACTAACAAAAAGCGGATTCGTAGTGGAATTTGTCATAGGTTGTATTACTGTATTAGCACTTCCCAAAACGCCAAATTGGTTTAGTGTCGCTCCAATATTTTTGTTGCTCTCGCTAGATGAAGAAGTCGGCTGAGTTGGTAACGAGGGGAGAGCTGTTGCAACGGGGACGTTAGATCTAGCTGCGACAAAATACGCTACTGAGGCGTCTTGGTGTGCGAGAACCTCATTAAATCTGCTATTTTGTAATTCTGCGCTAGCTTCTACATGGCTTCCTACTTGCTCGACTTGAGATTGCAGTCGTCGAAACATAGTCTGAATGCCTGGTTGCGCTAGCGTAGCCAATTCAGTTGTTGTAGATGCTGAAGCTGTTGGCTTAGGCGCATTGCTTTGGTTTGCTTTTAAATAACGCACCACTTCACCAATTCTAGGTCTCGTTTCAGCACGTTGTGCCCAACAACGAGTAATAAGATCTGCATAGGGCTTCGGTGTGTCTTTAGGTATTTCTGGACGACCGCTATTTGCAACCATAGCAACCATAGCTACTAGAGGAAGATTCATTCCAGAATAAGGTCCTTGTCGCGAAGCAATTTCCCAAAGTAGCACGCCTAAACTATAAATATCAGAAGCTGGCGTCGCTACTACATTTTTGCCCTGAGATAACGCGACAAGTGACTCCGGATCCATATAAGATGGCGAGCCGCCTACACTAGTTGCAACAGTAGCACCCAAGCTTTTAACTTTTGCCGTACCAAAATCGCCAACTTTGGCAAGTAAATTTTCATCTACAAAAATATTTGCGCTTTTTAAATCGCGATGGACAATAGGCGGTATGCGCTCATGTAAATAGGCAACACCCAAACTTATATCCAAAGCCATGCGCCAGCGTTTCGGCCAGAGAATTTTTCGCGACGTATCGTAAAGAGCTTTATCTAGTGAACCTTCCGGCATGTATTCCATCACCATACCACATTGTCCTTTTTCCATACAAACACCATAAAGCCTTACGATGTTGGGGTGATTAAGTTGTGCCATCATACTGGCTTCTTTTTGAAAATCTTCCCGAGCATTCGCAGTTAGACCTGTGTGTATTTTTTTTACTACCACATCGATTCCTTTCCAACTAGCTAAATACGCTGTTCCTGAAGAACCACTACCAAGCATTGCGCCAATTTCTAAATCTTTAGCAGGAATTATATATCCTTGGTAACGTTGACTTAGTTCGCTTTCCAGTTTCTTAGCTTGAGCTTTTGCTAACAGCACCTTACGCCATTTGTAGGCTCCAAAGGTTGCTACGGCTATTGCGGCTAGACCGCCTGGAATGCCAACGGCCATAGCGATGATGGCTCCAGTTGATAATGGAGTTCTATGAAATACAATGTTTAATGGAACTGATGGAAAAACCGTAGAACCAATTTTGATAGCAATCTTACCGCTGGGTGCTTCATTACTGCCATCGTGATAAAATGTTATTTTGCCGTCTTTGATCTGTTGTTTAGTGAAAATAGTAACATTGGTATTTTCTAATACAAACCGACTATGTTGCAAATCCAATGCTATTAAATTTACTTCCATATCCGGTGTTGGCACGGGTTGCCAAATTTTGATAGTTCCATCTTTAATTACAGCCAAACGCCCACCGAAAATCGCGGCAAGAACGCTAACCCCACCCACATCATCCCCCTCTAAAGTTTTCATCCAGTTGCCGGTAGTTAAATCCCAAATGCGCACAGTAAAGCCCGAGGTGACATTATTATCCCTTCCCGAAACCAGCCGCTCGCCAGATAGCGCGGCAAGAACGCGAACCCCACCACCGTAATAGTCATTTGCCTCTAAAGTTTTTGTCAAGTTGCTGGTAGTTAAATCCCAAATGCGCACGGTTGTATCATCGCTTCCTGAAGCCAACCGCTCGCCAGATAGCACGGTAAGGACAGATACAGATTCACTATGCCCAACTAAAGTTTTCGTCCAGTTACCAGTAGTTAAATCCCAAATACGCACGCTGTTGTCCACACTTCCAAAAGCCAATCGCTCGGCGGAAAGTGCGGTAAGAGCATTGATATAATTACTATATCCATCTAGAATTTTCGTCCAGTTACCGGTAATTAAATCCCATATGCGCACAGTTGTATCGTAACTTCCCGAAGCCAGACGTTCGCCGGAAAGTGGAGCAATGGCAATGACAGAACTATCATGACCAACTAAAGTTTTCACCAAGTTACCGTTAGTTAAATCCCAAATGCGCACGGTGTTATCATCACCTCCCGAAGCCAAACGCTCACCGGAAAGGGCAGCAAGAACACGAATGGGGTCATTATCGCTACCACAAGTATGCCCATCTAAAGTTTGTATACAGCTACCACTAGTTAAATCCCAAATACGGACGGTGTTACAACTGCCCCCCGAAGCTAGACGCTCGCCTGGTAGCGCGACAAGGGCATTAACAGAATCTTCATATCCAACTAAAGTTTGTATACAATTGCCGCTTGTTAAATCCCATAGACTCACGATTGTGTCCCAACCCCCAGAAGCCAATCGTTCGTCAGAAAGCGCGGCAAGTGCATTGATAACACTCCCACCATGCCTCTTGAAATAATTTATACACTCTCCACTATTTAAGTCCCAAATATATACATTCCTGTCACCGCCTCCCGCAGCAGCCAACCTTTCACCTGAAAGTGCAGCAAGTGCATTGACAGAATTTTCTCCCTCTAAAATTTTCGTGCAGTTGCCGGTAGTTAAATCCCAAATGCGCACAGTTTTATCCAGACCTCCCGAAGCCAATCGTTCATCGGAAAGTGCAACAAGTGCATTTACAGAATCATTATGTCCTTCTAAAATTTTAGTGCAGTTATCGGTAATTAAATCCCAAATGCGCACGGTTTTATCAATACTTCCCGAAGCCAGCATCTCGTTAGAAAGTGCAGTAAGCGCATAGATACCACCACCATGTGTTTCTAAAGTTTTTACGCATATACCGGCACTTAAATCCCAAATACGCACAGTTTCATCATCACTTCCAGACGCTAGCCGTTCTCCAGAAAGCTGAGCAAGCGCTCTAACAGTATCATTATGTCCTTCTAAAGTTTTCGTACAGCTTCCAGTGGTTAAATCCCAAATGCGCACGGTTTGATCATAGCTTCCTGAAGCCAGTCGCTCGCCAGATAGCGCTGCAAGAGTACTGACATAACCAGAATGACCAACTAATTTCATAATGCGTATGTTAGTATTCAAATTCCAAACATAAATTGCATTATCTGATTGTCCCGTCGCTAAACGATTACCGGATAATGCCACCGTGGCATAGATTTCACTACTATCGCCAATAGTCAAAGTATCCACCATACTACCACTATAAATAAAACCTTCCATATCCTCAGTGTCTAATACATCCGCACCTAATTGCACACTTTTTCCTTGGTTGATTTCCAAACGATTTACAGAAAATCTAGGCGGAAAATAAACATCTTCCGCCCCAGTTTCCACCGGTTGCGCAATTCCTGATGTTGCTTGCATCGAAGAACTACCCATCACCGCCTGACCCTTCCCACGCCACCAACCACGTGTTGCGTAACTAAGAGCACCAAACGCGACAAGCCCACCTAATGCCAGCGCACCTTTGGTGATTTGCCCAACATGGTGTTTA
>Ga0265297_10001689_pt1 | contig 50017 bp, 42 predicted proteins | sample Munlanlwell13791_FD_192502 | JGI IMG/M metagenome (GOLD analysis project Ga0265297, IMG submission 192502) | Leachate microbial communities from a municipal landfill in Southern Ontario, Canada - Leachate well 137-91 | ecosystem: Engineered > Solid waste > Landfill > Unclassified | place...
TGTTCGTTTCCTTGCAATGTGTCAGGTGAACTTCAGCCTGAATGGCAAATTGGGCCGTAAGGTTCTTTCATCCTTATAGGTATTTTATTAAATTTACGCACGCCTCGTGGCGCACCAAAGGAAACACAAAGGATTTCGTTATGACTAAACGACATTGCACCACATTAGCAGAACCATGAAAAAAACAGGATTTCTTCTCTTATTAACGCTTCTTGTTGCGTTGACAGGATTCTCCCCTGCCAAAAAGAAAATTACGATCTACACAATCGGTGATTCCACCATGGCCAACAAGGATACGACAAGGAGCAATCCCGAACGGGGATGGTGTCAGGTGCTTCCGGTATTTTTCAATGAAAACCAACTTGTTATAGACAATCGTGCCAAAAACGGAAGAAGTTCGAAAAGTTTCCGCGACGAGGGGTTGTGGCAGGGTGTTTTGGATGTGATTCAGAAAGGCGATTATGTTTTTATCCAGTTCGGGCACAACGATTCCAAGCCCGATGTTACACGTAAAACGGATCCGCATACCACTTATCATGACAACCTGGTCAGATACATTCAGGAAAGTCGCGAAAAAGGGGCCATCCCTATTCTCTTCACTTCCATAGTGAGGCGCTCTTTTGATGCGGATGGCAAAGCAATCAATACGTTAGGCGAATATCCGGCAGTGACCCTGCAGGTTAGGAAAGAGCTTGATGTACCTGTCATTGACCTCAATGCATCCACAGAAAAGCTTATCAACGATATGGGAATTGAAGGATCGAAGGCGCTTTACATGATCTTCGAACCGGGGGTAAGCAAACTGGATCCTTCCGGCAAAACCGACAATACCCACCTCAATCCGTTGGGAGCTTTCAAAGTTGCTGAACTCGCGGTTCAGGAGATCAAAAATCAGAAATTGCCTTTTGCAAAATATTTAAAGAAGAACGTCTCCTTCAAAACGAACTTTCGTGGTAACATCGACAGGAAAGCGTTGGTAAACAGGCACAATGTCAAAATTGAGAAGGTCGACACCCTTGCATCCCTGACAGTGGGCAATGGTAATTTTGCCTTCACCGTTGATGCTACCGGACTGCAGACCTTTCCAAGCACCTATGAAGGAGGTATCCCGTTAGGTACTCAATCGCAGTGGGGATGGCATGATTTTCCCAATGGTGCAGGTTATAAACCCGAAGAGAGCCTGAAAAATTACAATTTCCATGGCAGGCCGGAATCCTATTCTGTCCAGTTGAAGAGTCCGCAGCGCGGTGTGGAAGCCGGCAACTTTTTCAGGGCCAATGCGCATCGTTTGCACCTGGGAATCATCGGTTTGGGAATCAAAAAGAGGGACGGCTCAGCTATCTCGATCAAGGATATTACTGATCTCAAAGAGGAGCTTAATCTTTGGAAAGGTGAGATTCACAGCACTTTCAAGATTGAGGGTATTCCGGTAGAAGTGACCACCATCTGCCATCCGGATCTTGACATGCTCTCATCCAAAATCACCTCACCCTTGATAGATGCCGGCAGACTAAAGATTAAATTTGATTTCCCCTACCCTACCGGGAATCACATGGATGGGGGATGCGACTGGAAAAGTCCGGACAAACATAAAACTATATCCAACCCTGTCGCCGTAAATTCGGTGATCTTCGAACGCATGATAGATGCCACCGCCTATTTTGCAAAAGTAGACTGGGTAGGCTCCGCCAGGATGGAAGAGAAGCAGGCACACCACTTCGAGTTATCGCCCAAAGGTCAGAGTATCAAAATCAGTTGCCTGTTTTCAAAAGATAACAGATCGCTTCAACTGGCAGACTTTAATCAAACTTCTCATGCCAATGAGTCAAAATGGAGTTACTTCTGGAATAGAGGAGGGACAGTGGATTTTTCGGGTAGCAGCGATCCAAGAGCCTTGGAACTTGAGCGCAGGGTCGTACTGTCGCAATATCTGATGGCTATACAATGTGCTGGATCTTTTCCGCCCCAGGAGACCGGATTGACCTACAACAGTTGGTATGGAAAATTTCACCTCGAGATGCATTGGTGGCATGCAGCCCATTTTGCCCTATGGAACCGCATCGATTTGCTGGAAAAGAGCCTCGGATGGTACCGTGACGTATTGCCAATGGCTCAAAAAATTGCCCAGAGGCAAGGGTATAAAGGCGCCAGATGGATGAAAATGACAGATACAACAGGGATTGAGGCACCCTCGTCGGTCGGTTCATTTCTGATTTGGCAGCAACCACACATCATCTATTTTGCGGAGCTCTGTTACCGAAACCACCATTCCAATGATATTTTGGGAAAATACAAGGAACTGGTATTTCAAACAGCCGATTTCATGGCCTCGTTTGCCACCTGGGATCCTGATAAGAATCGTTACAATTTGGTTGGGATCATTCCTGCTCAGGAATCGTTAAGCCCCGAGGTAACCTACAATTCACCTTATGAACTGGCTTACTGGCACTGGGGACTGAGTGTTGCTCAGCAATGGCGGGTCCGGTTGGGAATGAACCGCAACCGTCAATGGGACGAGATCATCGAAAAACTTGCCGTTCTGGCACAAAAGAATGGCCTTTACCTCTCCGCAGAGAGCGCTCCTGATTCGTATACCAATCTGCCTTTCCATTCAGACCATCCGGCTGTCTTGGGTGCACTGGGTTTCATGCCCGAATCAAGAATAGTCAATAAAAAAATCATGAATACAACGTTTGATTACGTCTGGGATCACTGGAACTGGAAAAAAACCTGGGGCTGGGATTTTCCGCTGGTAGCGATGACTGCTACCCGATTGGGACGTCCCGACAAGGCCATCGATGCGTTGTTTATGAATATCCCAACCAATACCTACCTGGCTAACGGACACAATTACCAGGATAAAAGACTAAGGCTTTATTTGCCCGGAAACGGCGGCTTTCTGGCAGCGGTAGCCATGATGTGTGCCGGATACGACGGCTGTGAGACGGAGAATCCGGGGATTCCCAAAGATGGAAGATGGAAAGTTAAATGGGAAGGTTTGAGCAGAATGCCCTGATCAACGATCAACACCTGAAAGGTTTTGGAAACCTTTCAGGTGTGAATGGCCAGTTTCTCTTTGCAATGGCGGCATAACTGGTGTTCTTTTTGATCGATATCTTCAACATAGGTGCTCGACCGCATCACACACGAAGGGTCATAGCAGTGAATCAATCCAAAGGTATGGCCAAGCTCGTGAATAACCTCCTTGCGAAATCGCTCCACCAGTATTTTCTCATCTTTGAAGATGCCGTACCGTTCGTTCCTCAATCTGTAGATCGAAGCGATTCCGGCTCGACCGTTCAAATATGCCTGCCCAAATATGTAAGTTAATATGGGAATATAGAGATCAACATTGAAAAGTCCGAGGGTTTTATTTGTCTCTTTGGCAAAACTAGAATCGATCTCTTTCAGTAATTTGAAACCATCATACTGCCGCCTGGCCGGATCATAAAAGAGGCTAAGATCCAGATGGCCCTCCTTTGTTTTGACCGGAAGTTGAAATTCATGTTCCACATCATTGACCACCTTGTCAAGAAGGCCTTTCTCAAAATATCCAAAGGAGATCAATTTGATTTTTTCCAGCTTCATTCAAAGTTAGGTTTTGCTCAATTGTTGGGAGTTTGGTTCTGCTTTTGGTTTTTCTTGATAATTTGGGGGCAAGACCCGCAAGACTGACAGGACAATTTTGACCCTCAGTCTCTTAGACAGGATCAGGAACCAATTTACTGTTTCACTGTTTCTCAGTTGCTATCCACAATTTTCATCGTTCAGTTCCCAAACTCATTATCCCATTTTCGCAGTTTCTCATTTTCACATTTCCCAATTTCCCAATTATTTTGGTGGTGTTAAGCCATACTTTTTAATCTTGTTGTATAGTGTAACCCTGTCAAGTTTGAGCGCCTTGGCAGAAACAGTAATGTTCCAACTGTACTTGTTAAGTATCTGTTGAATGTGCTTTTTGCCAAGATCATCCAGGCTCTCAAAGGTGGGTTGGCTACGCTCTTTCATCAGTGGAAGGTCCCTCAGCATAATTTTCTTGCCGTTTCCAACAACAATGGCGCGCTCAATCATATTTTCAAGTTCACGGATATTTCCGGGATAGGCATAGGTCTCCATGCGCTGCAATGCAGCCGGTTCAATGGAGACAATAGGCCTGTTCATAGAGCTGCAATATTTTTTGATAAAATAATCAATCAGCAAAGGAATGTCCTCAACCCTTTCCCGCAATGGGGGTACGTTAATGTTCACCACATTGAGCCGATAAAAAAGATCCTCACGGAACAATCCCTTCTCCACCATCCCTTTCAGATCTCTGTTGGTGGCACACAGTACCCTGAAGTCTGAACTGATCTCCTTGTTTCCACCGACGCGCACAAAGCTTTTCGTCTCCAGTACCCGCAAAAGCTCCACCTGCATTTTGGGAGAGATGGTAGCAATTTCATCCAGAAAAATTGTACCGCTATCGGCCATTTCGAATCGGCCCTTCCGGTTGTAAACGGCGCCTGTAAATGCTCCCTTTTCATGTCCGAACAGTTCACTCTCCAAGAGACTTTCGGTCAGTGCACCACAATGAACGCTGACCATTGGAAAAAATTTGCGTGGTGAATTAGCGTGAATGGCCTTCGCGACAAGCTCTTTACCGGTACCGCTCTCGCCAGTGATGATCACGGAAGCCGTAGACTGTGCCACACTCTCTATTTGCCTGAATACCTCCTGCATGGCTTCGCTGTGACCGACCATATCTTCCACATTTTCAAGCGAGATGACTTTGTCTTTCAAAATTTCATTCTCTTCGATCAGGGATATCTGCTTGGAGGCATTCCTGATTAAATGGGAAAGATCATCCGGATCGAACGGCTTCGTAACATAATCAAAAGCGCCGTCTTTCAAGGCTTGAACAGCTGTGTCGACCGTCGCAAAAGCGGTCATGATGATCACAATGGCGTCACTCTTCAAGGATTTGATGCGCTTCAACATTTCCAGGCCATCCATGCCCGGCATTTTGATGTCTGCCAGAATGATGTCAAAGTTGTCTGACTGAAGAATTGTGAGGGCTTTTTTAGCATTTTCGGCGCATTCGACATAATATCCATCTTCTATGAACCAGTTGTACAACGAATCCCTGACCGATTCTTCATCGTCAACAATTAGAATTGAAATTTTCTTTGCCATACTATATAATCGTTAATTCTTGATAAGAGGGAGTGTCAGTGAAATTGTCGTCCCTTTTCCCCTTTCTGATTTTACCTCTGCTTTTCCTTTGTGATTCTGTATGATTCCATGAACGATTGCCAATCCAAGTCCTATACCGCTTGCATTCTGTTTTGTAGAAAAGAAAGGTTCAAAAATATGAGAAATATCCTCTTCATTGATTCCAACACCATTGTCGGATATCTCAATGCGGATATGATCTGCATCCGGGTTCAGCGTCCTGAAGAGAACTTCCCCGTTCTCTGAAACAGCTTCCGACGCATTGACCAAAATTCCGATACAGGCCTGCTTGATCTGGTTGGGACTGCAATAGATCAGATCCGGTTTGGCCGAAAAATCCGAAATGAAATGGACATTGGCAATCTTCATCGGATGCGACATCAGTTCAAAGGTTTCATTCAATATTTCATGAAGGTGTTTTTGTTCGAAACCATCCTGGTTTTTTCTCGAAAAATCGAGCAATCCCTTAACGATATCTCCACACCGCTTGGTCTCATTTTCAATCAGTTTCAGATGTTTTAGCATCAACTCCTTTTTAGCCGGATCAATATCCTGGTTACCAAGTTGTTTGTACACCAATTTTGCATAAATCAATATGCCGGAAAGGGGATTGTTGATTTCGTGCGCTACTGAAAGCGACAATTTACCCAGCGAAGCAATTCTTTCGACATTGATCAGTTCATTTTGTGCCTGCCCAAGTTCTTCGGATTTCTTCTGTACCTTGTATTCGAGTTGTTGCGACCAATTCTGTAGCTCATTGGTGGCTGTCTGCAAGTTATCAAGCATTTCATTGAAGGCAACCGAAACCATCCTCATGTCAGACAATTGGTGGGGTTTGACCTCAAGCCTTGTACTTCTGTCACCGCCTGCAACGGCCAAGCTGGCTTTGATAATGGCATTCAAAGGATTTTTTATTTTCTTTCTGGTAAAGAATATTAAAAAGAGAATTAACAAAAAAGTCAAAAGTGCAGCAAGCAGGAAATAATCGGCAGTGGATTTCTGCAATGCCGCATCCAGTCCAGCCAGTGGAATTTTAATAATCAGCGAACCAAGGACTTTGTCGTTCTCGCTGTGGGCATGACAAGCGCTGGTGTAGCACGATTTGTCATTGCGAATCGGTGATTTTATTAATAGGTGACGACAATTGTTGTTGTTGTGGTTCATGCTGCATTCACTGTCTATCCCGATAATCTTGTAGGATTTCTCAGTGGATGAGAACATGGTTGGAAAATTTTTGTGACAAGAGATACAATCTGGATCGCTGTGATTGGTGGTATCATTTGCTATAGAAGAATAAACCAGGTTATTTTTGTTGTCGTACATGTTGACATCATCGATGCCAGACATGGTATTGATAATATCCAATGTCCCTTGCAAAGCAGTCCTGTCATTTTCCAGCATCGACCGATATAAAGCGCCTTCCACCAAAACGCCAATGTTGTTGCCACTCTCCCTGATGACAGATTTCATGTAATCCTCATTGACAGAGCGGAAGATGATCCCAAACGATAAAAAGAGAAAAAAGGAGGAGATCGTAATAATGATCACTACCCTACCATAAATGGAAGAACGGAATTTTACATAGCTGTTTAAGATGGGCGCCCCAACTTTGTTTCCTCTTGATATTCTATTTATCCAACCCATTGTAACAATGAATGTTAAGTCAAACAATCAGACTCAATTGTTTTTCAGAAAGCAATAGAAATGCCAATAAATGCTAAATTGACCAAAGTGCTTGAAGGATATTGTGTTACTAATTGCTAAGTTAATCTCAAAAATTTAAAAATTGGTTCAAATAGTCAATTTTCTTGCGTATTTGTTTACATTCTAAAGAGTGGATGAAATATTTCCCTTTTAAAAATGAAGCGATGTGACAACCACACCGCTTCTGTCGCTAAAAATCTATGAAACAAAAACTTACATTAATTTAGAACGCAATGGCTATCTATTGAAAATACTCCTTATCGTATCCACTTTTCTCCAACCCGCGAAAATGCGGATACTTTGGTTTTGTACCCAGAAAACTATGCTCGAAATCCTTCCAAACTTCTTCCGGAAGTGCAGAAAGTGGCTGATCGATCAGCTCACCACCGTCTTGAAGGATGAGGTTGGAAGGTTCAGGAGTATATCGTTCCACCGAGGCAGCGAGAAAGTCCTTAAATCTTTCCAACTCCTTGACTGACCAACCTGTTGCCTCACCGGCGATATAGCATGTGCTCGTTTCCGCTATCCATCTCGTGGGCTTGATTTTGTACATCCACCCTTTCAGATATGGATCTTCGTTGAGTGCTTCAGGGTTTTGCTGAAGCAAAGTATTGACGGCAATGATCTCTCCGGAGATGGGTGATACAATTCTTAACTGTTTGCCATTGTGACTGATCACAGCCAGAAGATCCTCCTTTTGCACGTTTTCACCCGGTTTCCTGAGTTTACTGAATTTAACTTCACCCGTTAGGTGCAACAATAAATCATCGGCTCCCACTTTGGCAATCCCTTTGCTATCGAGATGCGTCCACATATGATTCTTACTAAAGAAAATACCTTGTGGAATTTTCAACATGCTGGCAGTCAAGATTCCCAGTTTTCTTTTTAATTGCCTGGTCATTTTGACCTGTCTGTTAAGTACAATCCAGAATGGAATCAGGATGGCGAAGAAGGCGATGATTGCCAGGTACTCAATCCCCTTCGTGTCAAAAATGTTGTGGTAAGTAAATCCGTCCATGATGTTGATTATTAAAGTTTGAAATTTTGTAAATATGACTTTGTCAATTCCGCTAATGTTCCTCTTCCACCCATGCAGGTGAATCCCTCAACACAGGCATGCGGTTGATAATCCATCTGAATATCAATATCTCAGTAAAAATTACTGTTAGAGTGACGACTATTTCCATCCATGACGGATAGTAGTGAACGGGTGCATCCCATTTAAAACCAATCACTGAAACATTGAGCCTGTTCAATATGATTCCCACCATGGTCAGAATTGCTGCCAGGCGTATCAGGAGAATATTCCGGGTACGGTAACTGTACAGGTAAAGAAGCATTGGTACCAAAACAAATCCGATCATTTCGAACAGGAACCAATAGCCCATTGGCGTATTTATGAGATCCCAATTTTTGCTGTGTATGAAAACCAGCAGTTGCAAAAAGAAGTAGGCAAACATGGCCCCCGCACAAATCTTGGCCAATCCCTGGAGGATACCACTCTGGGCCTTGTGGTTTTTCTCGCTGATCTGGTCGAAGAATACTTTGTGGCTGATGGAACCTTCAAAGATCACCATCGAAAGTCCTGCAAAGATACTGGATACCAAAAACATGATGGGTATAAATTCGGAATACCACAGTGGATGGATTTTATCTTTTGCCATCAAAAATAGGGCCCCCAATCCTGACTGGTGCAAAGTTGACAAGGTAATCCCGAAGATAACGGCGCCCATGGTCAGTCCTGAAAGAATTTTTCTTGCCCTTCTGGTCCCCAGCCATTCGGCGATGGCAGGTGAAAATTCGATCAGCTCGGCTATCATGTAAAGTAAAAAATGCCATGCCACCAAAAACAGGACCGAACTGGTACCAAAACTGTTGCCAATAATCGGATTGATTACATTCCATGGTCTTCCAAGATCCAAGAGCAGGGCGCCGGCATAAAAGAGGTAGGCAAGAAAACCATTCAGAACTGTAACCCTCACGATCGAGCGGTATTTCTCCATCTTCAGGATATAAACCATGAAAGTGAGGACATAAGCGCCACCTGCAAAAGCAACGCCTGTGACCACATCGAATCCGATCCAAAGACCCCAGGGAGTATCTTGTGACAAATTGGTAATGGATCCGATTCCATTGATGAACCTTATTACAATCAATACTATACCAAGCAAAATGATTGGAATAGCAATAATATTGAAAGGAGTTAAAATTCGACCTTTTGGCCTCAATTCACTCAGAATAAACTTAAAGATGGAACCGCCATCATTGTCTTTTGCCAGTGTTTGAGCTTGTTTATTCATTTTCCTCGTCGTTAGCTTGGTTTCTATTTTTTGTGGCTTCGTGGATCCCCAGCAAGAGCGGAGGTAGCAGTACAAATACGGAAGGAACCGCGTAAAGGAATCCCTTTGACAATTCCGGATAGGAGGAATTCTGTAATTTGGTATTAAACCCGACTTCATTGAATGGGGTTGATGAAAGGTAGAGCCAACCGGTTCCACCGGCAACTTGTTCTCCCCAGATTTGATTTACGTAATCCTTGGGATTTTCGAAAATTCGCTTTCTCGCTTCGGCTATCAGCTCCCTTCTCGTTCCAAAAGTCAGGGCATCGCCCGGACATGCCTCTGCGCACGCAGGTATCTTTCCAGCTTTAATTCTGTCGTAGCACATGTCGCACTTCTCAATTTTTGGATTGGCGCTGTGGTACTCAAATTTTGGCACATCGAACGGACAAGAGACCATGCAGAACCTGCAACCCATACATTTGTTGCCTCGCCAGACTACAGGACCCTCTTTGGTTTTGTACATGGCCTGGGTAAGACAAGCAGCCGCACAGGCCGGTTCGTTGCAATGCATGCACTGTTTTTTGACATAGACTTCGCCCTTTGAAGTGACATAGTTGTTGATCACTGAGCGCTGCTTTTCACTGGTTTTTCGAATCACACCAGCCTTTAGTTCATCTTTGGGCTCAGGCAGCTCGTGGTTTTTGGCACAAACCCTTTCACATGCCCGGCATCCCAGGCAACGTGTTGAATCATACAGTACGCCCTGAAATTCTATGTTACTTTCATCTGGTTTCGCGGCGCCAAAACTGTTTCCCACTGCAAGTGTTGCCCCCGCAACACAAACGGTCTTAAAGAAATTACGGCGATCAAAATTCATATAATATATATTAGTCTGCTGTTAGTAAGAGTGTTGTGTTCTTGTTACCTGGAAGAATCAATGAATTGGGTCTGAAAATCTTCCCATACTTTTGGATCCATTTCAGCGAGAACGTTGTCGGTTAATTCTCCCCCATCCTGGAGAACAACATGCTCATACACCAGGTTATTGGTTCGAACAATTGCTGCAATGAAATCCTTAAGCCGGATAAATTCATCCTTGAGCCATTCGGTATATTTCTCTCCCATAAACATGAACTGGACCTCTCTCAACCAATTTTTTGGTTCTATCTGGTAGACCCAGCCTTTAAAAAATGGTGAGGAGTTGATGATAGCCGTATCTGTAAGAAGGGATACGTTTTGCGCGATAATTGTTCCGGAGATTGGGGCATAGATATTTAAATGCTTGCCCTCCTGAATGATAGTCATAATTAATTCTCCCTTACGTACAATCTCACCTTCTTCCCTCATTTTGATTCTGGTCAATTTTCCGGTTATATGCTGTAAAAAATCATCTATTCCAACCCTTACATTTCCGTCTTGTTCCATAAAAGCCCAGGTGTGGGTCTTATCAAAAAAGAGGCCTTTTGGAACATCCATAACCTTTTCTCTCATGAGCGGGCCCAGTTGAATATGTGGATCAACCGGCGCTGAACCAGCGCTGCTTTTGCTATATAGAAAGAAAATCAGGAATATTCCGGACAGAACAACGATAATCAAGGCAACAGGCCAGAATTTCGGTGAGGCAATGGATGATAAGTTGGAACTAACCTGGATTTCTCCGGTCAATGAAGCCATATTTGACTCTTTTTCACTGATAGTCAAATCACAATATCCATTTAGATTCAGTGATTTCTGTCCTTCGCACATAACCCATGAAAGAAATGCCAATTCGCTTTTTTTTGTAGGTCTTGTTCCTGCCACTGCGTAGATATTATCACACAACGCATTGGGGTATTTACCAATCCAGACACCGTGGGTAAATTCCGCAAGGCTACCATAAATATTTTCAAAACTATCCAATCGTCCATTGCCATTTTTATCGACCGGCAGGAGCCGGATCTTTGCTGTACCTTCAAAAACATTCGTAGCGCTTAAGTCGCTCAACTTACAGAATCCGATTGAAAACTGATCATTCTGAACGGCGATGATGAGTTCTTCAGCCGAATTCAATCTATTAATATTGGCAGTGGCAAGGGTGGATTTTGTAAAAACTTCGAGACTTAACAGTAGACCCTTGTCACCGGGGACATAGATTTGTACTGGAACATTCTGCCCAATTGGAATAAAAGTGGCCCAATTTTTAGTCTCTTTACCCTTGAATAGCATTGCAAATTTATCTGCTGATATTCCAACTTGCGTCAATTGATTGAGCATCGGATTTTTTGCAGAAGTGATTGGAACAATTATATCCCTACCAACCACCATTTTCCAATTGGAGGGATTGGTTAGACCCGGAGCATTTTCATCTGAAACCAAAATTAAATTTTCAGCAGCCCCTGATTTTCCACCAACGGCTTGTTCCAAAGATATTGTGGAAGAGGGATTAGTTGCATTGTAATCCTTGACCCAATTCTGAGCCAGTTTGTACAATTCAGGCGTACAGGCTATTCTTGCAGTGTTTGTCGCGGATTGATCTGCGGCGGATTCACTGGGATTGTCAGACCTGCTTACCGCAAAGGCCAAATGATTTAAGATCAAAAGTGACAACCCGATCGTAATAATTGAAATAGTTTTCATGACTGAAATTATAGGTGATGATTAATTCCCTTCTTTGTTACTTGGTCGAAATGAGTCTCGTACAAGACTATTTCAATAACTGTGCCATGAAAAAATACATATTATATCTATCTGATTATGTACTACTTAAATAATCAGTGTTTGAAATTTGCACATAACATGTGTTGAATTATTAAACAGTTATTATTGAAATTTATTTTATGTTGCTGATTTGTAATTATTTACATGATGTGTATAAATTTTATACAGTGTTGAGTATATAAACAGTTGATGTATATATTGTTGATTTAGTGCCAATTGTCAGCATTTGGATTCGAGGGATTAGGGAATTGTTGGATTATTTATTGTGGTCTATTAGCAAAATTGACTGGACTCCTGTCTTGATAATAGTTTGATCAATATTCGTATTTGTTGTTAAAATACTGTAACTTATATATCAAAAATGAGCTTGTTTCATATCTTGGATAACTTCTTTAAAAGATGGAAAATGAAAAGATTGACGACGCATTAACCTACAGGATAATAGGATGTGCCATGAGGGTTCACGCAACTTTAGGAAATGGATTTCAGGAAGTTATTTACCAAAGAGCTTTGGCGATTGAGATGCGGAAAAACGAATTGCATTTTGCCCGCGAGTTGGAAATGCCTCTCTATTATGATAGTATGAGGATTGGAACGAGAAGAGTAGATTTTCTGGTTGAAGAATCAATTATGGTAGAACTCAAAGCAGTAACGATCCTGGAAGATGTACATCTAGCACAAGGATTAAATTACCTTGTTGCATACAAACTTGATAAGGGATTGCTACTCAACTTTGGAGCAAGAAGCCTCGAAATAAAAAGAGTAAGGCATCCCAAAAATAAGATGCCCAATACTATCCCTAATCAGTAACTTAATCCAATAATCCCCTAATCCAACAAATCCAAATTCAGTGCTTGTATTTTACGGGAGGATTCTTCATTGCGCGGTACATTAAGTAGCATCCCGCCAATATAAACGGAATACTTAAAATTTGGCCCATATTCAGCGCCATACCGGCTTCAAAGGCCTCTTGGTCCTCCTTGATAAACTCGACAAAAAAACGGGTTATGAAAATTCCTGCAAAGCCATAACCGATGATAAATCCCGGACGATCTTTCAGATCTTTGGTTTTGAAGAACATCCACAAGGAAGTAACAAAAACGATCAGATACCCCAATGCTTCATATATTTGGGTAGGATGTTTGGCTACAACTTCATGGTTACGCTCAAAAATAAAGCCCCATGGCAGGTTCGTGGCAACACCATAAATCTCGGAGTTCATTAAATTTCCGGTACGGATCATGGCCCCAACCAGGGCTGTTGGAATAATCAGGCGGTCAAGCGTCCAAAACATGGATCGTTTGGTCACCCTCTTCGAATAGAAGTATATAGCTAAAACGATACCCAAAGCTCCACCATGACTGGCCAAACCCTGATATCCCACAAATTTATAACCTGTCTCTCCTTTTGCAATCGGCAGGACAATCTCGAGAAGATGTTGGGAATAATAACTCCATCCATAGAAGAATACATGCCCGAGACGTGCACCAACAATTGTCGCTACAATCGTGTAAATAAATAACTTATCCAACCATTCGGTATCCGATTTTTCAAACTTAAACATTTTGAACATAATCTGATAACCTACCAGGAAGCCCAATGCAAACATCAATCCATACCAGCGGACTGATACAGGGCCAAGACTAAAAAATTCGGGACTAACATTCCAGTGTATGGATAAAAATGTACTCATTCTAGTTGAGAGTTGAAAGTTGAGAGTTAAAAGTTGATAGTTGAGAGTTTTTCACTTTCAACTGTCAACTTTCAACTTGTTTATTCGTGTCCGTGGCAATTTTTAAATTTCTTTCCGCTTCCGCAAGGACAAGGCTCATTGCGGCCTACTTTTGGCGCATGCCGAATTGGTTGAGGGGCCCTGTGCTCCTCCTGGTGCTCTCCAGGATGATTGGATGCATCCATCTTCTCCTCCCGGTATTGAGAACGATCATGCGCACGTCTGGCAATTGGGGCTTCTTTTACCTCATCGGCCTCACTGATCGGAATTTGTCCTTTCATCAGCGTGGAAACCACTCCCCTGTTGATCTGCTCCATCATGGCCTTAAACAGGTTAAATGACTCTAATTTATAGATAAGAAGTGGATCTTTTTGCTCATAGGAGGCATTCTGTACCGAAGTTCTTAGCTCATCCAGCTCTCTTAGATTCTCCTTCCAATGCTCATCAATGGTAGCGAGAATAACCTGTTTTTCATACGATTTCACCAGATCCACCCCCTGCGTTTTGTAGGCCTTCTCAAGGTTTGTGACGATGTTAAACAGGCGGTGTCCATCGGTGATGGGTACAACGATGTTGTTGTAAATATGCGACTTGGTCTCATAAATATTTTTAACAACCGGCCAGGCCTGACGGGAGATAGCCTGCGATTTTCTAGTAAAATTCTCGATCGATGCATGGTAGATCTTATCAGTAAGTTCATCGACATTGATCTTGGAAAATTCCTCTTCTTCCACCGGAGAGTCAAGTGACAGCGCTTTAATCAGATCCAATCGGAAATCTTCATATCCTTCACGGCCATTCGGTTGATGTTCCTGACTGACAAGTTCGCCCATATCGAAGATCATGTTCAAAATATCGACCTCAATCCGTTCCCCAAAAAGGGCATGACGTCTTTTCTTGTATATGACTTCTCGCTGGGAATTCATCACATCATCGTATTCCAGCAAACGCTTACGAATGCCAAAGTTGTTCTCCTCAACTTTTTTCTGTGCACGTTCGATGGATTTAGAGATCATCGAATGCTGGATGACCTCACCCTCCTTCAATCCCAGGCGGTCCATGATCCCAACAATACGGTCGGAAGAGAACAGACGCATCAGGTCATCTTCCAGGGAGACAAAGAACTGAGAGGTTCCGGGATCTCCCTGACGACCGGCACGACCTCGCAACTGGCGGTCGACACGCCGGGAGTCGTGCCGTTCTGTGCCAATGATGGCAAGACCGCCAAGGGCACGGGTTTCGGGAGTCAATTTAATGTCAGTACCACGGCCGGCCATGTTGGTGGCAATGGTAACTGTTCCCAATTTACCTGCCTCGGCCACGATATCGGCTTCACGTTGGTGTAGTTTGGCATTCAAAACCTGGTGCTTGATACCCCTCATCTGCAACATCCTGCTAAGCAATTCTGAAATTTCTACAGAAGTTGTACCAACCAGCATCGGTCGTCCAATCTTGTTCAGGCGGACAATCTCTTCGATAATTGCCTTGTATTTTTCATTTTTGGACTTGTAAACAAGATCCTCGTAGTCTTTCCTCGAGATTGGCTGATTGGTAGGCACCACGACTACTTCCAATTTGTAAATATCCCATAACTCACCTGCCTCCGTTTCGGCAGTACCGGTCATACCGGCAAGTTTGTGGTACATCCTGAAGTAATTTTGCAGCGTAATGGTGGCAAAGGTCTGGGTGGCAGCCTCCACCACAACCTTTTCCTTGGCTTCGATGGCCTGGTGCAATCCATCCGAATAGCGACGCCCCTCCATGATACGGCCCGTCTGCTCATCTACTATTTTAACCTTATTCTCAATCACTACATATTCAATGTCCTTTTCGAACATGGTGTAGGCCTTCAGCAATTGATTGACAGTATGAACCCTTTCCGACTTGATGGCAAAATCCTGCATCAAAAGATCCTTTTTTTCAACCTTTTCAGCATCAGAAAGCTCTTTATCATTCTGTATATCAGCAATTTTTGCACCTACATCCGGCAAGATAAAGAAGGTTGAATCCGAGTTATTGTGAGAAAGAATATCGATACCCTTGTCAGTAAGTTCAACAGAATTTTGTTTCTCCTCAATGATAAAATAAAGCTCATCAGTGACAATGTGCATGTTTTTACTGTTGTCCTGCATGTAGAAGTTCTCAGTCTTCATCATCTTGGCCTTGTTTCCCTCTTCACTAAGGAAACGGATGGTTGGCTTATATTTGGGTAACCCTTTGTAAGCACGAAGCAACGCCATGGCTCCCTCTTCGGCCTCATCCTTGTTATTTGAGTTTATTTTTTTCTTGGCTTCGACCAGAAGTTGGTTCACCAACTCCCGTTGCGTTTTCACCAACTGTTCGATTGGAGATTTTAGTGCATCAAATAACTGATTTTCACCTTTGGGAACAGGACCGGAAATGATCAAAGGAGTACGGGCATCATCGATCAAAACAGAATCGACCTCATCGACAATGGCATAGTGGTGTTTGCGCTGTACCAGATCGGCAGGCTCGGTTGCCATATTGTCACGCAGGTAGTCAAAACCAAATTCGTTGTTTGTGCCAAAGGTAATATCGGCATTGTATGCTTTTCTGCGTTCGACAGAGTTGGGTTGGTGCTTGTCGATACAATCTACCGAGATACCATGGAACTGATAGATCGGCCCCATCCACTCAGAGTCACGTTTGGCCAGGTAGTCGTTGACCGTCACAATGTGAACGCCGCGACCGGCAAGGGCATTCAGGAAAACAGGAAGTGTTGCCACCAGCGTTTTTCCCTCACCTGTTGCCATCTCCGAGATTTTACCTGTATGCAAAACATAACCTCCAATCAACTGAACATCGTAATGAACCATGTTCCAGGTCTGCAGGGTTCCACCGGCAACCCAACTGTTTGTGAAGATGGCCTTATCTCCGTCGATGGTTACAAAATCCTTTGTAGCAGCAAGTTCACGATCAAAATCAGAAACGGATACGACAATTTCCTCGTTTTCGAAAAAGCGGCGGGCCGTATCTTTCACGATCGCAAAAGCTGTTGGAAGAATGGTTTTCAGAACCTCTTCAATTTTTTTTGTGATGATCTCTTCGAGTTTATCGACACGATCATATAATTTTTCGCCCTCGCCTATGGGCAATTCACCACTCTCGGCACGCTCCTTTAAGGCAACAATCTCATCCTCTTCGGCCTTTATGTAGTCACTTACAATCGCTTTGATCCTGACCGTTTCTGCACGTAACTCGTCATTGCTAAAACCTGTGATGCGGCTGTATTCTTCTTTGATCAGGGCAATGACGGGCATAACTTCTTTAATGTCCCTGTCTGATTTATTGCCCAAAAGACCTTTTAATAAATTTCCAATAATTGACATATTATGTGGTATGGAGTGTTTCTAATTTGATCCTTTTTTAATGCACAACAAAGGTAATTGAAATGTTGCAACGAATGAAATACCAATGAGAATATGTTAACATCTACCGAAAGATGTCAGTATATCCCAAAAAGCGAATCCACAAATACTATACCAAAATATTTGTGGATTCTTCTTTCGCCCCTTCTGCTTCGTTCAGGGACTTGTGTTCTTAAACAAAATACCTATGCTTTGGCAGGAAATGGATTGACGAAGACCCTGGACTGCATCTCGCGGTCCATCATCAACAGGCCCTGGCCTTCACCATTGATCAGCTTCAGGTTATGGAGTATCTGCTCTACATTAGCCTCTTCTTCAACTTGCTCATCTACAAACCACTGCAGGAAGCTCTTGGAGGCGTGGTCACCTTCATTAATGCAGATATCCATCAGGTTATTGATCAATCCAGTCACAGTAACTTCATGTCTCAAGGTCTCTTCAAAGACATCTAGCACATTTTTAAAATTGACGATTACCTCTTTAATCGGAGACAATTCTACACGTCCGCCACGTTCCACCACATAATCAAAGAAACGGGTAGCATGCACCAACTCCTCCTGGTATTGTACCTTCATCCAGTTTGCGCATCCTGCCATTCCTATCGATTGCAGGTATGAAGACATGGACAAATAAAGATATGCGGAATGAAATTCAGCATTAATTTGCTGATTTAATGCGACTTCTATCGATTTTTTTAACATGGCCCCAATTCAAATTATTGTTCAATAAATGATTAGTTCATTCTCTTGTTAAGCTCTATTACCAAAGCCTCCATGAATTTTTCAGTTGTAAGGTAATTTTCGCTTGAAAGTTTATCGCCATAAATGGAGAGGGCAAGATCTTTTGTCATCTTTCCCGACTCCACTGTATCAATACAAACTTTTTCGAGCAGTGCGGCAAAATCGCGCAAAGGCTGATTTCCGTCCAGTTTTCCCCTGAAATCGAGTCCACGCGTCCAGGCAAAAATGGAAGCGATAGGGTTGGTAGAAGTTGGGCGTCCCTTTTGGTATTCACGGTAGTGGCGTGTTACTGTACCATGGGCAGCTTCCGCTTCCATGGTACCCCCATCAGGTGTAAGCAGTACGGAAGTCATTAAGCCAAGTGACCCAAAGCCTTGAGCAACAGTATCTGACTGAACATCACCATCATAGTTTTTACATGCCCAAATGAAATTGCCATTCCATTTCAACGCGGAGGCAACCATATCGTCGATCAAACGGTGTTCGTAGGTGATGCCCGCCTTATCGAAATCAGCTTTGTAATCACTGAGGAAGATTTCTTCGAAAATATCCTTGAAAAAGCCATCGTATTTCTTCAAGATTGTATTTTTTGTCGAGAGGTAAAGCGGCCATTTCTTGGTCAAAGCCATTTTAAAACAGCTATGCGCGAATCCACGGATAGACTCCTCGGTGTTGTACATGGCCAAGGCGACCCCAGGACCGTCAAAATGAAAGACGTCGTGAACTTCCTGTTCAGAGCCATCGTCTGCTTTGAAACAGAGTGTCAGTTTCCCCGGACGATCTATCACTATATCTGTAGCCCTGTATTGGTCGCCAAAAGCATGACGTCCGATCATGATTGGGGCTGTCCATTGAGGAACCAGGCGCGGTACATTTTCTACAACAATTGGTTCACGAAAAATAGTACCGTCCAGAATGTTACGAATGGTTCCATTGGGTGATTTCCACATTTTTTTAAGCCCAAACTCTTTGACACGTGCTTCATCTGGCGTGATTGTCGCACATTTGATGCCAACTTTGTATTTTTTGATAGCCTTGGCTGCATCAATGGTCACCTGATCATCTGTTTGATCCCTGTGTTCTATTCCAAGGTCGAAATATTTGATATCTACATCCACGAAAGGAAGAATTAGCTGCTCCCTGATCATTTTCCAGATTATTCTGGTCATCTCATCCCCATCAAGCTCTACGACAGGATTTAATACTTTAATTTTCTGCATTTGCTATTCAAATTTGAGTGATTTTACTTTCTATTTTGGAGGGCTAAAAGTACAAAATAATGGTTGAGTAACAAGGTATTCTCTTCTAAAAACGAAAATTTGGGACCTTAGTCAAAATCAAGCCCGAATTTTTGTTTCATACTGCCAAGAAGCGGATACTTGGCTGCCAATGCATTGAACTTTTCCTGGTTGGTGTATGGCCTGTTCTGGATCTCTTCCTTATTTTCTGTCACGATGAATTCAACCCTGATTTTTTCATTGTGCAAGGCAGTATGCAAATATGCCAGTAATTTAGGTTTCAAATCCATCGTAATTCGCTGACGTTGAAGCTCATTATCCAGACTGTATACAATATTGAAATCCTCTTTAAGGATAGGTTCCCTAACAGAAAGTGCGGATTTTAATTGGGCCGCATCGACGCTTTCTGCAAATGTTTTCCATGCCACAATGAGTTGGGAAGCCTCAAAGGGTTGCTCTTTGGGGTTTATTTCGGCTTTCGAACCTTTTGTGCCTGGCTCTGCCACCTCCGACACTTTACCACCATTGAGCATTCCTGAAATAGAAGGCGTTGAAAGATTCTCCGTATGCTTGTTCCTAATCTTTGATTCCTTGTAGGTGGGTTGGTCCGTTGGTAGATTGATAACAGGAGGTGTGATTTCCCTGTTTATTACTGATTCAATCTTTTTAACAGGCTGAGTAACCTCTTTTGCTGAGGTTGTAGATGCGATTGTTGAGTCAAATAGCGGCAATAGATAAAGGCAGGCTATTGACTCGTCAACTGTTTTTTTTTTAACTGCTCGATTAACTGGGAACTTCTGATTAAGGTCAATTCGACGAGAAAGCGTTGGTTCGACGAACTTTTGTACTGAATATCGCAATCGGAGGCAAGGATCAGCGCGGCGGTCAAAAAGTCTTCAGAACATTGCGATGCCTGTTTTCTGTATCTTTCCCTGATCTCCCCTCCTACTTCGAGCAATGGCAACGTAACCGCATCGCGGCTGATCAGCAGATCACGGAAGTGCTGGGACAAGCCAATAACAAAATGATGGGCATTAAATCCCTTGGACAATATCTCATTAAATATCATCAGGTTGCCGGAGACATCCCCTTTGATAAATCCTTCAGTCAATTTGAAGTAGTAATCGTAATCCAGAACGTTAAGATTGGCAATCGTATCCTGGTAAGTGACAGTGTCGCCGCAGAAACTGACAACCTGATCGAAGATAGATAACGCATCGCGCATGGCACCATCGGCTTTCTGGGCAATGATGTTCAATGCTTCAGCTTCTATTGCGACCTTCTCTTTTCCGGCTACCTCAAGCAGATGTTTTTCAATGTCAGAGATGCTGATCCGGTTAAAATCATAGATTTGGCACCTGGATAGTATGGTTGGGATAATTTTCTGCTTTTCGGTTGTAGCAAGGATAAAGATGGCGTGCGCCGGTGGCTCTTCCAACGTTTTCAAAAATGCATTAAATGCCTGGGAGGAGAGCATGTGAACCTCATCAATGATATAGACACTGTACTTTCCAATTTGGGGAGGTATCCTCACCTTGTCGACCAGCGAACGAATGTCCTCAACAGAATTATTGGAGGCCGCATCCAGTTCGTGAATATTGTAAGAGCGGTTTTCGCCGAAAGAGATGCAAGATTCGCACTGTTGGCATGGCTCAGTATCAGATGTCAGGTTCAGGCAGTTGATTGTCTTGGCAAATATCCGGGCCGAGGTTGTCTTTCCTACTCCCCTCGGACCACAAAACAAATAGGCATGTGCCAGGTGATTACTCCTGATTGCATTCTTTAGCGTTGAGGTAATGGATGGTTGGCCAACCACTGTTGTGAAGGTATCGGGACGATATTTGCGGGCTGATACAATGTAATGTTCCATGCAATCTTTTCACTTTACGAACTTCAAAAATAAGAGAAAAATGGATGTCCCCAACCGGTGGGAGAAAGAAGTTATCAACCAGAGGAATTTGAAAATTGGGAAATTGGGAAATGTGAAAATGAGGGATGGTGGGACGGAGTGACGGAAATGACGGAGTGACTATGGGACTTGGGGACAGAGGGACGGAAAAAGTATCAGCATCGGAATGAAGTCCAAGAAAAAAGGAGAAGTAGAGCTGAAAATGTAATCCCTGGGGAGTCAAATCCCGCAGGGATTTACTGTGAATAACCCCGGGTGGAGCGAAGCGGAACCCGCCGGGGCAAGGAAATGGAGGTAAATAGCCGTCCGCGGTAGCATGCAAAAAATTGCTGATAAGCTAATTTCGGACGGAATGGCCGGACAATATGAAAATGTGGTAATGGAAACAACTATCCAGATTAACCGTATAAATTGATATTACTACAATTTTAAAATATGAAAAACATGAAAAAGATAATTATCGCACTAGCCATGACACTTACAGTAGCCGGTTTGTCTGCGCAAAACAAAGTTTTGTACAATTTTAAGGCCACCACCCTGGATGGTCAAAATTTCGACCTCTCCTCGCTGAAGGGCAAGAAAATTATGGTGGTCAATACGGCTTCCAAATGCGGATTGACTCCTCAATATGCCATGCTTGAGAAGCTTTATGAAAAATACAAAGACCAAAATTTCGTCATCATCGGTTTTCCTGCCAATAATTTCGGTTCACAGGAACCCGGTACCAATGCGGAAATTAAGACCTTTTGCAGCCAAAATTATGGCGTCACCTTCCCAATGATGTCGAAAATTTCGGTTAAAGGCGCTGACATTGACCCACTCTATACCTGGTTGACCAGCAAAGCCGAAAATGGAGTTATCGACGCACCTGTTCAATGGAATTTTCAAAAATTCCTGATCAATGAAAAGGGTCAGTTGGCAGATGTAGCCTTTCCAAAGGAGCTTCCCGACGAAGAGAAGATTATCAAATGGATAGAGGGAAAGTAAATACAAATTTGGAGATTGGGAAATGTGACCCTTCGACTTCGCTCAGGGACCGGTGCTTGATTCGTCCTAGTCGTCCCAGTCGTCCACTCGTTCCATTTACACATTTTCCAATTTCCACATTCATTGTCTCTTGATCTTTATATTTCTGAACCAGACCACACTACCGTGATCCTGCAACAGGATTAGTCCCTTTTCGTGAAGCCCGAAATTCGGAATATCCTTGAATTTACTAGCGGCAATACGTGCATTAAAATCGGAGCTGCCGCGCTCACACTCTGCAACTTTCACCGCATTTAGCCAATGTTCAATGTGTTTTCCTGAGCATAGGACCCGGCTGGTATTCCACGCTCCTACCGGTTTGGTAATTTTGTTGGCAGAGGTTGGATACAACTCATAGATGGCGCCAACAGTATGAAAATCATTGGGATGCATTCGGCCATCTTTCATCCAGGGATGCCCTGTATCATCCAGCATCTGGTATTCTATGCCAAGCGCATCATTGTTTGCCTCTTTGACAAAATATTTGACGCCGCTATTGCCGCCTGTATCCATCATTTTCCAATCCCAAACCAATTCGAAATTACCATATTCTTCCATGGATACGAGGTTTCCACCACCACCTGAGATCAAGCAGCCCTCTTTGATCTGCCAACCCTTTGTTGGAAAATCTGTTTTGTTTGCACTGCGCCAGAGTGATGAATTATGACCATCAAACAAAAGTTTCCACCCCTCCTTTACCTCTTTTTTGGTCAAGATATTAGCGGCATCCTGAGCTTGCAATTGAATAGCATAACCCGTAAGAAAGGCGAACAATAAAATAACGGAAATTTTTTTCATACTATTTATATATTTGTATTTCAATAATTTAAACCGCTCAATTTCAACACCTTAGACGTAACCCAAATATCCAAATTTCGGTGTCCCATTAATTCGTAATTTGTAATCTGTAATCTTTAATTCTTCCCCGGAGCGCTGATCACCCCCAGATACCTACCCATCCAGTAAGGCAGCAACCAGATATCCCCTGCACTACTTTCCGAATTACCATTGCCGTGGGTGCGGTCCAGACTGAACATATTTCCGTTGTGACGGTGGATCGGCCTTTCCTGAGGAGGAAGTACCTCTTTGGTGGTCTGATTTCTGAAGTTGGGCGCTATTTTATCAATGTCCTTTCTATTGCTATTGATGATCACCCATTCAATCATATCCATCGGATAGTTTTTCAACCACCAGGCAGCCTCCTTCAGGTCAAAATTGGCTGTTCCGGTCAGGGCCGTGAAGATGTTCCAGGCGCCCTCCTTTTCAGGCCTTTCAATTTGCCAGTGGTCCAGGACCGAAGCCTTAAAATTCGATTTCAGGGTATCATTGAAAGCATAGCGGTACAATCCCCAGTATCCGCAAAAATACATCTCGTCGTCCGAATGGTTCCAGTCTTCAGAAAGCTCCCTGCTGAGCTGGTCGGCTCCCGGATCGGCTTTGCCAATGTTAGCCATTTTCTGCATCAGATTTTCATAATAGCCGTATTTATTCATCAATTCAAATGCTTTTTGCTTGAAAATCTCCTTATGGGTAAAGTGATAGCCTGTTTGAAGCATTGCAATAATATTGGAAGAATTGATTTTCCGATCACCCACATTTTTTGGCCTTGCATTCACATAATCCGGGTTCCATTTTCCCCAAAGGGTTGGTTTTCCGTCAAAATCAATCAGGTACATGTCGTGTTCTACAATGTGTGTCATCAAAATGTCAATCAAATGGATGGAACGTTTTGTCAGGTCAGGATCACCTGTAAGTTCAGCCATTGCGCCCAGAACAAAAATGTGGCCGATGGCTTCGTCGCTGCTGGTGGTGGCCTTCCAGTCCCATTCCGGATCGGATGCATTTTTCCATCTGTCAGGGTCGGAAAGGTGTTTCATCCAGCCGCTGCGCTCAAACGAACGGGATGGGAAGCCCTTTAAACCATTGATCGAATAGAGCCGCTCCATGGCATCCAGTGACTCCCTGCAGTTTTGAAGGGCATCTTCAGATTTGGTCACGGCGTACCTGAACACTTCGCCGGCAAGGTACATAGAGGTCCAAAGACCGTCATTATCCGAATCGACCAGCCTTCCGCTGGCAAGGTTTCCCTTTTCCATGCCGTCGAAAGAGGAGTTGAATCCGTTCCGTATGTGCCTCAGCCTTACCTGCTTCTCATAGTATTCCGCCTTGTCTGCCAAAGTCCAGTTTTTGTACTCCAGCTTGGTCAGCCCTTTCGAGGTCAGGATCAGGACCGTATTCCCTTCACCTTTGGCAAAATCAACCACCAAGTTACTGGGTAACCATCTCTCGCCGTTGTAGAAATTGTATTTCCCGTCTGATCTCAGTTCAAATGCACCTTCTGTTGTTCCAAACCAAATTTGGCCGTTTACCTCTTTCAATGCCGTAATTTTTGTGGAGGGAACTCGCTGTACAATTTCACCGATTTGCTTCAAGGCAATGGGATCGAACTTCAGGTATCCATTCCCGGTACCAATATAAATAGTCTTTTTATCTCCTGTCAGGTCGAAACAAGTAAGATTTGCGGCTTTAAAAACCGGCTTTAACTCCCTGCTTTTTGGATTGAAAGTACAGAGTTCATTGGCTCCCAGCAGCCAGTATAGATTGCGGGAAGGATCAAATCTGATGGAAAGGAGTTTTAACCCAGGGAAGTTACCGGTCCATTCGACCTTTGCCTCTTTGACCAACCGAATCTCTTTCCCATTCGAAACCAGGAAAGAAAAGTCGTTTCCAGCTTCAAACCGGGTTGCATCGGATTGTTGATGCCTGGAGAATAGTTTTCCGGCCCAACTGTTGCTCAAAACGGCCTGATCGTCCAAGTAGACAAACTGGTCTTTGTAAACCAGCATATCGGTGAGCTTCTTCTTCTCGATAGGCCTGTAGGAGTGGTCCTTTTCAAGGGTACCTGCATAAAGGAATTGTCCGCCATACGGCTTGAACAACCCTGCTGAGGTCAAAATTTTAATATCCCCGTTCCTGTCACATCCCGTCCTTAGCAGATGAAGGGTATCAGAACCCGAATAAAATTTAATGCTGTACTCCTCCAGAAACGGAGTATCCCTGTAAACCGGTTGTTTTTCTTTGGTCTGGTCCGCAGGTGAAAAGGAGCACAAAAAAAGTCCTCCAACAAATGTCAGAAGGTAAAATAGCTTTCTCATTGTGTAGTAGTAGTTAAATAAACGATTCTGGGGTTAAAATTAGTCATTTTTCCGTAACAATAATTTTTTTAAGCCTCTATAAAATCATTGATGAACAGAAGAATTAACTTAGCAGGATGGTTCCGATAATGGAGAGGATGTCTCCCCAATAAAAAAGTTTCTACAAAAATTGACAACTAATGAAAGCACCAATCTTATTCGCAATGGTAATCTCCTTTGTTTTAACCGGCTACACTCAAACAAACAATCCGGCAAAAACCTTTGAAAAAGATAGTTTTGAAACTTCCAAGGGTGAACTTGTCATTACCTTTATCGGTCACGGAACGCTGATGCTGGAAGCAGTAAGCATCATCATTCACATTGATCCTGTGTCGAGGGAAGCTGATTACGCCTTGCTTCCAAAAGCAGATCTTATTCTGATAACCCATGAACATGGAGATCATCTGGATCCAAAGGCTTTGGCCCTGGTCACAAAACCCGAAACCAAAACGGTTGTAAGCAAGAGTTGCATTGGTAAAATTGATAATGCACTGGTTTTAATTAACGGGGAGGAAAAAACATTTGGCGATATTATGGTACAGGCCGTACCGGCTTACAATATAGTTAACATGCGGGAAGGGAAACCATATCACCCCAAGGGAAACGGAAATGGTTATGTCATTACCTTCGCCGGTAAAAGAATTTTTGTTGCCGGTGACACGGAGAATATACCCGAAATGGCCGCATTAAAAAATATAGACATTGTATTTCTCCCTATGAACCTTCCTTACACAATGACCCCTCAGATGGTAGCGGACGGAGCCCGCAGTTTTATGCCAAAAATACTCTATCCATATCATTTTGGAGAAACCAATCCACAATTGTTGGTGGATTTATTAAAAGAAAGTCCGATCGAAGTAAGGATTAGGAAAATGAAGTAGCAATTGACGACCAACAAAATAACTTTATGAAACGAGTACGGGCTATTTCCACAAAAGGCGATGTAAATTCATTTGCGAGTTCCATGAGTACATACTGATATTCAATAATTTATTAAGCACCATTTACGAATGAAAATTAGATCAATTTTGGGGAGGATACCGATATTGGCATGCTTCCTTATCGTTTCGTTCGCTGACGCCTTTGGTCAAAAGGCGCCATTAAAAGACTACCCTATTCAGCCTGTGAATTTTACAAATGTGAAAGTGCATGATTGAGCAGGATAAAATTGTTGGACATGCCGTGCGGGCCACCTACATGTACTCAGGAATGGCGGATGTATCTGCCCTGACGGGTGAAGTCCCTTATCAAAAAGCCATCGACAAGATCTGGAACGATCTCTTGCGGACCAAATTGTACGTCACCGGTGGAATAGGGTCAGCCGGAAAAAACGAAGGGTTTAGCGATCCCTATTCTTTGCCTAACCTTACAGCCTATTGCGAAACCTGCGCCTCGATCAGCAATGTATTCTGGAATTACCGGATGTTTCTTCTGGAAGGAGATGCCAAATATTTTGATGTCCTGGAAAGGACACTATACAATGCCCTTTTATCGGGAATTTCGTTAAGCGCCGACCGGTTTTTCTACCCCAATCCGCTCGAATCGCATGGTAAAAATCAGCGCAGCGCATGGTTTGGCTGCGCCTGTTGCCCAAGCAATATCTGTCGTTTTATCCCTTCCGTACCCGGATATGTCTATGCTCAAAAAGATGATTCACTGTACGTAAACCTATTTATGAATAACACGGCAACGATCAGTCTGCAAAGCAATCAAGTATCTATAGAGCAGGAAACGGACTATCCATGGTCTGGAAAAATTACCATGAAGATCAATCCCGAAAAGTCCGGAAAATTAAACCTCCTTGTAAGAATACCCGGATGGGCACAAAATCAGCCACTTCCATCAGATTTATACCGTTTTAGAAACCTGGAAAAGGCCAGGGCAACTATCAGCGTGAACGGAACCAACACTTCTTTTCAGCTCAAAAAAGGATATGCGGTGATTTCAAGGGAATGGAAGAAGGGTGATCAGCTTGTTTTGAACCTTCCCATGCCGATAAGGGAACTTATCGCTCATCCCGAAATCAAAGAGGACTCCGGCAGAGTGGCCATTCAGAGGGGACCGTTGATCTATTGTTTCGAATGGCCTGACAACAAAGAAGTTAATATACCAAACCTCCTGTTAAGCAACAAAAACAGTTACAATACAGCGTTTATGCCGAACCTTTTAAATGGCGTTACCGTTATCAAAACAACCGGTATCGATACCGGTGAAAAATCGGAAAATGCCAAACAGCCCATAACAGCCATCCCCTACTACTCCTGGGCAAACAGAGGTAGCGGGGAGATGAATGTTTGGATGAGGGTTCAGAAATAAAAGTTGAGAGTTAAGAGTTGAAAGTGGAGAGTTGAAAGTGGAGAGTTGAAAGTTGAAAGTTGAGTGTCTCAGTGCATCTCGGTGTCGCAAACGCCGATTCCCCCCCTGAAATAGTTGAACTGTACGTTGGGATGACCGGCGAGCAAGGACATTGGCACCGAACTATCCATGATCTTCTTACTTATCATGAATGCTGTTAACCTTTGACCAAAAGAATTGTCGTGTACACCGGCATGCCAAATAGAAACTTTATCCGCCTTCCAGGTTTGAACAGGTCCAACGGTAAGGGCTTGCCGTGGTATGCCAGTCACCACGCCTCCTCCACTCGTTCGTGCATTTTGGATACATGTAATCGGATGCAGATCGACTACGCGTGCGGTAAGTTTTCTGTACTCCTCTGGCGTTGGCGGTACATCCTTGTACAATCCTTCACGTTTTACCGGATCATTGAATGCCCAGTGTTTGGTCTCACCCTGACCACCCTGCATCACCGCGCAGCGGACACCACTATCCCAACTATTAATATAACCGCTGGTATCAGCTTTTGGAAAATGCAGATTAGAATCCGGCATGCTTAATTTTTTCTCTATTCGATTGAAACATAACTCCCTGTCAGCCTTCTCAAAAGACAAAGGATGGGATGCATCCAGCTCTTTGCCGTCGACAACCCACTCATCCATCCCCCAGAAATGTGAATTGGAAAGGTTAATTTTTAACTCGTTGACAATTCGTGCAACAAGCGGCAATTGCTCCGTCGGGCCAATAGGTCCGCATATTCCCACAGGCCGGTCAGCAGTTGATTGTTGCCAGGCTGTGATGTATTCGAGCGCTTCAGCAAGGTAAAAATCCTCCAAAGTATCATAAATAAATACTTTAAATCCATCTCTGGATAGCTGGAGAAGGTCATTAGCCGAAAGTCTGGCAACGTCGTTGAGCAAATCATCTTCCAACGTTGTAAAATCCCACCATTCCGGTGCAAGCATGCTTAATTTTCGTGCCATCTTTATTATAAATTAGTTATCAATTACTTATCTCTCATAACTCATATCTCATAACTCATATCTCATAACTCCTTACCAGCTCCCCAAGCGCCTCCTTCAGCAAATTCTGCTGCGGAAACGCATGACCCAAATGCTGCCTGAAACCTTCAGCATATGTTACGTTGATTTCAGCGCCTCTTTTGGCTGAAAATCTTTTCATGGCAAGAATATACTCATCCATTTTGTGATGCGATCTTAGCCAGCTGCGCTGAGTTTCGTGACAGCCCAACATCTCTTCCTTGATGGGCATCTCGCCGGTGATATCCACATAAACGGTAGGCTGAATTGGATTTCCAAGCAGATCTTTGCCATCCAAAGGATCGCTATAATAGAGGGTTGGCACCCCTTCAAGAATAGGTTCGCTCACCTCTAAATTTTTCATTCCAGCCGAGAAACAGGCAGTCAGTACAATCCGACTGGTTATTTCATGATCGACCATGTAATCCGCCGGACTGGCAGTTAGCACCAACGAAGGTCTGACTTTTCTGATCAAAGCCGTCGTCCTGTTAATCGAATCCCTGTCGTAAGATATATAGACATCTTCAAATTCGAGGCAATGGTAGGTCGCATCCAGCACTGCCGCAGACCTTGCCGCTTCAACCCTTCTGATGGCGCTTATCTCTTCCCGTGTCAGTTCAGCAGAACCTTTGTCACCCGGAGTCATGGTCGCCATGTGAACCATCCAACCTGCTTTCTTTAACAACGAAAGTGTGCCGGCAGCCATGATCTCGGCATCATCAGGATGGGAAAATATTCCTAAAACCCTCTTTTCCATAACAATAAAATTGATAGTATAAATTATTGTAAACTATTTAAAGTGGAGACATCGTCAGCGGCAAACATAATTTCATGGGTATGCAGCGCTTCCGCCAAATTGGTCAGTGGCATCTCCTTATCTTCTGCCAGGGATTGAAAGAAGGTCTCAAAAAGCAATTGGTACGGATGATCGGAAACATCTCCCGAGTCGAGCATCTTCATGGAGAGCTCACTCCACTTGCCTTTGTTCAAACCGTTCAATTGTGTGGAGTAAAATTTGTTGTCGAGCAAGCTGCCCTCGCTTCCCACAAGATGTACGTGAAAATAATAGGGTTGCAGACAGTCAATCACAGAGGCGACTTTCCCTACGTTTCCATTTTTGAATTTAAGGATACTGACAGAGGTAGTCGGATAATCATATTTGGCGAAATCTTTGTTGGAAGAGTTGGTGGTAAAACCATTGATTGCCTCCACTTCATTTCCCATGCAAAGCAACAAGGCATCCAAGGCATGACACCCGGCAGAGAGAAGACTGCTTCCTGCAATTGCCTTGCTGATATTCCAACGATATTGACCATACCATGGGCCAATACCATGGTAATAATCGACTTCACCGTAATGAATCTGACCTAGTAAACCCTTGTCGATAATAGATTTGATGGCCATAAACTGACTTGAATACCGACATTCAAAACAGACACAAGTTTTGACTCCCGCTTCATCAACAGCATCCCTGATGGCAATACAATCAGACCAGTTCAGGGCTAGAGGTTTTTCTATGATCAGGTGTTTTCCGGCTTTAGCGGCAAGAATAGCCTGTTGCGCATGGTCAGAAGGATAACTGCATATATCGATAACATCAATCTCTGGATCAGCCAGCATCTGGTCTAAATTTGTATAACACTTTATTTGACAGCCATGTGCCGCGCTAATCACGGCTGGATCCAATTTTCGGGATGAACAAATTGCAGTGACCTGTGCAAAGGAGGTTTTATTAATTGAATCAATGTGGGCTCCTGCCGCCCAGCTATAACCAACAATACCGACATTGTATCTTTTCATCCGTAAATATTATTGTTAAAAGATTAAAAATCAAATCGTACGTATGGAACTCGCAAAAAGCATTTACATCGCTTTTTGTGGTCAAAGTTCATGCTCGTTTCATGGTAGCACGATAAATAGTTTAGCGTCAACTTCTCCCCGAAAATAATGAAATAATTGAAGATAGCAATTAGATAAACCTAACATTTTACAATGGTTCGGTAAATTTTAATATAAATAATTGAATATCAATAAAATAAACAAAAAATAAGTATGAATTAATTTGGTTAAGACCTTAGAAATCAGTAATTTAAAAGATTATTCTGTAATTTTTTAAAAATGATTCCTAAGGTCAACAAATCGGTTAATCAACTAATATTCAGCATATTAGAAAGTGAAGTTTTCGAAAAACTGAATAAAACCCGAAAGGATTTTATTGTTAGCGTTCTTTGGCATATTTTGAGCATCAAAGGTAGGATTAATTTCCTGCAACTTGGAAGATTCAGTACTCTTTGTGAACAAACGTACCGGAACCAGTTTGAGAAAAAGTTTGACTTCTTCTCCTTTAATAAGCAGTTGATCAATCAAACCATTTCTGATGAAAGGGTTACAGCATTTGATCCTTCTTATATTCCCAAAGCTGGAAAGTTAACTTACGGAAGAGGTAGGTATTGGTCCGGTGTAGCCGGTGCGCCAAAATGGGGTTTGGATATCTGCGGTTTTGCCGTAGTTGATATTGTCAATAACACAGCCTTTCATTTAAATGCCTGGCAAACACCATCAGCTGATGAATTAGCTGAAAAAGGATTGAACCTATTGACTCACTATGCAAGCCTTGTGACTGAAAATGCTGAGCAGTTCAAAGCGTTCTCTAACTATATCGTAGCCGATGCATATTTTTCCAAGAGACCAATTGTTAAAGCCGTAAAGTCATCAGGTCTTGAGTTCATTAGCCGTTTAAGAGATGACAGTGTTTTGATGTACAAGTTTACGGGAGAACGAACGGGTAAAAAAGGAGCACCAAAAAAGTATGCTGGTTTGGTGGACGTTCACAACTTTAACCCCAATCACTTTTCATTAGACCTGTCAAACGAACAGATTACAATCTACTCATTAGTTGTTTATTCCAAGGCATTTAAAATGGACATCAAGTTGGCCATTGCGATATTTTATAAAGAAGGCGTAGAGACGGCAAGAAAACTATACTTCTCTACGGATTTGAAGCAAGCCGGTGAAAAAATTGTTCGCTACTATCAGTCACGTTTCCAGATTGAATTTCTGTATCGGGATGCAAAGCAGTTTACTGGTCTGACTTCCTGTCAAGCCAGAAGTAAAAACAAATTAGATTTTCACTTTAATGCAGCACTTACAGCGGTAAATATGGCAAAACAAGACTGGTTGATGACCAAAGGTAAAGTGGATAAACCATTCTCAATGTCCGATTATAAAACATTGTATAACAACAATTTGATGCTCGAACGATTTATGTGCATGTTTGCTATAAACCCTAACACACCAAAAAATCAAAAAATTGTCAAAGAACTATTGGATTACGGCAAAATTGCAGCTTAAAATTTACCGAAGTATTGATTTTAACTACATTGCAGTATTTATAAATCGAAGAAACCTATGACATACAAATTACTTTTTGCACTGTGTGCCTCGTTCTTAATGATCCACCAAACAGACGGACAGGAATCGGGCAAAAAAACACCTCAGGAAGGAAATAAATACACCTTCGAAAACTGTATCAACAAGTTTAATAAGGATAAAACCATCAAAACCTCAGTCGGATACCAGTATTGGTTTATCGATCAAAATTTCCTGCCGGATGGATTGACGGTTAAGATGAGTGTGGTCGGCCCTAACCAGGCTACGCATGCGCCGCACAAACATCCCGGTGTCGAAATATTCTATGTCCTCGAGGGAACAGCCCAATTTTACCTGGATGGCAAAACCACAACCGGGGGGCCGAATACAACCTTTTACTGTCCCGTTGGCAGTGAACACGGCATCAGCAATGCCACCAACAAGGAGTTAAAATACCTGGTTATCAGGAAGTACATTAAGGAAGTAAAATAGAAAGGGAGAATTTAATTCTGGTGAAAAACCTCGGTTAATGGAAGCGAAACCGGCGAATTATCCGGATTAACCTCCATGATATCAGCCATATACTTCCACCATTTTTTCACGATTTCAGTTTGAGGGAGCAGATCTGCCGTGCTATTTTCCGACTGTTTCTGTACGGCAAAGAGTGCATTGGTCTCCTCGTCGAAAAAAATGGAATAGTCTGTTACCCCTGCCTTTGATAACTCCAAAGATAATTCGGGCCAGATTTCATCGTGACGTTTTTTGTATTCTGCCAGAAATCCCGGCTTTAGTTTCATCTTAAAGGCTACTCTATTCATTACATCAAAGCATTGACTGCCAATTGAATAAAAACTATCATGGCATACATGTTAATCAGGATAAACGCTTTACGGATGGTTCCGCTCTCTTTTTCGCTAAATAGGTATTTATAAAATTTGCTGATGAAATAAAGGTTGGTTAAGATCAAGGTACCAATTAATACCGGGTGAAGTTTAAACCCAAAGTATGGAAATAAAAGGAGAAACAGCGAAGTAGTCAATCCCCAAAAGAAGACAACCCGCTTGATCTGCAATTCGCTTAAGATCTTTGAAATAGATGAAAATCCCGCCTTTTCATATTCCTTACCATATTTGATCATAAGTAGCCAAAAGTGGGGTACCTGCCACAGGCACACAAAGATGAAAAGGAAGATAGCATTGGGATGAAAGAGATATTGTCCGGCCGATGTCCAGCCCATCAATGGAGGAATACCCCCTACCAATGCGCCGGGCAGAATGGCAATCCAGCTTCTGGTCTTCAGCGGCGTATAAATCAGGTTGTAAAAAACCACGTTTAAAAGGCCCAATATTGCCGGAATCCGGCCATTGTAAAGAAGCAAGGCTGTGCCGGCTATCATCAGCAAAACCGAAAGCAAAAATGCATGTAAGCCGGAAATTTCGCCTGCCGGAATTGGACGTCTTCCGGTCCGTTTCATCAATGCATCCTGTTTATGCTCCTGTACCTGGTTCAGGACAGATGCACCCGACGAAAGGAAAAAGACCCCGAAAAAGAGAAAAAAGAGTGTTTCATCGGGCCTGCTACCTGACATAAAATATCCTGTCAGCGCGGAAAAGGAGACCATCGTCGAGAGTCGAACCCTTACCAGCCTGCTTAAAATCGAAAAAACGGATCTATATTTACTTTGCTTCACCGGCTGTTTTGAAATAATCTACAATTTTATCCAGATCTTCTGCTGAAATTTTCTCTTTATACGACTGCATGAGCCCTTTGTTAAAACCCTTCACAACATCCGCATTTGGGTCAATAATTGATTTTTTAATGTAATCACCATTCGCTTCAATCTCCTTCTCACCAGAATCAGTCACCACCACTGTCTTCCGACCAAACAATCCCTTAAATGAGGGGCCAATGATCTTTGATCCGTCCATGGAATGGCAGGTCAGGCAGGCATTGGCCTTGATGATGGCAAGCCCAGGATGGTCCGGCACGTTTCCCGTGACTTTCAGGTCAGCAAGCCATTTATTGAACTCAAGGCTATCAACAACCACCGCTTTTGCCGTCATGGCCGAGTGGGCCAGTCCGCAATATTCAGTGCAATAAATATCGAACGTACCTTTCATAATCGGCCTGAACCATAGATAGTTTTTATAACCCGGAATCACATCTTCCTTGACCCTGAAAGCCGGAATAAACAAGCTATGGTTGACATCTACCGATACCAGGTTCAGTTTTACATTCTTGTTATACGGGACCACAAGTTCTTTGGATAGCTTACCGTTTCCGTAGTCAAATTCCCAGCTCCACATCTTACCGATCACGGTGACAGGCATCGCATCTTTCGGAACCTGCCGCATGGGTGCAAATCCGACCCATCCATAATAAAACATCACCAAAACAATAAGAATTGGAATGACTGTCCAAACCACTTCCAGCTTTGTGTTGTGAGAAAATTGTTGAGGGTTTTTGTTTCTTTTACGCGAAAAATGGATCAGAATATAGATCATTAAAGCAGTAATCCCAATTGTAAAAATGAAGGAGACGGCAAAGATGAAAATAAAAGCCCTATCGACAGCACCGGCCAGATTCGAACCTTCGTTGAATAGTGTTTCCATAGTTTTGGGAATTATCTGAAATAGTAGTCAATAAATGTGATCACAATGACGACAGCAAAAAGGAGGAAAACGCCGCCAACCATCAATCGCAAGAGTAAATTCTCGAATTTCAGGTGCATAAAATAGGTAAGCACAATGGTAACTTTTATTGATGCCAGGATCAGCGCCAACGCCACAGTGAATGCTCCCAAATGAATCTTAATGGCAAGAATGGTTATTGCAGTCAGAATCAACAGAATAACTAATACTGTCCAATTCAATGAATCGCTGGAAACGTGATTTTCATGGTTCTTCATTCGTAATATCTTTGAAATGAGACTTTATTTAACATTCATAAAATCGGTATCCCTGCAGCGATTTCCATTGGAAGAGCTGGAAATCAACATTCGGGGTACCAGTAAAAATTGCTAAGTGATTAGATAAAGCAGAGGAAAGAGGAAAATCCAGATCAAATCGACCAGGTGCCAGTAAAGAGCTCCGTTTTCCTGTAACAAATAATGTTCAGAATTGATTTTGCCGGATTTTATCTTAAGAATAACGATCGTAAGCAGAATACCACCAATAATCACATGTAATGCATGAAGTCCCGTCATCATGTAATAGAGGCCAAAGAACATGATTTCGCCGTGCGGAAGGCTCTTCATGACATCGGATCCCGGATACAGATGAAGACCAAATTTATGGCCCCACTCAAAGTATTTATTCACCATGAAAACACCCGCCAATAAGAGGGTTATAAAGAGCAATCCCATCGCCTTGCCACCTCGTTTCTGCTGGATAGCTGTCAGCGACATGGCAACCGTCATACTACTTACCAGCAGAACAACGGTGTTTGTAGCGCCTACAAAAGCATTCAATTCAAGGGCGGCGTGGTGAAAATCATCCGCATATTTCGAGCGCATAACGGAATAGACGATAAACAATCCTCCAAAAAGAAAAAGTTCGGTAAAAAGGAAAAGCCACATCCCAAGTTTCCCGGTATCGCTATCAATAAATTCGCTGTGTTCGTTTGTCGACATAAATAATTCGTTTTTAATTTGTATGAGGATGATCAAACCGGTAAGGTTCATGTGTAATCACAGGTATCTCATCAAAATTTTCATGTGGAGGAGGTGACGGTATCTGCCATTCGAGCGTTACGCCATGCCATGGGTTGGCCGGTGCAATAGCGCCCCTACGGCTGTGATAAACCAAATTAGAGATCATCAAAATCAGTCCGGTAATGAGAATAAAAGCCCCTATGGTCGACAGCACCTCTCCGGTCTGAAATTTGGGATCATAATCGAAATAGCGCCTCGGCATACCCTGGATTCCAATCACGAACAATGGGAAATAGAGCAGATTAAATCCCACGAAAAGAAACCCCCAGGAGATATTGGCCCATTTGAAATTGTACATCCTACCATAAATCTTTGGGAACCAGTAATGGATTGCCGCAAAAAAGGCAAACCCCATACCCCCGAAAATAATGTAATGAAAGTGTGCAACCACAAAATCGGTGTTGTGAAGTTGAATATTCGTGGCCAGTGACCCAAGCGTCAGACCTGTAAATCCTCCTATCGTAAAAAGAAAGATGAAGGAGATGGCAAAAAGTAGCGGTGGTTTCAGGTCAACGGATCCGCCATACATCGTGGAAAGCCAGTTAAATACCTTGATAGCGCTTGGTATGGCAACCAGGAAAGTCAGAAAAGAGAAGAACCACCTGGATTCATAACTGATCCCCGAAGTGAACATGTGGTGTCCCCAAACAAAATATCCGACCAGGGCAATGGCCAAGCTCGAAAAGACGATAGGCACATATCCGAAAACCGGTTTTTGGCTGAATGTCGGGAAGATTTCCGTTACTACCCCCATGGCAGGCAAAATCATCACATATACTGCCGGATGCGAATAGATCCAGAACAAGTGCTGGTACAAGACCGGATCCCCACCCAGGGAGGGATCAAAAAAACCTATATGCAAAGTTCGCTCTGCTATAACCATCAGCAGCGTAATACCCACGATCGGCGTAGCCAAAAGCTGGATCCAGGCAGTGGCATAGAGCGACCATGGGAAAAGCGGCATTCTAAACCATGTCATACCGGGCGCCCGCATTCGATGAATGGTCACAATAAAGTTGAGCCCGGTGAGAATGGAGGCAAATCCCAAAACGAATGCTGCGGTTAACGCAATCACCACATTGGACGATGCGGCAGCACTGTATGGAACATAGAATGTCCAGCCAGTATCGGGTGAGTTACCGTTGGCAAACTGGGAATAGAGCCCCAGCAATGCCCCTGTGATGAAAACATACCAGGAGAAGAGGTTGAGCTTTGGAAAAGCCACATCCTTGGCCCCAATCATGATCGGTAAAAAAATATTGCCAAATACGGCGGCAAGACCGGGAATGACAACAATAAAAATCATGATGATACCATGAATCGTGAACATACCATTATAGGTCTGTGCAGTCATGATGGTCTGGCCGGGGGTAAGCTTCTCGATTCTCATCAAAAGACCCAAAATTGCGGCAACGCAAAAGAAGATGGCAATGGTATACATGTACATCAGTCCGATTCGTTTGTGATCGGTTGACGTAAGCCACGACCAGAGACCTGTCTTGTGGTTCAGGTAATTGAGTGGCACGCTTGTGGATGAATTGGTCATTATTTGGATGCTTTGGTTGATTTTCTTTTTGAGCTGATGTATAAATATAAAACAAAAAACAGTCCGAGTACCAGGACAAAACTACCCAACAGCCTGGTAAACTGCAAGGTGTATGTCTTGGATTGCGGATCATAGGCAAAACAATAGTCGTAAAGCTTGTTGCTGGATGGCTCGGCCTGCCCTTTTAACGCCTCGCCAATGGCCATTTTCAGTTCAAATGGCAGGAACGTTACCCCATAAAGATAACGGGTAATTTTCCCTTGAGGACTCAGGATGATGATGGTTGAAGGGTGCGCAAAGTCCATCCCGGTAGGTTTATACCTGAAACCAACTGCCTCGGTAATTTTCTGAATATTCTCCAGCTCTCCGGTAAGATAACTCCAACTTCCCCGCTGATTCTCCTGAATTTTCTGAACAAAGTTTTTCTTTTTTTCCCTGGCCTTTTCAGGGGTATCCTTTGTATTAAAACTGATGGTAATTACATCATAATCTTTCCCCAGAACCATTTCGGTTTTACCGATCACATCCGCAATACCATCCTGCAATGGACTGCACAAATTAGGGCAATCGAAATAGACAAAAGAGAGGACGGTAGGTTTGTTGATCATACTGCGCAAAGAGACCGTATCATTCTTTTCATTGTAATATTTAAGCTCAAGCGGAATTGTCTGACCCAACTTCTCAACGATTCCAATTTCGACCTCTTTGCTAACTACTGACTGTGCATGGGATTCGTATGCTAAAAGAAAGACCAAACCCAATACAAAAATATTTCTCATATCAAATAATTAAATAGCTGTTATTCGGGATCATTTTCTTCACCTGATTTGAACAATATTCTCAGTTGCAGCATCACATAGACGATCAATGCCCACACTGCCAAAACTGAAAAAAGATAAGTTAACAACAACCAAATGGGCGATTTCTTATTCACATTCCACAATGCCCTTTGCTCATTGAGCGGAGGACGATAGGTTGGTATCCCAATTTTCATTGTTGCCAAGGTTTTGGTCTCACCAAACGCGGCCTCATCGGTCGGTTTTACCAGAAGCTGAACCATGCCGGTCGAATCCCCGGGAAGTGTGGCAGGAAAATTAAAAAGCGCCACGCCTTGATTGTCAGTGGTCCTGACCTCATCAACCTGCAGATTCCCAAAATACCTTTGGGCAAAAAGTTTCAACTCGGCACCGGCAACCGGTTGCCTGACTCCCTCTTTCAAAGAGGTAACAGCAACCTTAACCTGTTTTTTTTCATTATCCCACGAAAGAAGCATGGTTACCTGTTCCAAGGTAACTCCAGGAGCGGCTTTTTGGGCAACCTCCTGCACATATTTATCGTTGAAACCTCTTAGATAAGAGATGATTTTCCAGGTATCGGTAGCCGAAAGGGTATTTTTAAAGGAGGGCATCAATCCACGACCTTCCGCAACTTTATAAAAGAATGCTCCATCAGAATTCTTCTGCATCTTTTCCGAAGCGGGATCAGGTGGAGGTGGAATAAGCTTTACCGAATTGTTTTTGCCCGGGTCCCCATGACAAGCTTTGCAATTAAGGTTAAACAGATCGCCACCGGCTTTTCGCGTTGAATCGGTGAAGGCGAAAGGACTCAGTTTGGCCCCATTTTCGGCTGGAACGATCCATTCCTGCGCAGAAGCAGCAAAATCAAAGAATGATAATATGTAAAGCAATAAAGAAATTCGCTTCATGTGTTTGTCTATCAGTTTCCTGGTAAGAAAATTTTAAACCTTTTCGTTTGCAACGGGCCCTTCAAACAACCTGTTTTTTGCAGGCAAATAATAGACCCGCGGTTTGGTGCCCAGTTCGGGCATTAAATGATAACCGCCATTGGTCTTTAGCAATTCACTCAACCTGACTGTCTCCTTGGTGGTTCCATTGGTCACTGCATCCTGATTTTCATCGCCAAAATAATAAACACCATTTGGACAAGAAGATACGCAATAGGGCAATTTCCCTTCCCGAAGCCTGTCGGCGCTGAAAAGACATTTTGATACAGTTCCTTTTTTCTGGGGAACATTGAGTTCTATGTTGTATTCTTTGCCTTTGTCACCTTCAACGGCCAATGGCTCTTCCCAATGAAACATTCTTGCGGAATAGGGGCATGCTGCCACACAAAACCGGCAACCAATGCAGCGCTCATTGTCGATCAGGACAATTCCGTCCTGTCTTTTAAAGGTAGCATCCACCGGACAAACTGCCACACAAGGTGGATTGTCGCATTGTTGACAGGGTTTTGGCATGAAGTATGGAGCAGTATTCTCGGACTCCTGCATGGTCAATGTATTAATATGGTATTCATAAGGACGCAGATGATGAGCGCTCTGACAGGCTTGAATGCATTTACGGGCATTCCTGCATTTGGCCAGGTCAATAACCATAACAAAGCGACGGCCTGCCAGGCCTTCACGTCCCTGCTTTTGCAACCTTGTCTGATCAAATTTTACATCCTTGATCTGATCACGGGGCACCTCAACCAACTTATTGTCGGCTGTGAGAACCTTCACCATATCATGGTTGGGTTTGTTTTCTTCATAGCTGTATCCTGAATAGATGGCTACACCTCCGGCAGCTGCTGCAGCGCCTACCAATCCAAACCGCTTAAAAAAAGTCCTCCTTGAATCCGCACTGTCCAGTGCTTTACCCGGTTTGCCTGTATTTGTATTTAATTTTTCATCGTTCATATCGGAATATTTAACATGCATTATGTTCTACTAAATGTTAAAATTTGCCCTTTTGAATGGGCAAAATCTATCATTAAAATCAACAATTTCGAATGGTTTAACAAAGCGGATAAAACTACAAATAATATTTTTTGGTTTCATGACAATTTTTGAAATCAACTTGATTATTGAGGCATACACGGTTACAATTTATGCAAAAAATTCGTTTTAAACCATTTAAACGGCGGGTAAATGCAAAAAGTTTTCGTTATCTGACCAAATTTTGGACAATTCTTCCAAATTTTTCATCAAAATCGTTGATAAAAGCACTCAATTACCCACCATGAATTCCTTTTTATTGTTGCAACCTTATGCCTTTCGTTTAGATTATCATCTCAGTCCGGGGTAATATTCCATAAGAATTGGCAATGATAACTGAATGGAAATTGACAAATAAGTGCCAATTTGCAACCATTCTATTTCTGTTAACTACAACCAATAAATCATGGCAATGCGTATTAAAAATCATTGGAGGGCTTTGATCTCCACGCTCCTATTACCACTTATCTCATTCGGACAGATTAAAGATGAACCCTATCCCCAGGCTTCTTCTGTAAAATTCGATATCTCTTCTGAACTGAAATCCGCTAAACTTCTCAAACTGGAAGTTGATTACAACAACAATGTCTACGTGCTGACCGACAAGGGACTTTATCGCGATTTCTACGGATCAAAAATATCGAAAGACCTGCTATACAGAAAATTGTCATCAATGAATCCGATAGACATAACTACACAAGCGGGCTCCGGATACCTATATTACCTTTATGCCGACAGGTTTCTGACCAATGCCCATGCAGGAACTATTTTCGCTAAAATTCCGGAGAATAGTTATCAAACCATTCTGGTCAACCAATCTGGCCTCGTTCTACTTGCTGGTGTGGGGAAAGCTGCACTTTACAAAATTTCGGAAAAAGTTTGTGACCTGAAATTACCAGAGGATCAACCAACACGGTGGTATGTTGATAAAGACAATTTTTATGCCTTGTCCACAAACAGCATCAAAATATTGGTTCAAAATGAGTGGAAAACCATTTACAGGGGAGAAAATATTACCTGCATGGCATTTTCTGCAAATCAATATATTGTAGGAACGAAGGATGGTTACCTGGTGCTTAATTCTTCAACCGGAAAGATTGAACAGTCAATAAAAAAGGAGTTGCCAGTCAGTTCAATCAAAGATCTCCTGGTTGTTAATAGCCAAACATGGTTTTCTACTTCAGACGGGGCTTTTAGGGAAGAAGCCGGAAAATATCGTTACTTTCAGGGAGAACGCTGGTTGGTAAACAACGAAATAATTGATATGAAGGCAGATACAGAAGGAAATATTTACCTGCTAACTCCCACCGGTCTCAGCAAAATTGAATTCTCGCCAACAACCTTGGCAGCTAAGACCAAAAAGATCCAGGATGACATCCGAAAATACCACATGCGTTATGGCTTTGTTTGCGAAATCAGCTATGGAAAACCTGGTGATTTAACAACGGCACAGGCAGTAGATAATGACAACGATGGTCTGTGGACAACTTTATACCTTGGCAGTCAGGCATTCAGATTTGCCACAACAGGCGAGGAAATTGCCAAACGTTACGCATGGGAGTCGTTTGAAGCCTTTGAGCGTTTGCTGACAGTCAATCCGTTGAAAGGGTTTCCATCCCGGACCTTCGAGCGCAAAGGAATCATTCACGATACATTGGCCTGGCGACCATCCCAAAATCCCGAATGGGACTGGAAAGGAACCACCAGCACGGATGAGTACATCGGATACCTCTTCGTCGCGACAGTGATGGATCAGTTTATAGCCAAGTCTGCGCCCGAAAAAAAACGAATAGCAAATTTCATTGATGCCATCATGACCCACATCATCGACAACAACTACTATTTCATTGATGTCGATGGCCAACCAACCCGTTGGGGAAGATGGAATCCCGAATACGTGAATTCCTATGCCAAATATGTGGACGACAGAAAATTAAACAGTGCGCACCTCATTGCCGGCCTGCAATTGGCCTACGCGCTCACCGGTAAAGAACGGTACAAATCTGAGGCCTACAAAATGATGGACAAATACGGTTACCTGGATAATATCATGATCCCCATGAAAACCATGATGCAAACAACAGAGTTTGTCCACAAGGGTGAAGTAATGGGTGATACCTGGAACCACTCGGACGACGAAATGTCTTTCCTAACCTATTGGGTACTCCACAAATATCCCTTCGATGAATCGCTAAAGAAAAAATATGAGTGGGTTGCACGGGACCATTGGGAAATAGAGAAACCCGAAAAGGACGGACTATGGAATATAATTACCTATGGCATCAGCGGCGATATCGACCTAAAATCAACCATTTGGTACCTAAGGGAGTACACACCTGACCTGGACCGCTACTCCACCAAAAACTCACATCGAAAAGACCTTGTCCGCATTCCGGAGAATTTCAGGGAACAAATCACAAAAGAGCTATTAACATCAGGCGAACGCCCGATGATCCGTCACAATACCAACCCATTTGCGTTGGACTGCAACGATGGTAGGAGTTCCAGGCTCGCCGGGGATGAATATTTGTTGCCTTATTGGATGGCACGTTATCTGAAAGTGATCCAGTAAATTGACAATGGAAAATTGAAAATTGACAATGTTTCTTAGTATTTTTGATTATCAATCACATAAATATTCGGATTATGAAGATTTTGAAAAAGGTTCTGAAAGGATTTCTGCTTCTTCTCGTTACGTTGATATTTCTGATGTTGGTTCCCCGGATATGGTCCGCCCTGAATCCCCAAAAGGCGCCAATGGGGTATTTCTATTATCCGCCGACCATTGCAGCCGTTTTCACTGGACTGGAATCATTGATCAACAAAACTCCGGATATTCCGGAAAATGTGGAAGCATTCAAGAATGTCGCATACAAAAATAACAACGGAAGATCCCTCCAAATGGATTTCTACCGTCCAAAGGGAATGACCAAACCTGCGCCACTGCTCGTTTTCATTCATGGCGGAGGCTGGCGGGGTGGCGATCGCGCCGATTACCTGGTTTACCTGACGCACTTTGCCAAATTGGGTTATGTAACGGCAACTGTTTCCTATCGCTTTGTGAAAGAGGCGCCATATCCGGCATGCGTCAATGATATCATGGATGCGGTACATTTCATTTTTCAAAATGGTGAAAAATACAATTACGATCCTGACAGAATTTGTCTGATTGGTGGATCTGCAGGGTCTCACCTTGCCATGCTGGCAGGATATGGCTGGAAACAGCAGGTAGCACCTTTCGACTCAATTCAACCATCTATCGAAAAACACAAAATCAAAGCAGTAGTAGAAATTTACGGACCTACTGATTTTACCACCGAATATGCCCGAAACCATCCTACAATCACCGGTTTTATTGCCCACTCTTACCAGGAAGCGCCACAACTCTACGTCGAAGCCTCCCCCATAAACTATGTGACCAAAGCATCACCTCCTACCCTTATTCTTCACGGAACACGTGATATGCTGGTTCCGATCAGTCAGGCCGAATTGCTAAAACATAAATTGGACAGTCTTGGAGTAGTGAATGTCTATTGTCCAGTACCCGGATGGCCCCATACCATGGATATTGTTCAACGCGTGAACAACTACACAAAAAAGGTGATGGGGGATTTCTTCGAAAAGTATGTAAAACAATAATACTCATCCAGTTTTGTGAAAGGATTTTAGCAACCAAACAGAACACCATTTTGCCTTGCCCTGCATGCAATTCAAACTTCGCAACTCCATTGGCTTTTAGGTCGATTCAACTCGTAGGGATATAATCCTTCCGGAAATGAAACCCAACAACCGACGGTTCAGTAGAATGTAAGTTGGTCACTTATTGTTTCTGACTCGATTTGGAGAAACAATCTTTCAATATTCTTCTTATCATGTGTGGCAGTGGCAGGTGTTTACGGTGCAATTACAGCCAGCAAAAGAATATTCTTTATTCAGACAGTACCGGCCTTACTTGCACTGCTATTTGTAATATTAAACCAATGATTGCAGGGGTTAATTGAATTGGTCATAAGCCGCATTATTCACAAATAAACGACTTACCATGAATGTTAAACATCCTTCCAAAACCATTGTTTTTATTCACGGACTTTTTATGAATCCCAAAAGTTGGGAAGCCTGGATCACTTTCTTTGAATCAAAAGGATATAAATGTTATGCTCCTGCCTATGCATTCCATGAAGGGGAACCTGCCCACCTGCGAAATAATATTGAACCAGGATTGGGCAATGTGATCCTACGACAAATCATTGACAGAACGGTCCAATTCATCGATAAACTGCCGGAAAAAAAAGACCATATCATCCCCTCAACTCTCAACAAGAAAAATTTTGAGGCATACAATGACCAAAACAGTAAGATTGATTTTAAAGAATTTCCCAATCGAACACACTATATCTGTGGACAGCCAGATTGGGAGGAGGTGGCTGAATATATTGACAGTTGGATTGCAAATCTGCACATAAACAAATAGGATAAATTGAAATTAATACTATTGCACAATCTCGATTTTTCATTAGTTTTGTTAGTGATACCCGGCATTAAAATTAATTGTTGCAATTGCATTGACCCCAAAATGGAGGGCCTTCCGAAAAGCATTTATTTATCTACTAATTAATCTTTTATGGAATACCAGGCTTTATCCAGAGAACAGCTAATACAAGAGATTGAATTACTTCTTAAAGAGAACAGTTCGATCAGGGCTATATGTCAAAAGGATATGGATAGAGTCGCAACTCCCGAAGAAGAGTTGAACTATCAGTTGTTATTTTATAACAGTGGAGAGGCTATTCTATATACGAGACCAGACGGTACCATTTATTCTGCCAATCCAAAAGCATGCGAGATTTTTGGCAGGAGTGAAAAGGAGATATGTGAAGTCGGAAGAAATGGCATTTGTGATCTGACCGATCCCCGTTTGGTCCCTGCAATTGAAGAAAGAAGAAGAACTGGGCAATTTAATGGAGAGCTTAACATGGTCAGGAAAATTGGTGAAGTTTTTCCCGCTGAAATTGATTCGACAGTTTTTCATACTTCAGGAGGATTGGAGAGAACTGCCATGATCATTCGTGACATCAGTGAACGCAAACTGGCAGAGAAAAAAATCAAGGATAAGAACGAGGAGCTTCAAAAGATAAATTCCGAAAAGGATAAATTCTTCTCTATCATCGCCCATGACCTGAAAAGTCCATTTAACTCTATTGTGGGATTCAGCAGTTTCCTCAGCGAACAGGTTAAAGCAAGAGATTACGCCAACATTGGAAAGTATGCCGAAATTATCCATGAATCATCCATTCGTGCCATGGAGTTGCTGAAAAATCTAATGGAATGGTCACAGGCTCAAACAGGAAGGATCGTATTTCGTCCCAATATCTTTGATATGGTAAGCCTGATCGAAAAAAACGCACACTTTTACGATGATATCGCCGAACAAAAAGCCATTACCCTAAAATTGGTTTTACCGGCCCTTCTTCCGGTCTATGCAGATGAAGCCATGATCAACACTATACTTAGAAATTTGATCTCCAATGCTATAAAATTCTCATATCCATCAAGTGAAATCATAATTTCAGCAGAGCAACTTTCCAAAGATCTGGTGATCTCCATAAAGGATTCTGGCATTGGGTTATCTGGTGACAGTATTCAGAAATTGTTCCATCTTGATGAAAATCAATCGACTCCGGGCACACAAAATGAGAAAGGTACCGGCTTGGGGTTGATACTCTGCCACGATTTTGTCAGCAAACATAATGGAAAGCTATGGGTGGAAAGTGAATCCGAAAAAGGGAGCAATTTTAAGTTCTCCATTCCTATTAAGAGAGACTAAATCCAAACTATCAATCTGCTATCCGGAATATTATAATGACTCCTAAAAAAATATTGTTTTTATTATTCTTACTAATCTCAGGATTCCCTGGATTTGCCCAGAATGCAGCAATCATTGACAGCCTCCTCAATCGATTAAAAACAACCCAATCTGATTCCGCCAGAGCCGACATTTACAATAATTTATGTTGGAACTACAGGGTTGATTCTCCAAAATTAGGATACGAGTACGGTACAATGGCACTGAATATTTATGTTAATCAGAAAAATATCTTAAAACAGTGCAATGTTTTAAATAAGATGGGTATCAACAAACGGAACCTGGGGGAATATTCAGCAGCCCTGGATGACTTTTACAAAATTCTAACCATTGCTGAAAGCCCTTTGTGCAATCTTGAGATAGCTTATGCCAATAACAACATTGCAGATATTTATGCCAGACTTGAAAAATATGATAAGGCGATCGAATTTACAAATAAGGCATTTTCTTTGTTTCTGTCAGTAAGTAATACGACAGGTATTGCCTATAATCTGAACTTAAAAGGAAGTATTTATGAAAGTAAAAAGGACTGGAAAAATGCTTTACATTATTACAAATTGTGCCTTGAACTTCGACTAAAAATAAACGATATTTCAGGTGCAGCAACGTCACTTGTGCATATTGGCGACTGCTGTCTGGAATTGAACCTGCCTGACAGCGCACTGGTCTATTACAAAAAAGGCATAGAGTACTATGATAAAGCTGGTTTTACAAATTACGGCACAAGCTATATCAGTCTTGGCAAGTATCATGCCGCCAAAAAAAACTACAAAAAGGCGATTTATTATTTAGAAGATGCCATTTCCAAAGCTCAAGTAATGAAGAGCCCTATGAATATTCTAAAGGCAAACGAAGAATTGCACTCGGTTTATTATGAGTTGAAAAATTATAAAAAGGCTTACGAAACTCAGACCCTTGCCCGGCTAGGCGATGAGTCTCTTCGAAGATCCGATTACATAAAGAAAATAACTACCCTCGAACTAAATTACGCTTTTGAACAACAAGCCAAACAAAAAGAAATTGATGATCTCAAAAAGAAAGCCTTGTACGAATCGCATATTTATAAGCAACAATTATTGTCTTTAAGTCTTGTCATTCTGTTAGTTGTCATTAGTATTGTCACATTTTTTGTCTTCAAAAATAACAAATACGTCGTCAAGACAAATAAGTTGTTACAAACATACAATGAAGAAATATCAAGCCAAAAAATTGCCATTCAAACCCAAAATGAAAAGCTGCAGGAACTCAATGCGACGAAGGACAAATTTTTTAGTATCATAGCCCATGACTTAAGAAATCCCTTTAATGGCATTTTAGGCATCTCCGAATTGCTCGTTTCTTCCAGGGAGTCATTTTCCCAGGAGGAAACAACATCAATGATTAAAATGGTTCACGATTCCTCACAACATGCGTTTGATCTTTTGGAAAACCTACTTGAGTGGTCGAAGGCCCACACAGGCAGAATAGATTTTAATCCGGAGAAATATCTGCTTGATAATTTGGTTAACGAAGTCGTAAGTCTTCTGGAAAATTTATCTAATCAAAAAAACATCAAACTAAATCACCAAATAACTAAAAACCTCAGTGTTTATGCTGACCGAAATATGATCCATACAATTTTGAGGAATTTAATTACCAATGCCATAAAATTTACGCACAGGAATGGTGAAATCAATGTCAGCGCTATTCAGCAAAGTAATGAAATAGTGGTACATGTGCGCGATACAGGCGTGGGGATCAGCGAAAATGATATAGATAAATTATTTAAGATCAGTGAAAAAATCACCTCACGTGGTACGAATGATGAAAAAGGGACAGGTTTGGGTTTACTACTTTGTAAGGAGTTTGTAGAGAAACACGGTGGTAAGATTTGGGTGGAAAGCCAAGTGGGGAGAGGAAGTGATTTCATTTTTACATTGCCTCTTCAACATCAATGAAGAGACAGATTTGAAAAATTAAACCAGATTTCAGTTTATCAGATAGAAAATGGCTTAAGGAACCGATATGAAGAAGATCACAGTCCTAACCGGGGCCGGAATGTCGGCCGAGAGCGGAATCCGAACCTTCAGGGATTCAAACTGGTTGTGGGAAGAGTATGGTAATATGTGAGGCAATCAGTTTTCTCGTCTTCATAGTAAGCGCATATAATTTTAAAAAGGAAAAGAGCTTATTGAAAGGTTTTTTTTAAATTATATGATCTTTTACTAATTATTTTTATCCCTTCATGACATGAAAAAACTGATTTTATTTTTACTTTTTTGCTCTGTTGCAATAGTTTACGGACAGAAACCTGCAATTCAACTGATCCCTCAGCCTGTTGAAATAAAGTTATCCGATGGATCTTACGTCTTGACAAAAACTTCGACAATTGGTTTCGACAGCCAGGAAAGTAGAAATATAGCTGAGTTACTTTTTCAGAAGTTGAAGGTTTCGACCGGGTTTTCATTTATACCGCAACTGGGCAAAGCCGGTTCAATACAATTCAACATAAATAAAATCAAGGTTGACCAAGTCGGTACGGAAGGTTATACGCTGGTATCATCCCCCAAAGGTATAAGTATTAATGCAAATACCCCAGCCGGTCTATTCTATGGAATGCAAACGCTGCTTCAACTCTTGCCAAAGGAAATTGAAAGCAAAACAGCAGTAACCATGAACTGGACTGTTCCGTCAGTTAAGATTATCGATTATCCCCGTTTTTCCTGGAGAGGCATGATGCTTGATGTAAGCCGTACTTTCTTCACGAAAGATGAAGTTAAGCGCTATATAGAACAGCTCTCCAGGTATAAATACAATATATTCCACTGGCATCTTACAGATGATAACGGCTGGAGGATAGAAATCAAATCCCTTCCAAAATTAACAGGAGTTGGCGCGTGGCGTGTGCCCCGTTCTGGTACAGACGACCTGCTGGCCAAACCAATACCCGGGGAAGCTGCAACAGTTGGAGGTTTTTACACTCAGTCTGATATTAAAGAGATAATACAATTCGCCCAGGACCGCTATGTAACAGTAGTTCCCGAAATTGATATACCCGGACATAGCATGGCAGCAATTGCCGCTTATCCGGAATTATGCTGTACAAAAGATACCAGTATAAAAGTTAATCCAGGTTGCCATTATTCTGATTTTAATCCTGATGGCACCTTTAAGTGGCTGATCGATAATTCATTTAATCCGTCAGATGAAAAAGTATATGAATTCCTTGATAAGGTTTTTACAGAGGTGGCAGCGCTGTTTCCGTATCCTTATATTCATGTTGGCGGAGATGAGTGTTATACGGGTTACTGGGTCAAAGATCCCGGATGCCAGGCCCTGATGAAGAAGATGAACATGACACGTCCCGAGAAATTGCAAGCCTATTTTGTGAAACGCGTTGAAGGCATCCTGAAAGCAAAGGGCAAAAAAATGGCTGGATGGGATGAATGCATTCCGGGAGGCCTTGATCCTGAAGCAATCATGATGATCTGGCACGGCGACAAAGTAGGAATCGAAGCGGCAAAATTGGGGCATCCGATTGTTTTGACGCCGACTTCCTCTGCATTCCTTAACCTTAACCAGGGTGAACAGACCGTTGAGCCTTGGATTTACGACAATTTAAGGCTAAAGCAAGTCTATGGTTTTAATCCTCTACTGGCAGGAGTTGATGCAAAACAAGTTCTTGGCGGCGAAGGGCTCCTTTGGACAGAACAGGTGGAAACCCTCTATCAGGCTGAATATATGATCTGGCCACGTGGATGGGCGCTGGCAGAAGATTTATGGTCACCGCATGCTTCCAAAAACTGGACCAACTTCATTCAACGTGTAGAAAATGAATTTAATCGTGTTGATATAAGAGGAACTAATTTTTCAACGGCAATTTATGATGCGATGATAAAAGTTAATGTTAAGAACGGAAAGATAGCCCTCACAATGGAAACCGAAGTTCCTGATCTTGTTATCTATTATACGATAGATGAGTCTATGCCAGGGAAGTATTCTCCAAAATATTCAAAACCTTTTGAACTTCCTGAAGGGCCTATTACTGTGAGAGCAGTAACCTATCGCGATGGAAAGCAAATTGGTCATCTGATTACACTTAGCCCGGAGGAACTAAAAAAGAGATCCTCTCTAAAATGAAAATGGACAATTGAAAATGGACAATTGAAAATGATATATCAATGTCGTTTAGTTAACGTTTATTTATAATCGTTTGTAGTTCATCGAGTAAGGTCGTTTTGGTTTCATCTTTCTGGGTTCACTTCTTCCGGGTCTG
>Ga0265297_10001690_pt1 | contig 49952 bp, 45 predicted proteins | sample Munlanlwell13791_FD_192502 | JGI IMG/M metagenome (GOLD analysis project Ga0265297, IMG submission 192502) | Leachate microbial communities from a municipal landfill in Southern Ontario, Canada - Leachate well 137-91 | ecosystem: Engineered > Solid waste > Landfill > Unclassified | place...
CCGCTATAAGTTATAAACATCTGGCTTAAAATTTCTCCCAATGTATTATCTCTTTAAGGTCTCTTTTGTCGACAAGCTTAAACCCGGTTTTATCTTCAGGATATCCCAGGGCGACCAGGCTGACCAGCTTAAATTCCGGCGGAACGCTTAATAACCCCGCAACTTCGCTGCAATAAGGCTTTTTATCTCCGGCTACCCAGCAAGAGCCGATACCTAATTCAGCGGCGGCGTTCAAGATATTTACCGTAGCCGCGCATCCATCCTCAAGATAATATTTTGTATCCGCACAGAATACAGCAATACAGGCTTTGGCGGCAACCATAAACCGGGCGTTTTCCGCCAGAGCGCCTATCTTTTGCAAGATCCGGATATTGGTAATTACGACGAATTCCCAGGGCTGAACATTCCTGGCCGTTGGCGAAAAACGCGCAACATCAATTATCTTCTCCAGGGTGTCCTTAGGAATTGCTTTATCCTGATAAGCCCGAATACTCCTTCTGGTTTTAAGCGTATCCAGCGTATCCATTTTTACCCCCTGCCTGATTATAGTGTTTATTTTAAGAAATTTTCCTGCGGATCTCTTCCGGAATGGCTTTAGGTTTTATATTATTATCCACGCAGACGAGGACGGTCTTGGCTTCGGTAATAAGTTTATTATTCTGGTTATAGATCTTATGCTCAAAAATTATCTTTACCGCGGACATTTCGCCTATTTTTGTCTGGATATCCAGGAAATCGCCGTAAAAAGCCGAACCCCGGTAGTCAATCTCCTGACGGGCAACCACAAATAAAACACCCTGGCCAGCCAGCTCCTTAATGGAGCATCCTTTTTCCGCGAAGAACTCCGTGCGCGCCTCTTCCAGGTATTTCAGGTAATTGGAATAATAAACTACGCTGCCGCAATCCGTATCATGGTAATAGATCTTTTTTTGCATTATTTTTCCTATAACTTACGTATTATTATATAAGCCAACGCTGATATAAATGCCGAACAAGGGATAGTCAGTATCCAGGCCCAGATAATATTTCCGGCTACTCCCCACCTGACCGCGCTCAGGCGCTTGATCGAACCTACGCCCATAATGGAACCGGTAATCGTATGCGTAGTGCTTACCGGAACGCCTAACGCGGAAGAAACAAAGAGCATAATGGCTGCACCTGACTCCGCGCAAAATCCGTCAATGGGCTTAAGCTTGGCTACTTTCTGACCCATCGTCTTGACAATGCGCCAGCCGCCGAATATCGTGCCCAGGGCAATAGCCGCATGGCAGCTGATGACGATCCATAAAGGAATATGAAATGTTTTACCCAGGAGTCCCGCGCTAAAAAGCAAGCTGGCGATGATACCCATGGTCTTCTGGGCGTCGTTGCCGCCGTGGCCCATACTATACAACGCCGCGGACAAAAGCTGTCCCTTCCTGAAAATATGATCTACCTTCAAAGGAATACTCCGGCTAAAACTCCGATAAACTACCAGGCCAAATATAAGCCCCAGGATAAAACCCAGCACCGGAGAGATAAAGATAAAAGCGATGGTCTTGGCTATGCCTTGCCAGACCAGCGAACCTGCTCCGGATTTAACCAGGGCCGCACCGACCATACCGCCGATGAGCGCGTGCGATGAGCTTGTGGGTAAGCCAAAATACCAGGTGATAATGTTCCAGCCGCAGGCGCCGATAAGCGTGGCAAAAATTACCCCGTTATCGATAATCGCTATATCAATGATCCCTTTGCCGATAGTATTGGCGACATGCAGCCCGAAAAAAAGAAAAGCGACAAAATTAAAAAAAGCCGCCCAGGCAACTGCCAGGCGCGGAGAGAGCACGCGGGTAGAAACGATCGTAGCAATAGAATTAGCCGAATCATGGAAGCCGTTCAAGAAATCAAAAACCAGGGCCAGCAGGATCAGCAGAAGTATGCCTAAAGTCATAATTATTTTAAGCCTGTTTTACGATTATGGAATCTACCACGTGGGCGACATCTTCGCAGATATCCAGGACAGTCTCGGCATCCTGGTAGATCTCTTTCCATTTAATGACCGTGATCGGATCTTTTTCCGTTTCAAAAAGTTCGGCCAGCACCTTATCCCGCATCGCATCGCCGACATTCTCCAGGCGGTTGATCTCTACGCAGGCTTCCGAAATAGACTTGTAATTTTTCATATTGCGCATCCCTTTTACCGCGCACTCTACCGCCCGCACCGACTCTTCAATTACCACGGCGAACTCAATAAGGTTTTTATCAACCCGGGTTATCTTATAGATCTTTAAACGGCTGACAATGGTATTGATCATATCAATAATATCATCCAGCTCTTTGGCCAGGTCATGTATGTCTTCGCGGTCAAAAGGCGTAATAAAGGTCTTGTTCAGCTGGTTGAATATGTCATGCGTGGCTTCATCGCCCTGATGCTCAATACTGCCTATTTTATCAATTTCTTTCTGCTCTATGGCGCCGTCTGAAACTAGCTGCTTAAAATAAACCGCCGCGTCTACCGCATAGCTGACCTGCTTTTCAAACAGCGCAAAAAAATCCGTCCCTTTGGGAAAAAATTTAGCAAGCATGAATCACTCCTTTATTTTATCAACAGGTAGGGTTATGTTTTATTATTATACCAATATTTTAAAAATTTCAAAGCAATAATTAGAAAAATACTCCTGAATAAAGAATTTGATTTAACGGATAAATCGGATATAATTAGGTTATGAATAATCTATCCGTTCAAGAACACTACCAGCGTATCAGGATGGTACTGATCATCGTCCTGGTTTTGAACTGGGCTGTTGCCTTAGCCAAGATCATTTACGGCTTACTGACCCGCTGCGCCAGTATCACTGCCGACGGATTCCATTCATTATCCGATGGCGCATCTAACCTGATCGGCCTGGCCGGAATACATTTTGCCTGCCAACCGGTGGACCAGGACCATCCTTACGGCCACCGTAAATATGAAACCTTTTTTTCTCTGGGCATTGCCGGGCTGCTTTTCCTGGTCGCGGTAGGTTTGATCCACGAAAGCATAGGGAGGCTGCGTAATCCGGTAGCTCCTTTCATCGACTTTAAGAGTTTCCTGATTATGGCCATAACCATGGTCATAAATTTCCTGGTAATGCGCTATGAAGAAAAAAACGGAAAGTCCTTAAAAAGTGACCTACTCCTGTCGGATGCTTTGCACACAAGATCCGATATCTTTATCTCTCTTTCAGTTATTATCGCCTTAGCGGTCATAAGGCTGGGCTTTCCTATCCTGGATCCAATCGCTACCATAATCATCGCTTTTTTTATCGCGCATTCCGGATACGAGATCGTCAAACACAGCTCCCGGGTCCTCTGCGATACTGCCGCGATAGATGACTCCAGGAAAATAACGGATATAGTCCTAAGTATAAAAGGAGTAAAAACCTGCCATAAGATAAGGACGCGCGGACGGCCGGACGATATTCATGTAGACCTGCATGTCCAGGTTAAGCGGGATATGCGTATGGATGAAGCGCACAGGATAAGCTTTGCGATTGAAGATGCCCTGAAGAAAGGCATCCCGGAGATTACCGACGTGGTAGTGCACATGGAACCCGGAAATTAGCTCCAAAATCAGTAAGGAATCTGGCTTTCAGCAACCCCTCCTCCCATTCTCCCTGCGCTGTAGAATCCCAGACAATGCCTCCGCCTATTCCCATTTCGGCAAGGCCTTGGTTGATCAGGATGGTGCGGATAGGAATATTGAAAAACATATCCCTGTCCGGAGAAATATAACCGATAGCTCCGGTGTAAATCTTACGCTCCTCAAGCTCAAGCCCTCTTATAATACCCATTGCGCGGATCTTAGGCGCTCCGGTAACCGAACCTGAAGGAAAAAGCGCAGAAAAAAGCCCGTAAATGGATATATCCCTGTCTATCCTCCCGGTTACCGTGGAGGTCATCTGAAAAAGTTTCCGGTATTTGGCTACTTCAAAGAGTTTGGGCGCCCGGATCTTTACGCCCACCCTTCCCAGGTCATTCCTCAGGAGATCAGCGATCATTACATTTTCCGCCCTGTTCTTTTCGTCATATTGGAAATTCCAACGGTTGGTTAAATCAGCTGCCAGCCAGCTTCCGCGCTGCCAAGTGCCTTTCATGGGCTTGGTGACTGCGCTCCCGGCTATTTTTTTGATGAACATCTCCGGAGAGAGGGAAAGAATTTGGAAAAGACCTGTATCTATATACGCCGGATATGGCACAGGTTGTTCCCTGAACAACGTATGGTATAGAGAAAATGGATCTCCCGCAAATTGAAACAATAATTTAATACAGTAGGTGATCTGGTAGACATCGCCTTTTTCAATATAGCGGCGTATCTCCTGGATATTCGCGGAATATTTATCCTGCGTAATGTTCAAGCGCAGCTCTTTCAAGCTGCCGTCGAGAGATTGTCTTTTGGGTTCTATCCCCCGGCAAAGAGGCGCCTTATATACGCCCAGGTAAATAAGAGGAAATTCGTAGGTTTTATTCTCACGCAGGCTGTCTTCAAACTGGTATCCTGCCTCATAAGAGAAGAAACCTGCCAGGTAATAGCCGGATTTAAGCGCGGATTCCATCTCCTGAAAACAAGCGTTGAATTCTGCCGGATTAAAGCAGGATATGATAAATTCCGGTTTTTGGAATAAAAGTGGTTTTTTATTGAAGTGAGTTAAGACTCGCATGGCCTTTTTTAAAGAAGGCCTGGGTGCCCGGAAGGAATTTACGGGTTAGAGGTCATGACCATTCTTAGTTTATCTAATTATAAAGGCAAGCCCCGGTTATGGCAAGGATTATAATCTTTCCGGATGGTGCCTGACCACCTGCGCCTTGACCATATAAATAATGTCTTCGGCGATATTGGTGGCATGATCGCAGATGCGTTCCAAAAAACGGGCGATCAGCAAGAGCTGCACTGCCCGCGGGCTGGTCGAGCCGTCCTTAACCATATATTCTTCTACCAGTTCTTTCTGGATGGAATTCCTTAACTTATCCGCTTCAGGGTCAGAGAGCAAAACTTTGGTTGCCAGTTCTATATCGCCTTTTATAAAAGCGTCTATCGCTGTTTTTACCATATCCTGGGCTATGGCGGTTAATTGCGGTATGTCGACCAGGGGCTTTAAAAGCGGCTGATCGGCGAGCTCAAGCGCGCGCTGGGCTATATCCACGGCTATGTCGGCGATCCTCTCCAGCTCATTATTCAGCTTCATCCCGGTAGCTATGAAACGCAGGTCTTTAGCCATCGGCTGGTGCCGGGCGATAAGGTCCAGGCACTTCTCATCTATAGAGAGCTCAAGCTCATCGATCTTCTTATCATTCTCAATTACGCTCTTAGCCATATCCTTATCGCGGCCCTTTAACGCCTCGATGGACTTATAAATAGCCTCCTGCGCAAAAGTACCTATCCTTAGAATATCGTTATTCAGGTCTTTCAGTTCTGCGTCAAAATGCCTTTCCATATTATCTCCTTTTTTATCCGAACCTGCCGGTAATATATGCCTCGGTGCGTTTATCCTTAGGCGCGGTAAAGATTTCCTGGGTTTTCCCGAATTCAATCAGTTCGCCCAGGAGGAAAAAACCCGTGTAATCCGCTACCCGCGCTGCCTGCTGCATATTATGGGTAACGATAATAATGGTATAATCCTTTTTCAGCTCAAGGATAAGTTCCTCGATCTTAGCCGTTGAGATCGGGTCAAGGCTGGCGCAGGGCTCGTCAAAAAGGATCACTTCGGATTCAACGGCCAGGCAGCGGGCTATGCATAATCTCTGTTGTTGTCCACCGGACAACTTAAGCGCGCTGTCATGCAACCTCCCCTCAACTTCTTCCCAGAGCGCTGCCCTCTTTAAAGATTGCACTACCCTTGCTTCAATAAAATCCCTGTCTTTTATACCGTTTACCTTCAGGCCATAGCTGATATTGTCAAAAATACTCTTAGGAAAAGGATTAGGTTTTTGAAAAACCATCCCCACCCGCCTTCTAATGCTTACCGGATCAACCGCAGGCCCGTTTATATCCAGGTCATCCAGGTAAACAGCGCCATTAAGCGCGGTGTGCATAACCAGCTCATTCATCCGGTTAAACAACCTTATAAAGGTTGATTTTCCGCAGCCGGACGGCCCGATCAAAGCAGTAACCTGATTGGCGTAAATATCTATACTTACGTTCTTCAGGGCCTGATGCTTGCCGTAAAAGAAACTTATGTCCTGCGCTTTCATTTTTATATTTTTATCCATATTGTTGCCTCTGCCTTTGCCTGATGAATATCGCAATTGCCGTTATGAACAAAACAATGAATAATAAAACCAGGCTGCAGCCGTAAGCTATAGCCCTCTGCTGCTCCGGATGCACACCCTCCGTCATCAACGCGTAAATATGGTATGGTAAAGCCATTACTTCTGAAAACACTGAACGGGGAAAACCGCGCATATAAAATGCCGCGCAGGTAAAAAGAATAGGCGCGGTCTCTCCGGCAACCCTGCCGATACTAAGGATTATCCCGGTCAGGATCCCGGGCAAAGCAGCAGGCAGAACGATCCTCTTAATCGTTTCCCATTTAGTCGCGCCTAACGATAAAGATGCCTCTCTAATGGATTGGGGAACAGCCATAAGCGCCTCCTGGGCAGAAGAAATAATTAAAGGGAGCGCCAGGATCCCCAGGGTCAGGCTTCCGGCAAGGATAGATACGCCCAGGCCAAGCAGCTTCACGAAAACAGCCAGGCCGAAAAGCCCGAAGACAACCGAAGGGACTCCGGCTAAATTATTGATGCTCATCCGTATAATATTGACGATAAAGCCTTTCGGCGAATACTCACAGAGGTATATCGCGCAAGCCAGGCCTAACGGCAGGGCAAAAATTATCGCTCCCAGGGTAATATAGAATGTCCCGACAATCGCCGGGGCAATCCCTCCCTGGGTCATCCCGGAACGAGGTACCTGAGTAAGGAATTCCCAGGAGATAACCTGAGACCCCCTTACGGCAATAAAAAAAATGATCGACCCCAGGGCAAACAAAGTAAAGAGCATGCACAGGAATAACCCGCTAAACCCTAAATTCTGGATATATTTCCTTTTCATCCGCTTAAGCCCAGTTTTAGGCGGAAGCGCCGGCTGACCAGCTCCGCAATGATATTAAATAAGAAAGTGACCAAAAAAAGGACCAGGGCTATGCCAAACAAGGCGTGATAATGCGCCCCTCCCATCGGCGCTTCTCCCATCTCCGCGGCGATTGCCGCAGTCATCGGCCGCACCGGCTCTAAAAAAGTATGCGGGATTACTGCCGCGCCGCCGGCAACCATCAATACAGTCATTGTCTCGCCGATTGCCCGGCTCATCCCCAGTATGATTGCCGTGGAAATTCCTGAACCGGCAGCCGGGATTACTACCCGCGTCAAAGTTTGCCATCTATCCGCGCCTAAGGCAAAAGAAGCTTCGCGGAAGGCCTTAGGGACATAATTTAAAGCATCCTCCGCTATACTGCATACCGTAGGTATGGCCATAACCCCCAAGATCAGGCTGGCATTTAAAGCAGTCAAGCCCGTAGGCAGATGGAATAATTCCTGTAAAAACGGCGTAACAATAACCATGCCGAAAAAACCAAAGACTACCGATGGTATGCTCGCCAGCAGTTCGATCAAGGGCTTAAGGATATCTTTCTGCCTGGGCCCGGCTAATTCATTCAGGTATAAAGCGCTCCCCACCCCTAGAGGCACGCAGACCATAACTGCGCCAAGAGTAACCCAGGCCGAAGCCAGTATCAGGGGAAGAATTCCGAACTCCGGCGGCTCATAGGTCGGATACCAGAACTTACCGAACAGGAAGTCCAGTACCTGCACCTTTTTAAAAATAGGCAGCGCTTCCCTGAACAGGATAATAATAATGCCTACAAGGGAGACTAATGATGCAAATGCCAAAACCGTAAATACCCACTTATATATTTTTTCCCTGCTCTTTGCCATATTATTTATAAAAAAGGAGGGCGCGGCAAAGGGATACTTTGCCGCGCTTGCCTTAAACGAGTAAACGCTATTTAACTATTTTAAGGCCACGAACCCCTGTTCGTCGACGATCTTCTGCCCTTCTTTACTCTTGACAAACTCAATAAAATCCCTGGTGGCGTTAACCGGCGCACCGTTGGTGTACATATAAAGCGGCCGGGATACCGGGTATTTATCAGCAAGCACGGTTTCTTTGGTCGGCCTTACCCCTTCTACATCCAGGGCTTTTACTTCCTGATTAATATATCCTAACCCGACATAGCCGATCGCGCCCGGAGTGCGGCTGACTATGGAGCTGACTGCCTGGTTGGATGCCTGCATCAGAGCGTCCGGCCTGACCTTTTGCCCTCCAAGTACAAGGACCGAAAATGCCTCAAAGGTACCGCTGGAAGTATCGCGGGAAACTACAACGATCTTCTCGTCCTTGCCTCCGAGCTGCTTCCAGTTGGAAACATTACCCGTGTATATATCCGCCAGCTGTTTCTTTTTTAAACCGGCTACGGGATTAGCCGGATTCACGATCAAGGCGATCCCATCCATAGCAACAACGTGGGCTTTTGGGCTGACGCCGCCGGTAGCAGCTTTGTCCAATTCGCTGTCTTTAATTACCCGGGAGGAATCCGCGATATCGCAGGTCTTATCTATCAGAGAAGCTATTCCTACGCCAGAACCGCCCCCGCGCACGACAACTTCTACATCCGGATTCTGGCGCATGAAAAATTCCGCGGATACCTGGGCAATCGGCAGGACAGTAGTTGAACCCTCAATAATGATCTTACTCTTATCCTCTCCGTAAGGCCCGCCGGCATAACCGGTCAAAGCGCACCCAAAGATTAAACCCGCTGTTAGTACGGCTTGCAATATATTTTTCATTTTCTTCTCCTTGTTTTCAAAATATATACTATTACCATTTCAGGTTCCAGTCAACCTGTAATACCTGCTGCGGGACAAAGCTTCCAGAAGTCCCCGCAGACGCAGACCTGGAGAGCGCTTCTGCCCAATAATAGTCTATAACCAGGCTGGAATTCTTGCCTAACCCGTATTCAAGAACTGCCTCAACGCTCTTCATATTGGTTTTGCCGTTATAGCGGTCAGAATCCGGCAGGATATCCAGCCAGGCATCTCTTCCGAGCTTAGCAAAGAGGATCTTTGCCTGCCACTGTTTCCAGCCGCCGACTTTTTCCGAACCAAACTTGACCCCGGCATCAAAACCGCTTTTGCCCGTGTCAGGATCAGGGTTATAAATAAAATCCCCGAATATACCCAGATAGGGGATATATTTACCAAGCACAGGCACTCCGGCAAACGGATCCTTGATCCCCATTTCAGCGCTGGGGTTAAAAGAATTATAGTTATATTTATAGTTACCGCTGGTTGATGTCGCGCCGGTTGTAGAGTTGGTCCCGCTGCTATTAGTGAACCTGGGCCTGTCTTTTAAACCGGTGAAAAAATATCCGGCAACCGCGCCCTTAAAGTTTATCTTGTCCTGCCAGTTATACCTTATTCCTGGCTGAACCACGAACATTGTGCGGCCGGAATTACTCTCGCTATCTTGAGTTAAAGCGAAGACCTCCCCGTTCAAGAATAACCCCAGGTAAGGATTCAGATTGTAGTCTAACTGCGCGCTTACGCCTTCCGGATTCAGGTCGCCATCCCACAATAAATCGTTTGGCTGCCAGATAGGATTCTTGAATTTACCTCCGGTAAAGGTCAGCCAGGTAGTCGGCGAATACGAACCATAAGCGTAATCCAGAATAATGGATTTAAATGAGGCAGGGCCGTTAGAATCGGCAATCGTAGCGTTGGTGGAACGCGGGTTAGAGGTTGAACCGGTTGCCATACCTATTCCCACTTTCATCTGGTCGTTGATCTTTGTATCCAGGCCTAAACGCACCCTGATCTGGCCCTTGCTGTCGTCTTTTATGCCTTTTTGTTTGGTATAAGCATACCTCAAGCGGAAATCACCTTTCATCTTAACCTTCTGAAGCCATTCGGGAAGCAGGTCATATTTAGCCTGGGATATCTCCTTACGGATCTCTTCTTTGGTCTCCGCCTTGACCTGCTGAGCTTCGCCCGCAGTCAAAACTCCTTTTTCGACCAATTTTTGCAATAACAAATCTATTTCGCCGGCAAAAGAACTGCCGACTAAACATAGAACCGTAAATCCTGACGCCGCCAGCACTGCTAAAAACTTCTTCATTTTCTTCCTCCCTGCCTGCCGGTAGGCAGGCTTTAACTAGGTTGCTAGTTATTGTTTAAACATGATTTCCTAATGGTACGTAAAGTCATTTCTATCTGCCTCAGAGATTCATCTGCATAGCCAGAATCAATTTGTCCTTCTTCCTCTATACTCTCAAGGACATTGCGCAGCCGGCTAAGCTGGGAACGCAGATGGCTGGCTAGAAAATCACGGCGAATTGGAGACATGGCTTGCATCTTAATCTTCACCTCCTTTAGCTGGTCCGGCGCCAAGAATACGCCTGTTCAGCTCGTTGACTCTTGCTGATTCCTGGTCGATAATTTTATCCAGAACTTCTTTCGGTAGATCGGTCATCATTTTTAATATGCGCTTCATTTTTACTTTACCTGGATTATAAAACACCGGGGTTAAATCCGCTTCAAGCGAAAGTAAAATCTAAGTAAAATATCATTTCTGTTTAACTGTAAATTCCTTATCCCGCAGCGCCCTGATTTCCCTGACGGCATCCAGTAATATATTGACGCTAAACGGCTTGGCGAAATAACAATCCGCGCCCATAATATGCGCGTAGAGTTTATCCTGAAGAGTATGCTTTGCGCTTACCACGATGACGAACGTCCCCGAAGGATTATTTTCGCTCTTTATCTCCCGGCAGATATCAAAGCCGTTGATACCCGGAAGCATTATGTCAACTATCGCTATATCAAAATATTCCTTTTTCAATCTTTCGACTGCGCCGCAACCGTCAAAAACCTGCTCCACCAGGAAACCTTCCTTACGCAAGTTATACGCAATGAGCGTGCTGATATCCTTATCATCTTCCACTATAATAATCTTAGCCTGGTTTTTCATCTGTTAGGCGTATTGTTGATAGAAATAATCCATTTCAATTATTTCATCGTCAATAATTTTCTTAATGTAGCGGGTCATCTTTAACCATATTTTTCGGATTTTTCTTTTCATGGCTAAAGTATAAAGGAAGGCTGTTAAGCGCGCTTCAAGGGTAAGTAAAATGCAGGTAAAGTTTTTGGGGGTTAAAACGGGACTCTATTTAGCGAGGGTAAACCAGAATTTTGAACCGATGCCTTCGGTGCTTTCTACTCCGACGGATCCGCCGTGCAGTTCTACGATATGCTTGACGATAGACAGGCCCAGGCCGGTCCCCCCGAGTTCGCGCGAGCGCGCTTTATCCACCCGGTAGAACCGTTCAAAAATACGCGGTATATCTTTGGCAGGAATGCCGATACCGGAATCTTCCACGCTGATCTTTATTTTACCGCCTGTCTCTTCGGCATAAATCCTGACCGAGCCTTTTTCCTTATTGAATTTTACGGCGTTATCCAGGAGATTAGTAAATACCTGTCTTATCCTGCCCTTATCCGCTTTCAGGCGGATATCCGGGGAAAGCTCATTTTCTATCGCAATGCCCTTCTTTTTTGCCAGGGAGCTGAACCAGGCGATGATCTCGTCCAATTCATGAGCCGGGCTGATCTCTTCCTTCGCCAGGACCATCTCTTTTGACTCCAAGCCCGATAATGCAAGCAGGTCATTGACTAAACTATCCAGCCGTTCTGCGTGGCCCTGGATTATCTTCAGGAAACTGCGGTTATTTTCCTTGTCCTCAAGGGCGCCCTCAAGGAGTGTCTCCACAAAACCTTTTATGGAAGTAAGCGGCGTCTTCAGCTCGTGGGATACATTAGCCACAAAATCGCGGCGGATATTTTCCAGCCTCCTTACCTCGCTTATATCATGGATGACCAAAAGGCATCCGTTTATCCGGTCTTTTTCAAATAAGGGCGAGGCATTGACCTGGAATACCTTCTGCACCGGATAGACCAGCGCAAGCTCGCTGGAAAAAAATCTTTTTTCCTCCAGGACTACCCGGATGATCTCCGCCATATCGGTATTGCGGATGACCTCCAAAAACGGCCTGCCTTTAGCCTTGCGGCTGGCAATACTGAAAATCTCTTCGATGGCCTGGTTAACTGAAACTATACCTCCGGATTTATCCGTAACGATTATACCTTCAACCATGTTCTGGAAAATAGTCTTAAGCTGCTGGTTTTGTGCTTCTATTTCCTTAATCTTGTTTTCCATATCCTGGGCCATCCTGTTCAACGTGGAAGCCAGCTCGCCGATCTCATCGCGTGAATCATAATATACCCTCTGGCTGAAATCGCCTTCCGCAAACCTGCGCGAGGCATTGATGATTTTATTCAGGGGCCTGGTTATACTGGTTATCAAGACATAGGCTAAAATAAGCGCTAAGCACAACGCCAAAAAGATATTCAGTACAATTGTTTTACGGATAGCAGACATCATGCTCTGGACATTGCCTACCGGTAAAGCTAACCGGATTATCCCGGCTATTCCCTCCTTAGCCCTGATCGGCAAAGCCACATACAACATGTCTATTTTGAGGGTCGCCGAATAGCGTATATTATCGCCGGTTAACCCCATTAAAGCTGTTTTTACTTCCGGGCGGCTAGCGTGGTTCTCTATATTTATAACTTCACCCCGGGATAAACCTGAATCAGCCAAAACTCTGCCCTGATTATCAATAATGGTAATCCGGGAATCATTCCTTAGGCTTAAGCCTTTAACCAGGGCTTCTAAATTGGCTGTATTTTCTTTTTTCAAGCTTTCCGGCGGGATCTGGTTTTCAATAAGCCGGGCCTGGGTGATAATTGAATTCTTCAAGTCTTGCAGCGAGTGATTTTCCAGCTGTTTATCCAGGAAAAATGCGGTAAATCCGAATGCGATAAGGATTATCGCTACATAAGAAAAAAGCAGCCGGTATTTAAAACTCTTATAGAACTGCACTAATCTTCCTCCCGGTCAAAACGATAACCGTAATTTTTAACGGTGATGATACGCCTGGCCTCGCCTTTTAATTTCTTGCGCAAAGTCCGGATGTGCACGTCTACGGTGCGCGTCTGGATCTCTATAGCGTGGTCAAAACCCCAGATATTGTCCAGGAGATAATCCCTGGAAAGGACCCTGCCTTTTGCCCCGATCAGGGTTTTCAACAGTTCAAACTCTTTCGCGGTAAGTTCAACGGGTTTATTTTTGACGCTGACGCTGATCTTGGCAAAATCTATAGCTAAGCCGCCTATTTTCAATAATTCCGGCAGCTTATCCTTCTCTTTCATCCGCCGCAGCACTGCCTTAATCCTGGCGATGAGTTCGCGGGGGCTAAAAGGCTTAGTCACATAATCATCAGCTCCTAATTCCAGCCCGATAATTTTATCCGTTTCCTGCGCTTTGGCAGTGAGCATAATAACGGGGATGTGCGCGGTTTTTCTCTCGGCCTTGAGCGCCTTACAAACGTCCAAACCGTTCAGGCCGGGAAGCATAAGGTCAAGAACAATAAGTTCGGGCTGGTGCCTGACTGCCGCATCCAGGGCATCATCTCCGTCATTAACGGAAAAAGGAGTAAACCCTTCTTTCTTCAGGTTATACTCCAGCATCTTCACTATGTCTTTTTCGTCTTCTACGATCAGGATTTTATCCATCATCCATTCTCCTGCCGCTCAATTATATCCGCGAGCTGACTGGTTCTGATAGTAATTATAGGCTGATAAGGCAATATCCGAAATAAGTTTTTTTGCGCTGCCGGCAGTCTTGCTTTTATGCCTGACCAGGACACAGATCAGGAAATCTCCCTTACGGGTATAAACTATGCCTACATCATGGCAGATCCGCCTCTCTAAACCGGTCTTGTGCGCGATGAATGCCCCGTCTTTAGGGAGTTTTTTAGGGATGCGGTCATTGATCTTCTGTTCGCCGAGCAGGATTAGGCACTGTTCGGATACTTCTTTATTCAAAAAATCTTTATGGTAAAGCTTTTCCAATAAAAAAGCCATGTCTCGGGCGGTCGTATAATTTTCCTGGCCCCTTCTCCTTTTACTGAAATCCATCATCTTACGCACTAGATTAGTATCTTTTAACCCCATCTTCTTAAAATACGCATTTAACGTATCAAAACCTAAATAGCTGATCAGGAGGTTAGTGGCGGAATTATCGCTCTGGGTGATCATAGGACTCAGCAGATCTTCCACCTGAAAGCGGCTCCCGGCAGGAAAATTCCCCAATACCTTTGAACCGGCTACCTTATCGCTGCCCTTAAGGGCCAGAACATCTTTAAAGCTTATCCTGCCTTCTTGAGCGGCGTAGAAATAAGATAACATAATGGGGATCTTGACTAAACTTGCCGCGGGAAGCGCAACTTCTTCGTTCTGGGTTATCTCCCAGCCCGTATCCAAGTCTTTAACCACTATACTCACGGTCCCTGGAAAATGCAGGGCCTTAGCCTTAAGTTTTTTCTCTAGGGCTAACCAGGCTGCTTTTCTTTTGGCTAATATTTTCCCTGCCTGATAGCTCTTGTATGCCTCATATGAAAAAAATATACCCGCGCTGAAAAAACAAAAAGCAATTATTAAAAGTATTATCTTCCTTCTCATGGCTGCGGCTGGGCCATGAGTTCACTGATCGTCACAAACCTGTAGCCTTTTTCTTCTAATTTTTTGACTAAGCGAGGGATAGTTTTGATTGTTTGGGTGCGATTTCCTCCCTCGGCGGTAAAGACCCCTCCGCTGTCATGGAAAAGAATAATATCCCCGGGTTGGATGCGTTTTAAAATATAGGAAGTGATCTGCTTGTCATGATAAGTTACCCAGTCTTTGGAATTTAACGACCATAGAACAATCTTATACCCCATCTCCTCAATCTTTTTCTTTTCCCTGGAGGAAAGCCAGGCCTTGGGAGGCCGGAAATACCGGGTATTCTGGCCGGTCACGGTTTTAATCGCCTTTTCCGCATCCTTAATTTCTTTTTCCAGTTCTTCCATCTTATAATAGATCAGGACATGGTGGTCATAGGTATGGTTTCCTATCTCATGGCCTTCGGCTAAAACCTGCCTGGCGATCTCCGGGTATCTTTCTACGTGGTTGCCCAGCATAAAGAAAGTCGCCTTGACCTGCGCTTTTTTGAGTTCATCCAATACCTGCGGGGTCCACTCCGGGCTGGGCCCGTCATCAAAGGTGAGGGCCACGACCTTATCCGCACGCTTGGCGCGGTAAAAAGTCCCTTTACGCACGAAGACTGCCTCATCAAAAAATAAAGAGAGGATAAAAAAACACACAGCTAAGATAATCAGGACAACAATTATTAAAACTACTTTCTTAAAGATTTTTTTTACCATAATTCTACCTTAATATTATCAAATTAAGCGCTCCGCCCATAATAATGCTGACAGCGATCATGATCAGGGTTGCTTTGAGCACATCCCAGACCCCTAATTCTTTCCAGAGGACGATGAAAGTAGCTATACAGGGAAAAGAAACCGCCAATAACGTTACCGCGATAAACAATTGCTTGACAGAAAGCCCCAGGGGCGTCAGCATGCCGGCAGCGACATCCTTTCTTAAAAAACCGATGGCCAGGGCAGCTACCGCTTCTTTAGGCAATCCGAACAGGCCGGTAACCAACGGCGCAAATATGCCGGTTACAAAATCAAACAACCTGAAATATAAAAGAATGTTGATTACTAAAACACCGGCCAGAACAACCGGCACTGCCTCGATCAAGAAGCCCTTAATGCGGAAAAAAAGCTTTTTGGCGAGTATATTCAACGGTGGAAACCTGTAAGGAGGGATTTCTAATAGAAATTCCGGGCTATATCCAGATAAGGAACGGTTCAGGATCATCCCTAATATCAAGATCAGAGAAAATAAAACCAGGTAAACTCCGGCCACATAGAATCCTCCGAATGTGCCCAACAGGCCGAAGATCATTGCCTGCAAAGGCACGCAGGGCACGCCTATGGAAATCAGCGTTGAAGCGATAAACCTTTCGCGCTTGGATTCCAGGACCCGCGTAGCTAAAATGCCCGGGACATTACACCCCAGACCCAGAAGTACCGGGATTATCGCATAACCATGCAGCCCTAACCGGTGTAAGAGATTGTCTAATAATATGGCCAGGCGCGGTAAATACCCTATGTCTTCCAGCAGGCTGAGGACAAAATAAAAGGATATAACATAAGGCAGAACCATCCCGAATTCAATGTAAGGAGCCGTAGTTAAAAGGCCCAGAGACTGTTTAAAATCGATCTTTCCGTTGATCAAATCGCCGATCAGCAAATGAAACCAAAAACCGTTCTCCTGCCAATGCGAAGTTAATTTTTCCAGGAGCGGCTGGAAAAAATTAAAGAACAACGGATCAGTTAGCTTGGTAATTATCCCCTCTCCGATAAAGCGCACAAATTTAAATGCGGCATAGATTACCCCTGCCGCCATGATCAAGCCGCTAACCGGGCGCACCGACACATCCTCTAAAATCTCCCTCAAGCTATGGTGCCGGTGTTCCAGGCGCTGCGCCTGCTCAATGATCCGGCCGATCTCTTTCCAGCGCTCTTCATGAGTAAGGACGCCTCTTGAAACAGGCACTGCTTCTTTTATTCTTTCGATCAATAATTTGATCCCTGAGCCGGTAATCGCACAGGTTGGAATAACTGGAATATGCAAGAATTCTTCTAATTTAGAAATGTCTATATGCACTCCCTTATGCCCGGCCTCGTCGCACATATTTAAGCAGGCGATCACCGGAAAACCTCCCTCGATCAGTTGTAAGGTAAGTAGCAGGTTTCTTTCCAGGTTGGTTGAATCCAGGATGTTGATTACGACAATCTCATCTTTAGCGTATTCTTTCAGCAGAGAGACTGCCACTTCCTCCGCGGAAGAGGTCGGTTCTAACGAATAGGTCCCCGGAAGGTCCACCACCTCTATCTTCTCCCGGCCTGTCTGCAAATACCCTTTGCTGATCTCTACGGTGGTTCCCGGATAATTTGAAGAAATAACCTGGACTCCGGTGAGGCGCGAAAATACCACGCTCTTGCCTACATTCGGATTTCCAATGAGATAAATCTTTTTTATCATACTGCCTCAACAATGATCTTTGCGGCTACGCCGTGCCCTAAGGCCAGGATGCTCCTGCCGGACTTGATCACCACCGGGCCCCTTAAGCCGATATGGCTGAGCTTAAGCAGCTCCCTTCCTTTATGCACGCCCATATTCATCAGCCGGTCCTGCAGATTCTGGCCGCCCAGGATCTCGATGACTTTGGCTTTATGGTTGGTTTTTATCTGGGCCAGGGATATTTTTTTCATGCTTTCCTTATTTTATATATTTTATGCGGAATAACCGGGACTTACAAGAGATTATTTACCTAATCTTTGGCGAGGTTCCCAAATCCGGCTGCGGATTGTATTCCCTTGGCGACTTCCGGGATAATGCCCTGCCTGGCATATATCGGGTGTATTTTTTCCCTGATCAGGGGGAGTTTCGCGGCAAAGATAACTGCACCTATGATACAACATAATCCTCCCAATAGCAAAGTATTCGGAGCGCCTATTGAGCTGGCCAGCCCTCCGGCCAATAAACTGCCGAAAGGCGCCATGCCCATAAAAGACATGGTATAAAAGCTCATTACCCTTCCGCGCTTATCTTCGTCGACAATCGTTTGCAAAAGCGTATTGCTCGCGGCCATCTGCACCATCATGCTAAAACCGCTGAATAATAATACTAACATGGAAACCCAGAGGACGCGGGAAAAAGAAAAAGCAATGATACTCAGGCCAAAAAGCCCGGCGGTTAAAGGAATGATCCTATCCAGGCCTAAGACAGTTTTTCTGGCGGCTAGATATATGGCTCCGGCTAACGCGCCCACTCCTCCCATGGCTACGAGAAAACCAAGGGTCTGCGCTCCTCCGCGGAAAATATCCCGGGCAAAAACCGGCATCAATACCTGATAAGGCATGGCCATCGGGCTGACCAAGGCCAATAACAGCAGGATTATCTTGATCGGAGAAAAGTTGTAGGCATAGCTCAGGCCATCCTTTAACTCCAAAAGTATATGCCTGGGCTGCAGCCTGGCCGGCTTGAGGCTGACTTTCATCGCTGACAGGGATAAGATGGCCGGGATGTAGCTGGCCGCGTTAAAAAGAAAACAAGGCCCTTCGCCGACCGTGGCGATCAGTATGCCGGCCAGGCAAGGCCCGATCAGCCGCGCCGCATTGACCATGGAAGAATTCAGGGCAATGGCATTACCCAGGTCTTCCCTGCCCTCGATCATCTCTACTGTGAAGGCCTGGCGTATCGGCATATCAAAAGCATTAATAATTCCCAGCAGGCAGCTCAAAACTATGATCTGCCAGACCCGGATATTCCCGCTCAAGACAAGCAGGGATAAAATCAATGCCTGGGCCAGGGAAAGGGCTTGGGTCGCAACTAACATGTTCCTGCGGTTATGCCTATCCGCAAATACCCCGGCAAACGGTGAGATTAAAAAGATGGGAATTTGTCCGGCAAACCCGACTATCCCCAACATAAGAGGAGAATTAGTCAATCGATAAGCCAGCCAGGCAACCGCTATCTGCTGCATCCAGGTTCCAATCAGGGAAACGCTTTGACCGACGAAAAACAGGCGGTAATTCCTGTGCCGGAACGCGCGTAATACAAGTTTAAGGTTGGTCAAAGTGTCGGGGTTATTTTTGACGGATTTCATTTTAAGGTTTATTCGTATCTTAAGGCTTCGATCGGGTCAAGCTTGGCAGCTTTTTGAGCAGGCCAGAGCCCGAAAACTATTCCCACAGCCAGCGAAAAAACAGTAGCCAGTACCACTGAAGATAAAGAAACCTTAACCGACCATTTTGCAAAAATGGTTATTAAGGCTGCTGCTCCTCCGCCAAGCATAATACCAACTAATCCTCCGATAAGCGACATTAATACTGCCTCGATCAGGAATTGGACCATAATATCTTTATTATTGGCGCCGATGGCCTTACGCAGACCGATCTCGCGGGTGCGCTCGGTAACCGAAACAAGCATAATATTCATAATGCCTATGCCGCCGACTAAAAGCGAAATAGCCGCGATCGCCCCCAATAATAAAGACATGGTCTGGGTAGTTGACGTAAGCGTCTTTTTGATATCGGACATATTGAAGATCTGAAATGAATCTTTTTGGTCATCGGTGATCAGACGGTGTTGTTTTATGATCAAATCACTTACCGCTTCCTGCGCCGCGTCGGTCAGATCAGCGCTCTTAGCTTCCACATAAATATGATCAATATATTCTTTGCCTAAAACCCGGTACATCGCGGTAGTCACCGGGATTACAACAGTATCATCCTGGTCGCGGAATCCTCCGGCGCCCTTAGCCGGTAAAATACCGATGACCTTGAAATTTATCAGGTTGATCTTGATGGTTTCGCCTATAGGATTATTCTCCCCGAAAAGTTCTTTCACTACGGTAGTGCCAAGCAGGACCACTTTACTGCGCATTCTTACTTCTTCCTCAGTAAAAAACCTCCCCACTTCCGGAACAGCTGAACGCATTTCGGCATAATCTACTCCCACGCCCTCTAACTGCGTATTCCAATTGGTATTGCCGTAAACCAGCTGGACTCTGGAGGATACTGAAGGAGTGGCCCTGCTGACCGAAGCGAGTTTTTTAACGGCCGCTATATCCTGAAATGTAAAACGGGTAGTTGTGGCCTCCATGGACACTCCGCCTGAACGCTGGGCTCCGTGCCTGACAATAAGCAGGTTGGAACCCAGGGAGGCCAGTTGTTTTTCAATGGATTCTTTAGCGCCCTGTCCGATAGCCAGCATAGCGATCACCGCGGCTACACCGATAAGTATCCCCAGGATAGATAAAAACGCGCGCATCTTATGGGAGAGCATGGCCGAAACAGCCTGGCGCAGATAATCCAAAAACTCCATGCCCCCTTTTATTCCCTTGTTGGATTCGGTCAATATATTTTTTATCAGGTTCTCCGGGATAGCCAAGACAGGAGCTTTTGCCGGCTCCCCAACGGTTTCATCGGAAATGATTTCTCCGTCGCGCATCTGGATGACTCTCCTGGCCTGGCCGGCGATCTCGGCCTCATGAGTAACCACAATTAAAGTCTTACCCATCTGGTTGAGTTTTTTCAATATGACCATTATCTCTTCCTTGCTCTTTGAATCAAGATTGCCTGTCGGCTCATCCGCAAATATTATCGGTGGGTTATTCACCAGGGATCTGGCAATCGCCACCCTTTGCTGCTGGCCTCCGGACATTTCATTCGGCCGGTGAGACATCCGGTCTTCTAAACCTACTTCCGTTATTTTTTCAACTGCCTGTTCTTTCATATGCCGTTTTCCCGCGTAGACAAGAGGAAGCTCAGCGTTTTCCAGGGCAGTCATTCTCGGCAGTAAATGAAACTGCTGAAAAACAAAGCCCACTAACTGATTCCTGACCAAAGCCAGTTCATGGTCGGTTAACCTGGTTACTTCTTCGCCTCCCAGAAAATATTCTCCGGAATCCGGCCTATCCAGCAGGCCCAAGACATGCATAAGGGTAGACTTGCCTGAACCCGAAGCACCCATAATCGCTACAAACTCTCCCGAAACGATCTTCAGGGACACTCCCCGCAAGGCTTCCACCTTAACCTCGCCCATCTGGTAAGTTTTAAATAAATTCCTGACTTCAATCATTGATATTATTTTTTAGCTGCGCTGCTTCTCTTCATGCTGGGCATGAACGGATTACTGCCTGAACCGGCAGCAGGAAAAACATATTTCTTGGTTGTAACGATGACCGTATCACCGGCAGTTAAGCCGGAAATGATCTCATAATTTTTGTCGTCGGTGATGCCTATTACTACTACCCGCTTAACCGGGTTATTGCTGCCGTTATTCTTCAGTAAAACATAGCTTTCATCTTTTTCCTTGCGCACTGCTTCTACCGGCAGGAGCAAAGCATTCTCCCTGCCTTCTACTTTAAAATCTATTGTCGCGTTCATCCCGGAACGGAAAAATTCCGGGGTTTCTTCAGGGACAAGGTCAACTTTATATATCGTAACATTATTGACGGTCTCTGATTCATAATATATATGTTCAACAGCCGCCTTTATTTTTGTATCCAGGTACGCATCCAGAGTAATAAGCGCGCCCTGCCCGAGCTTGATCTTTCCGATATCGGTTTCATCAACCTGGGCCCGGACGATCAGGTGGTCGGACAAAACAATCACGGCGTCGCTGGTAGTGACGGTCTGGCCGGGTTGGGTTGTAGCAACAATAACTTCTCCGTTAATCGGAGATAAGAGCGCTATAGGTTTATAAACATCTTCCCAATACTTTAACACTTTCTCTCCCTGGCCTTCGGCAGCGTCAAGCAAGGCAGCGCGCTCAGTGGAACTCATCATGCCTAAAACCTGTCCATCTTTTACCTGCTCTCCCTCCTTTACGGCAATACTTTCTATACGGCCGTTGACCGGAGGTTTGACCTCCAGCCGGTTCTTGGGATAGACTGTCCCGGTTGTAGAAATATATGTCTGGATCGCGCCGATAGAAGGCTTGGCCTCCTTTATAATTTCACTGCTTTGGCCCTGGCCTTTGAACTTTACCGCAATCAACGCAGCAACCGCCAATAAGACCAGGGTCACGAAAATAATCTTTGATTTATTTTTTCGCATATTCCAACACCTCTCCTTTCGCCTGAATCCAGTTTGCTTCAGCCAGCAAGGCATTTGCCTGGGCATTCAGATAACTCGTTTTTGCGCTGACCAGATTATCTTCAATAATCGTCCAGTTATCATAAGTAAGAAAACCGGTGGCGAACTCTACTTCGGCTATTTTAGAACGCTCGCTGGTAGCAATAAGGTTCTTATACTGGACGCCGACTGTCTCCAGGGCATCCTGCAGGGCTACCCAGGTATTCTCTAAGGCAACAACCAGGGTATCCTGCATACTTCTTTCATTTTCCTTAAGCTGATTTAAAAAAGCCTTGGCCTGGGATACCTGCGCGGTCCTTAACCCTCCTTCAAATATGGGCATCGAAAGCGTAAGACCGAGGTTCCACTGGTCGCCCTTGGGCAGCCACTTGGTCCCGTTCTTATTAGCTCCGGCAGACCCGGAAAGCGTAGGCGAAAAATTCGCGTAAGCAGACTTAAGGCTGAATTCCGCCGCATTTTTCTGGGCTACGAGCTGGAGCAGAGAAGGATGCTTTTTGGCTATAGCTTCCAGGTCCGGCTGGATCCTGGCGTCATCGCTGACCTGAAAATCCGCTTTGACGTTCATCGGGATAAAAGCTTTTCTGCCCATTTCTTTGGTTAATTGCCTCTGCGCCAGCAGAACATCTCTTTTGGCCTGCTCAAGCTGGAATAATGCCTGGGCTAAATTTGCCTCCGCAGTCAGGAGCGCGCCCCGATGCACCAGGCCGGACATATAACGCAAGGTAATCAGTTCGTAATTTTCTTTTCTCTTCTTCACGATATCCTCGGTAACCTTGATCATCTCCTGGGCCGTTAATAAATTAACGAATGCGGTGCGTAAATTCAACCGGACTTGAGTGGATGTAAACCTGTAGTTCTGCTGGGAAGCCTGGATAGTTTCTGAAGCAGCCTTTACGTCCTGGATGGTTTTGGTGCCGTCAAATATCAACTGCGTCGCGTTTACCCCGTAATTATAGGCATCAGCCGTAGTAGCGGGAGCGTTATCCGAAGCGCTCCTTCCGGTAGAAGCAGTCAGGCTGGCATCAACCTGAGGATAAAGGGTGCTGGCGGTAATTTTCTTAGCCGCCTCGGATTGTTTTACTTCTTCTACCGCCGCGATCAGGTCCGGATTGTTCTTCGCGGCCTCCTTAATACAATCCGGCCAGGAAAGTATCTCCTCGCTGAATCCTAAACTATGGAAAAAAAGTAAAAAAAATAACGTCAGATAATAAACTTTTATACGGCTTAGCATAATGGCTTTAGTGAATTTATCCATTCCTGTAATATAGATGCAGATTACTTGTTCTTGGCAGCGTTAAGCACCAGAAGCATCTTTTCTTGAAAAACATCCCGGCTGTTCTGGCCAGGCGTATCATCCAGGCTGCCTCCGCCTAAGACTGCATAAGCTTTCACTTCGTTAGCCAGCTTGGAAAATTGTATCAAAATAAGTTCTTTTTGCGCCCGATAAAGCGAACGCTGCGCATCCAGAACGCTTAGGTAGCTGTCAATCCCATTCGCATAGCGTATGCTTGAAAGCCGATAAACCTTCTGCGCGGAATCAACCATAGATTGCTGCACTGCTATTTGCTGATCCACTGTGCCTTGCACAGCCAAGACATCAGCCACCTCTTTAAAAGCTGTTTGAATAGCTTTTTCATACCGGGTGAGCGCGATTTTCCGGGTTGCCTCGCTCACTCTATAGGCAGCCCAGGTACCGGGATCAAAAATAGGCATCACGATCTGAGGCGAGTAGATCCAGGTCCCTTTGCCGGGAGAGAATAAACCGGTAAAGGAACTGCTTGCCGAACCGATTGCGGTAGTCAGCGAAATACTGGGGAAAAAAGCAGCCCGGGCTGCCCCGATATTAGCATAAGCGCCTTTTAATTCGTGTTCGGCAGCCAGAATATCTGGCCGCTTAAGGAGCACAGTGGAAGATAGGCCGGGAAAAATATCTTTAAATGGAGTAACGCCTGCCAGGTCAATAGGCAAAAGTCCTTCCGGGACAGGAGAGCCGGCTAAAAGATCTAACGCGTTTTTATACTGGGCCAATCGTTGTGTATAAAGGATTAAGTCTCCTTTGGCTGTATCCACCTGGGTTTGAGCCCGCTGCAGATCTATTTCATTTACCAGCGCCACCCTGTGTTGACGCAGGACCAGATTGTAAACAGTTTCCTGTGTTTCCAGGGTGGAACGGGCCAAATTCAGAGCTGCCTCATCCGCGGCAATAGCCAAATACGCCCGGACCACCTCCGAGATAAGCGCGACCTGCACGCTGCGCCGGGCCTCCTCTGTCCTCAAATATTCTTCCAGTGCCTGCTTGGTCAAACTGCGGATACGGCCAAAAAGATCGATCTCCCAGGCAGTAATCCCCAGATCAGCGGTATATTGTTCCACCACCTTAGGATATCCCGCAGTCAAAAAATCCGAAGAATAGCGCTGTTTGGTTAAGCCTCCCTGCGCATCAAGAACCGGGAACAAGGCAGCCTGTTGAACGCCATATAAGGCCCGCGTTTTTTCCACGTTTAAAACAGCTAACCGCAGGTCCCGATTATTTTCAAGGGCCAGCTGGATGATCTGCTGAAGCTTTGGGTCGGTAAAGAACTCCCGCCATTTGAGTTGCGGAGCATCTACAACATTGGCTGCCGGCTGCTCCTTCGGGTAAGCATTTCCTTTAGGCCACTGTTCAGGAACTGCCGGCCCCGGCCGGTTGTATTTCGGGGCCAGGGTGCAACCGCTTAAACAAACAATAATTCCTAAAATTAAAACGGGTATTTGCTTCATTTAATGTTTTTCCCCGGAATCAATAATATTCGGAGCAACAGTTACTGCCTGCGCCGGTGTCTGTTTCTTACGGCTGAAAAAACGGGTCACCAGGATAAAAAATAACGGGATGAAAATAAGATCAATGAAGGTAGCCGAAAGCATTCCGCCGACAACTGCCGTTCCAATGGCATTCTGGGCGCCTGCTCCTGCGCCGGTAGTTATGGCTAGCGGCAAGACACCGAAGAAAAAAGCCATAGAGGTCATGATAACCGGCCGGAAACGCGTTCTGACTGCTCCCAGAGTTGCCTCAACCAGTTTTTCTCCGTGTTCCAGGCGCTGCTGCGCGAACTGAATGATCAGGATGGCATTTTTAGTCGATAACCCTAAGGTAGTCAAGAACCCGATCTGGAAGTAAACGTCATTAGGCATACCACGTAAACTCGTTGCCAGCGTAGCTCCAAAAACACCCAGCGGCAGCATCAACAGATTAACAACCGGAATGCTCCAGCTTTCATATAACGCTGCTACGCATAAAAAAATGATCAAAATAGAAAAAGCGTAAAGCGGGCCTGTCTGCGCTCCGGCCTGGCGTTCCTGGTAAGAAAGCCCGGTCCAATCATACCCAAACTCCCGGGGAAGCTTGGCAGCAATCTGCTCCATAGCCTTCATTGCTTCTCCTGAGCTTTTTCCCTTAGCTGCCTCGCCAAGGATGTTAATAGAAGGAAAAGCATTGTAACGTTCTAATTTCGGAGATCCGAAAATCCAGTGGCCGGAGGCAAAAGAAGAATAAGGAACCATCTTTCCCTGGGAGTTGCGCACATAAAGATTCTTCAGGTCTTCGGGCAGCATACGGTAAGGAGCATCAGCCTGGATGTCTACATGCTTGATCCGGCCGTCTTTAATAAAATCATTCACATAGCTGCTGCCAAAAGCAGTAGAAATCGTACCCTGGATAGCAGCAATCGAAACACCCAGGCTCCCGGCCTTCTCCCAATCTATATCAATCTTATATTGAGCCACATCTTCCAGGCCGTTTGCCCGCACGCGGGTTAAGCGCGGGTCATTATACGCCATTTCCAGAAGCTTATTCCGGGCTTCCATCAGTTTTTCGTGCCCTGCGCCGCCGCGATCCTGCAGTTGGAAATCAAAACCTTTAGCGCTGCCTAATTCAATGATTGCCGGGGGAGAAAAAACAAAAACCAGCGCTTCTTTATAGGACATAAACTCCTTCATGGCCCGGTCGGCTATCGCGTCTGCCTTTAACTCCGCCTTTTTGCGCAGATCCCAGTCCTTAAGCTTGATAAAAGCCAAACCGGTATTTTGCCCGCGGCCAGCCTGGTTCATCCCGGAAGCAGTTAAAATAGATTCGACTGCTTCTTTTTCATTATCTATAAAATATTGCCTGACCTTTTCCATTACCGCTTCCGACTGTTCCAGGGTAGAACCCGAAGGTAAATTGCCCATAATAATTAAAACTCCCTGGTCCTCATCCGGCAGATAACCCGTAGGCATCCGGATAAGCAAAAATAACATTGCCGCCACGATTATAAAATAGGAAAAGATATAACGCGCGCTCTTATTAAAAGAATGGCCCACCAAACGCACATATAAGTCGCGGGCCCGGAAAAAATTCCGGTCAAACCAGCTAAAGAACGGCCGCAACAGCCAGATCCCTCCTTCGGCAGGCTGATGGCCTTTGGCTACCGGTTTCAGGAACGTCGCGCAGAGGACCGGAGTCAAGATTAAAGCTACAACTACCGAAAGGAGCATGGAAGCAATGATGGTGACGGAAAACTGGCGGTAAATAATACCGGTGGAACCTGCGAAAAACGCCATCGGGCCAAAGACCGCCGAGAGGACTAACCCGATACCGATCAGCGCTGGAGTGATCTGTTCCATGGATTTAGCAGCAGCCTCCCGCGGAGAGAGGCCTTCTTCCCGCATCAGGCGCTCTACGTTTTCGACTACGACAATCGCGTCATCTACGAGTAAACCGATAGCCAGGACCATGGCGAACATCGTCAACATGTTAACGGAAAAACCAAAGAACCCCAGCGCGGCGAAAGTCCCCAATAAAACTACGGGCACGGCAATCGTCGGGATAAGTGTCGCCCGTATATTCCCCATAAATACATACATAACCAGAAAAACCAGCACGATTGCCGCAACCAGGGTCTTAACTACCTCTTTGATGGCTACCCGGGTAAAAGGCGTAGTATCATAGGGATAATTTACTTTCATCCCTTGAGGAAAATAACGGCTTAACTCTTTCATCTTCGCTTTGATTGCATCTACCGTATTCAGCGAATTAGCCCCGGGTTCCTGGCGGATAGCCAGGGCTGCCGCTGGCTGGCCCTTATTGAAGTAAACCTTTATATCCGCCTGGTCGCTGCCTAATTCTGTGCGGCCCACATCTTTAATCCGGATGACCGAACCATCAGGATTGATGCGCACAGGGACATTGGAAAACTCCTCGGGAGTCTTAAGCAGGCTTTGCACTATAATGGAAGCATTCAAACGCTGGCCGCTTACTGCCGGAGCGCCTCCGAACTGGCCTCCGGAAACCTCAATATTGTAATTCTTTAACGCCTGGGCAACATCTTCCACGGTCAATCCGTAGCTGGTCAGCTTCTTGGGATCAAACCAGACACGCATAGCGTATTCGCTGCCCATACCCTCGGCTTCGCCGACTCCGGGCACGCGCGCCAGGACCGGCTGGATAACGCTGATCATATAATCGCGTAAATCAATTTCGTTCATGCTGCCGTCTTCGGAAACCAATCCCACAATTATAAGATAATTATGAGTAGACTTTTGCACTGAAACACCCCTACGTTGCACTGAATCCGGCAGGCGGGGCATAGCCAGTTGAAGCTTGTTTTGCACTTTAGACCAGGCAATATCCGGATCAGTCCCCGGGGCAAAGGTCAATTCAATAGCTGACATACCGGAGGAATCGCTTGAGCTGGACATATAGAGCATCCTGTCCAGTCCGGTCATTTGCTGCTCAATGATCTGGGTTACGCTATTCTCCACAGTCTCTGCCGAAGCACCGGTATAAAGAGAGCTTATGCGGATTGACGGCGGAGCAATAGGCGGATATTGCGCGACAGGCAGAGTATAAACAGCCAAACCACCTAAAACCATTATCATAATGGCAATTACCCAGGCAAAAACAGGGCGTTCAAGAAAGAATTTTGATAGCATAAAACCTCCGTTAACCCTTACCGCTGGAAACTGCAGCTACCCTGACCGAGCTGCCGGGCCTGACCCTTAGGCTGCCTTCTATAATGACCCGGTCGCCGGCCTGCAGGCCCGAAGAGACCAGCCATTTATCTGCGATAGCCCGATCAAGCGTCAGTATCCGCTGCTGCACTTTATTTTCAGCGTCCACGATTAAAGCGATGGCCTCGCCTTTCGGATTGCGAAAAACCCCCTGTTGGGGAACAAGAATGGACTGTTCATTAACACCTTCAATAATAACCGCCCGCACAAACATACCCGGCAAGAGAAAGCCCTGCGGGTTAGGAAAAATTACTCTCAGGATAACCGAGCCGGTTGTCGGGTCCACCGTAATGTCCTGGAACTGCAACGTCCCTTCTAAGGGATATACTGAGCCGTCATCCAAAATAAGTTTAACTTTATTCTGATTAGTATTATCCGGATTAAGCCGGCCATCCTCCAGGCTACGCCTCAGGCGCAGTAGTTCAGAGGTAGATTGGGGGATGTCCACATAGATGGGGTCTAACTGCTGAACAGTTGCCAGGGCTGTGGGTTGATACGCTGTCACAATGTCGCCGTCAGTTACGCTGGAAGTCCCGATGCGGCCGCTGACTGGCGAAACAACTTTAGTGTAGTTAAGATTGATCCGGGCAGTTTCGAGTTCTGCCTGGGCTTGCTTGAAAGCGGCATCCGCATCATCAAATTCCTGCTGGCTGACCGCTTTTTCAACCAGCGCTTCCTTATAGCGCTCAGCTCTCAACTGGAGAGCCGGCAGATTAGCTTTAGCTTTGTCAAACACTGCCTGAAACGGAGCAGGATCGATCTGATAAAGCACCTGGCCGGCCTTGACTTCCGAGCCCTCGGTAAACAAGCGTTTCTGAACCAGGCCGTTAACCTGGGGCCGGATCTCGGCAATAAGAAAAGCTGCTATCCGGCCGGGAAGCTCGGTCGTAATGACCAATCGCTCCGGACGCATCTGGACCACACTCACTTCCGGGTTCTGCGCTAACGGAGCGCTTTGCTTTGAACAACCGGCCGCTATCAATAACAAAAATGGAATAACCAAAAACCGGAAAACAGAATTTAATTTATTTTGCATTTTTTCTCCAGGCCAATAATAAAATTTAGCGTATTGATCATTTTTTCCTTCCTGCTCCGCTGAGGAATATATCCAGGATAAAATCTGCGGTATCCTCCAGCTGCCTCTTGTCTTTCAAGCTGTCTTTTAACCAGTCAAAAATAACTGTCATAAAGATAGCGCCGAGTATATCGGATATCTGCGCAGCGCTGAAATCATTCCGGATTATCTTCTGCTGCTGGCTGCTCTTGATCAACTCAATAACCAGCTCTTTGTTCTGCTGCATTGATGCGGAACGGGAGAGCTTACCTTCTTTTAAGATCTGGCCCTTAGTCCTCTCGGAAAAGAATATCCTGAAGAAATCCTGGTTCTTTTCAAAGTGGTTCAGGCTTTCCCGGATAAAGATGCGCAGCTTATCTTCAGCATCGGCTACCTGCGCCGTCTTATCTTTCAACACGGCCGTTAAATTGCGCATCTTTTCTTCAAGGAGAGAAAAATAAAGCATCTCCTTATCTTTAAAATACAGGTAGACCGTGCCGGTGGCATACTGGGCCTCATGGGCAATATCCTGCATGGTCGCCTCATGATACCCCTTTAAGGCGAAGACGCGTTCAGCCGCGGCCATAATATCGGCTTTGCGCAGCTGCTTATCTCTTTCTTTACGGGTCAGATTAGTCCGCATTTTGTTGTTTCCGATTGCTTCTTCAATTAATGAATTTGTATTCATATTAAAAATATACATTCATTTTTACCTTTTGTCAAGGGATTTTTAAAACAAAGGGGACGGTTCTATTTTTTATGAAGGGAGAATGAAAATAGAACCGTCCCCTTTTCTTACCTATATATTAACGCCTGACTATAAGCTTTATAACCTTTTAAGCAGACTTTGGGCTACTTTCCTTCCGGCAAGAAGCATTCCACCGAAAATCGGCCCCATACGCGGGCCTCCGAATACGGCATTGGCGCACATACCGCAGGCATAAAGCCCGGGGCATATTTCTTTAGAGTTTTTTACAATAGTATCCTCCCCTGCTTGCGCGTGCATGGACTGCTCTCCCATGGTTTTACCGGTTTTAGTATTCAGTTTTATGCCGGATTTACGCTCAACAATACGGGCAACTTCTGCCGGGTGGCCTGTGGCGTCAACTACGAATTTGGCCCGCATCGTTACCGGGTCAACATGCAGATTAGCCATTTCCACAGCAGTCCAGTTCAACACTAAACCGCAGACGCGGCCGGACCTGACCATAACATCTTCGGCGCTGATCAGGTTAAAAACTTTCAGTCCCGCATGCACAGCTTGGGAGCATATGGTTGAAACACTGTCTATGGAATCAGCCAGATAATAACCCTCCTCGTATCTCCTGGTCCTTACCCCGAATTCATTGAGGATACCTCTAGCTTCATCCTGGATCACTATTTCATTAAACATGATCCCTCCGCCCCACATGCCGCCCCCGACTGACAATTTCCGCTCAAAAAGGACTACTTTTTTCCCGGACTTAGCCAGATAATAACCGCAGACCATGCCGGCAGGCCCGGCGCCCACGATCGCCACATCTACATCCAGAGCATTGATTAATTTTTTCTGGTAAGCATCAATGATCGCCCGCGATATTTTGATCTCGTCCAATTGCATAATAGCTCCTTTCAATATACACCCAACAAAAAACCCCTATGCCAGGTGCATAAGGGTTACAACTCAGGCCTCCTTTCCCTCCGCTGGCATTATCCAGTCCGCCACAAGATGTGGCGGATCCGCCAAGAATTATGGCGGAATCAGGTTCATCGGGTAATCCGCTTACCGCGCGGAACTCTCAGGCTGCTTAACAGCCTCCCCATCTTAACTATTTATTGATTAAAACACAAAAAGCAGATTTTGTCAAGCCGGGTAACACAATCAGCTTAATTCTTTAAGGCAAGCGCTTAGGTCAATATTCTCAATCTTCTCTTCCACTAATGGCGGAATATTATTCAATCCGCTCCTATCTTCATAACTTTCCCCGTCTTGACGGTAGATCACTCCGGTAGGGATCTTATCTCCCCATTCCCCGGCTTTCTGAAAAGCAGCTGCTTTATCCCCGGGATTATAAGAGTTACTATCTATTTTATATACTCTCTGGCTATACCATTCATAGGTATTCTTCTTATTATAGGTCACGCAGGGCTGCAATACTTCGATTAAAGAAAAGCCTTTATGTTTTATCCCTTCGCCGATCAACCAGGCTAAATGATCAGAATCCTTAGAATAACCCCGGGACACAAATCCACAGCCCAACGTAATAGCCATTTCTAAAGCATGCATCGGCTCCAGGATCACGCCATTAGTCTGGACTTTAGTTTTATAGCCTAAATCCGTGGTCGGCGAAGCCTGGCCCTTAGTCAAACCGTAGATCTGGTTATTGTGGACGATAACAGTGATATCGAGATTACGCCGGATATTATGGATAAGATGATTGCCGCCCTCGCCATAACAATCTCCATCTCCAGTAGTAATAATTACCGTTAAGGAACGGTTAGCAATCTTTGCCCCTGCCGCTGCAGGTAGGGCCCTGCCGTGAAGACCGTTGAAACAGTTACATTTTATGTAATGCGGTAACTTCGCCGCCTGGCCTATACCTGAAACAAGTAAAATATCTTTCGGCTCTTTACCTAAAGTAACCAGGGCTTTCTTCAGGCTGTTAAGGATACCGAAATCTCCGCAACCCGGGCACCAGGTTATCTCGTCATTACTTTTAAAATCATTAATATTCATTAACCTTTCAACTCCTTTATCCGCTCCAGGAGATACTCCAGATCAAACGGCCTGCCGTCGTAGCGTAAGACCGAACAACTGACTTTAATGCCTGCCTCCCGCATCAGCAATTTGCCGAGCTGGCCTGCGGCATTATTCTCAACACTGATAATATTTTTCTTACCCTTTAACAGGAGGCTTAATTCTGTCACCGGAAAAGGCCATACCTGCGCTAAATGCACAAAACCAAGAGAACCATCAGCAAAAGTTTCGCAGGCCTCTTGCATTACCCCGTAAGTCGAGCCAAAACCCAGGAGTACGGTGTCTGCCTTCTCTAAATTAAATACAGTAGGTTTTTCAATCTCCTGGACCAGCCCGGCCATTTTTTTATAAAACCTTTTTTCAACCATTTTTACACGCAAGGCTGCGTCTTCAGTAATATGGCCTTCTTCAGTATGCTCATCGCTATCCGCGTAGACAACATCATTGATCCACCCGGGGACAGCCCGCGGGGATATGCCAGAAGGAGTTAAGACATACCTTTTATAGCCGCTTAGTTTTGCTGAATCCTCTTTTGAAATAATATACCTCTGTACCCCCACTTTATTTAAATCTAGCGGCTCGATGTTCCTTAATGAATCTGCCAGGTGCTGGTCAGTCATAATAAAAACCGGGATTTGATATTTTTCCGCCAGGTTAAACGCCTTTAAAGTCAGATAGAATGCTTCCTCTATTGTACCGGGTGAATAAACTGCCTTGGCAAATTCTCCATGCCCGGCGTGGATGACAAAATCCAGGTCTGCTTGCTCGGTCCGGGTAGGAAACCCGGTTGCCGGAGCCGGCCTTTGGGCTTCAACGATAACAATAGGCGTTTCAGTCATTCCGGAAAGGCTTACCCCTTCAACCATAAGCGCAAAACCGCCGCCTGAAGTCGCAGCCATTGAGCGGGCACCCGCAAAAGACGCTCCGATGATCATATTCACAGCCGCGATTTCATCTTCGGCCTGCTCTACTACGATATTAAATTTTCCGGAAAAACGGGAGATTGTATCCATAATGCTGGTTGACGGCGTCATGGGATAAGCGGAATAAAATTTGCATCCTGCCTTTATTGCACCAAGCGCGATCGCCTCGTTGGCGTTCATCAGTAACGTTTCTTTAGCCGGCCCAGGAACTTGCCTGAACTTTTCATCTTTAAAATTATTCTTCGCGAAGTCATAGCCTGCCCTGGCCGCAGAGACATTCTTTCCGCTTATTCCTTCTTCCTTGCCGGCAAAGGCCTCTTGGATTACTTCCTCAAGGCGCTCGAAACCTGCCCCGGTTAACCCGGCAATAACACCGCAACAGACAGTATTAATATATATATCGCTGCCTCCGCTATCCTGGGCCATCCGGTAGAAAGGAACATCAAAAAATATTTTTTCGTCATCAGCAATGCCGAATTTTGCCTTATCCAGGATTATAATGCCCCTCTCTGTAATTACGGCTCTATGTAAATCCACGCTCTTTTTATCCAGGGCAATAAGGATATCCGCTTTTGCCTTAAGCGCCTGCACCGGCTTATCGCAGATCCGCAATTGGAAAAAATTATTTCCTCCGCGCACCCGGGACATATAATCCTGATTGGCAAAAATATACCGGCCCAGTTTTTTAAACATAGCACAAAGGGCCGTTCCGATAGTCTGCGTGCCTTGTCCGGCTTCACCGGCTATCTTAATGGTAAGCTCGCCCATTACGCTTCCTTTTCTTCGAATTGACCGACCATTTTTTTATATTTTTCATGAATAAGCAGCCGGTCAAATTCCCAAAACCGGCACAACATGGCATCCTGCTCCTCTTTACTGAAATATTTCATCACCGGTATAAAAAACTGCTTGTCTTCCTTCTGGATGTGCGGCCTGTACAACCCGGTCAACTCTTCCAGGCCGGCAGATAATCTGTTCAATATTTCCGGACTGCACTGGCGGCAGCCCTCATCGGCATCCATACCCAGCTTAACCACCAGTTCCCTGGCAACCGCATGCTCCTGCTGCAATCTTTCGACCATCTCTTTGTCCGCAACGGAAAGCTCACGCTTTAAGAGTTCAGCAAAGAGGATATCTTCCTCCTTGCCATGATGCGTGCGGTCAGCATAAAAACCGAAAAAATCAATTGCCGCGCGGAGAAAAATTATATTCGTTCTGCCGGTATTACGTATATTTAAAGCTTCCTTCTCCAGCAAATTAACCATCCGCTCGATAAGCCGGTGTTCGATCATCAAAGGCCCTATCGGCAGTATCGCAACTTGAGTACTCATGGGATCTTCAGCTCTTTTCTGTTTGACAAAACAATTATATGCCCTGGGCCAAACTATCCTTGCTGGACAACGCGTTTTTTCATCTCTAAGGTATAAGGAAAAGCCCCCAGCCCCTTGATCTTCACCGGTATCCTTAAATCGTCGGCGCTTATCCAGATCTCGAATTTAGCGGGTTCACTGGTGAAATGGTAGGCCTTGAATTTACCGGCGGGAACAGTGATATCTTCTATTGAGGACAGCTTGACCGTATATTCTCCGGGCAAGGTTATTGCAAAAGAACTTCCGATTTTTAAATCCGCAGCCCCGCGCAGAGAAAAAGGCACGAGGATCGCGTTCTGAATGGGCCTTTTTCCTTTTACGGAATATTCTTCGGTCTTCTTATCACCTTTAAATTTAGTCAGCTTGAATGAGTTTTCACTGGGAAAATATTCTTCCGTAATATTCTCTTTATGGAACAAAAAAGTGATGTCCCTTTTGACTAAAAGCGGCAGGCTCAGGTCGCTTTCGCTGAAGATCACTTCTTTGTCTTTAAAGCCCGCGGCTTCAGTCCTGAAAACTATTAACCTCGCTTTTTTCCCGCGGAATTCCAAAGGCCCGAAATCCTGGTACTCGCAGCTTCCTACGGGTTTAATATCGTAAGAGATGGTTTCCCTGGCTTCCAGCGCAAAGCAGCGGCTGGAAAAATAAAAAATGCAGGAAAATAATCCTGCGCAAAAAACGATTGATTTAAATACCGCTTGCCTCTTTTTCATTGATTTATTATAAACATAATGTCCTGGCCTGGCAAGAATATTTTGATTAAAATAGCTGCCTTAAAACTCAACCCAAACTCCTGCGGAAGCGAAAAGCGCTAAAGGTGATCACCAAAATACCCATGATAATTAACGGAATAAGCTGTGGCCAGAGAACCTCGATCCCTACTCCCTTCAAGAACAAGCTCCGCACAATGACCATAAAATAACGCAAAGGATTAACCAGGGTAAACCACTGGATCCATTGCGGCATATTGGCTATCGGATAAGCAAACCCCGATAAGAGCATAGTCGGCATATAAAACAGGAAGACCGACATCATCGCCTCCTGCTGGGTTGAGGATATTGTAGAAATAAATAAACCTATCCCCAGAGTGGTAAATAAATACACGCAGGTAGACAAAAGCAGTAAAAGGAGATTGCCTCTTAAAGGTATATGAAACCAGAGGACTCCCAAGACGGTAATCAGGATGATCTGGACCAGCGCGATTATCGCAAACGGAAGGAGCTTGCCGACAATAAGGTCAAGCGGCTTTAAGGGACTGACAATCAACTGCTCCATTGTGCCGATCTCTTTTTCTTTGACTATCGCCATAGAGGTCAATAAAAGCGACATCATCGTCACAATGATGGCAATTACGCCCGGAAGATAATAATTCCTGGAGATAAGATTACCGTTAAACCAGGCCCGGTCCCTCAGATCTACCCTGGGGGAGCTGCCGGTTAAGCCGGCTGCGTCCAATTCCTGCCTTAGCAGGTCATACTGATAATCGCTTACGATCGTATTAGCATAACCCATAATGACCATTGCCGTATTCGAATCCGTACCGTCAAAAGCCAGTTGAATAGAAGCGTCCTTTCCGGCATTAAGGTCACGGCCAAAACCGCGGTCAATATGGATAACCACGCTGGCTAAGCCCTTATCCAGGATGAAATTTTGCTCCTTTTCGCTGAAGATATAATGCTCCGGGATAAAATACTTGGAATAGGTGAACCTGCGCAGAAGCTCACGGCTCTCCTTAGTGTTATCCCGGTCTAAAATAGCCGTCGGCACATAGTTTATGTCTTTATTCGCGGCATATCCAAAGACGAGAATCTGAACCAGCGGAGTAATAAAGATAACCGTTCTCATCCGCGGGTCGCGGAATATCTGCTTAAATTCCTTAATCAGGATCGCCTTAGCCCGTTCAAACATATTAAGCCACCTTCTTCTTGAATCTCCTCACCGCTATGCTAAACATTATCAGGGCAAACAAAAATAAAAAGATCGTCTCATCCCATAAAACATGCATTGTGCCGCCTTTTAGGAATAACTCCCTTAAGACAACGATATAATAGCGCGCCGGAACAAAATAAGTGATCGCCTGGACAAATTGAGGCATATTAAAAATCGGGTAGATAAACCCGGAAAGCAGCACAGTCGGCAGCATGGTAGTCAGGGTAGCCAGCTGGCTGGCCATTAATTGGGTCCGGGCAACTACCGAGATCAGTATCCCCTGCGATAAAGCTCCGGTCAGGAACAGCGAACTTAAGAAAATAAGCAGCGGATAGCTGCCCCGGAAAGGCACGCCAAACAAAACCCTGGCCATGATCACGCCTACTATAAGGTCAAAGAACCCGATGGTAAAATAAGGAATGAACTTGCCGATGACCAGTTCCGGAGCTTTTACGGGCGTAGAGATCAACTGCTCCATTGTCCCCCTCTCCCATTCGCGGGCTATGCAAATGGAAGTAAGCAGCCCGGCGATGATCATGATGATCATCGCAATAACCCCGGGAACAATGAACCAGGTGCTGGTCAGGCCCATATTAAACCAAACCCTTGAGCGGGCATCCACTGTCTGGGGCTTTTGCAGCCCCCGGGAGGCAAACGTACTGCTCAACAGGCTCACATTATAATTGGCAACTACTGTCCGCACATAATTCATGGCAATGGTGGCGGTATTTGCGTCGCTTCCATCTACAATGAGCTGCAGAGGCGCAGTCTTGCCGGATTCCAGATAATGAGAGAAATCCTTAGGTATGACCAGGGCCAGCATGGCCTCTCCCCCGTTGATCATATGCTCGATCTGGCGGTAGTTATCCGTATAGCCGATTATTTTAAAGTATTTGGAATTTTTGAAATTGAGCATAAAATCCCGGCTCAATTCGCTGGAAGCATCCTGATTCCAGACCAGGGTAGGGACTTTATCAATATCCAGGCTCAGCCCGTAGCCGAAAATCAGCAGCAGGAATATCGGGATGGCCAGGGCCAACCCCAGGGAGCGCGGGTCGCGTTTAATCTGGATAAATTCCTTCCAGGCTATGGATCTAATTCTTCTTAGGCTCTGTCCGGTCATATTCTTCTATTGAGGAAACAAAAACGTCTTCCAGGGAAGGAAGAATTTTATTCACGCTGGATTCCCCCGCGCCTGCTTGCTGCAGGAAATCCTTGATCGCGGGAATAGCTTTAGAGCTGTCATAGACAACAGCATGGATATTCGCTCCAAAGAGCGCGGCTTCTTTGACTCCTTCTATTTGAGCGATTTTTTCCAACCAGGCCTGGGCATCAGCCAGGGTAATCTCCAGAACCTCATTTTTCATCACATTAGTCTTCATCTCCTGCGGCGTACCCGCGGCGATGATCGTGCCGTGATAGATCAGGACCATGCGGTTACAATTTTCCGCTTCATCCATATAATGGGTAGTAACAAAAATAGTCACTCCCTGAGCAGCCAATCCTTTAATAATGCCCCAAAAATTAGCCCGGGTTATCGGATCAACTCCGGATGTCGGTTCATCAAGAAAAATGATCCTGGGTTTATGGATCAGCGCGCACCCCAGGGCCAGGCGCTGTTTCCAGCCGCCGGCTAAAGTGGCGGTCAGCTTATCTTCCATGCCTTCCAGCCCCGCAGTCCTCACAGTTGTCTCCAGGCGTTCTTTTTTATCCTTTTGCGGGATCTTGTATATACCGCTGTAAAAATTAATGTTCTCTTCTACGGTCAGGTCATTATAAAGAGAAAATTTCTGGGACATATAACCGATATTTTCTTTGATCTTATGCTGCTCCCTGATAATATCAAAACCACCCACTTCCCCTGAGCCGGAAGTAGGAGTAATGATCCCGCAGAGCATCCTGATAGTAGTGGATTTACCCGCGCCATTCGGCCCCAGGAATCCGAAGATCTCGCCCGCTTTAACCTCAAAGTTGATCCGGTTGACCGCGGTAAAATCCCCGAATTTCTTTTCTAAGGACTGGACGCTTACGGCAATATTATTCGGGCTGGTTTCTTTCATACTCTCCGATCACCTTAATAAACGCCTCTTCCAGGGTTTTAGTCTGGAATTCTTTTTTAGCCTTATCCGGAGAATCGCAGCGCAGGAGCTTACCCTTGTGCATCAGGCCGACCCGATGGCAGCGTTCAGCCTCATCCAGATAGCAAGTGGAGCAGAAGATAGTGACTTTTTCCTTAAGCAGGCCATAGAGTATGTTCCAAAAATCCCGGCGGGAAACCGGGTCAACGCCGTTAGTGGGCTCATCCAGGAATAAAACTCTCGGCGTATGTATGAGGGCGCAGGCTAAGCCTAATTTCTGCTTCATTCCTCCGGACAGCTTTCCCGCAAAACGCTGCTTAAAAGGCAGGAGCCCGGAAAAACCCAGCAGGCGCTCAATAGCCTCTGCGCGTTTATCCTTGGCTACCCCGTAAACATCGGCATAAAAGTTAATATTTTCCAGGACGCTTAATTCTTCATAAAGCCCGAAACGCTGGGACATATAAGCGATATGCTCTTTTAGCCCTTCGGCTTCTTTTACGGTATGCTTATTATAAACCCAGGCCTGGCCTTCCGTAGGATCCAGGATCCCGGTTAAAAGGCGCATAGTCGTAGTCTTTCCCGCTCCATCCGGGCCGACTAAACCGAAGATCTCGCCCTCCTGGACCTCAATGTTCAGGTGGTCTAAGGCTGTTAACTGCCCGAATTTACGGGTAAGGTTTTCGGTCTTTATGGTAACCATGGCCTGAATTTATTCGATCATTATGTATGCGTCCGCGGGCATCCCGGGTTTTAGATCCAGGCTGGAATTATCAACCCTGACCTTTATCCGGTAGACGTATTTTACTCTCTCTTCGCTGGTCTGGATATATTTAGGAGTGAACTCGGTCTGGCTGGAGATGAATGAAACCCGGCCGTTATATTTCTTTCCGCGATAGGAATCTGTTTCCACGTAAGCCTTTTGCCCTAATTTAACCTTGCCTAAATCCGTTTCATTTATGTAGGCAGTGACCCAGAGATCATCCAGATTCACGGCGGTAAAAACCGGAGAGCCCGGCTGCACGACCTCTCCGGGAAGAGCGCTTTTTACCAGCACATAACCGTCCAGCGGGCTGGCTAAGTCTGCCCAGCCTAATTTCGTATTAGCCAACTCTAAGGAGGCGGCCAACTGCTTAATATTAGCCGAATCAGTATCCATAGTAGTCTTGGCTGCATCGCGCTGCTGCACGGAAATCGCGCCGGCCTTAAGCAGATTTTCAGCCCGAAGATAGTCGTCATAATCCAGCTTATACTGGTATTCCGCCAGCTTAAGCGCTGCTTCTGCCTCAGCCTGGATCTTGCTCAACTCATCCTTATTGAGCCGGGCGACAATATCGCCTTTCTTAACCACCTTGCCCTCATCAGTCAAAAGCTCGATCACCTGGCCGGCTACCCGAAAAGAGATGCGTACATCATCCCCTTCAATATTGCCGGAAACTTTGATGATTTTGCTATTGGCTTTTGTCTCTTTTAATATAAAGACAACCGCCGTATAGGCCGCAATGGCCAGGATCAGCGCTATGAGAATGAATTTCTTGTTTTTTTTCATTTTTCCTCCCCGGGAAAACCGTTACCCATGATCCTATCCAGTCTTGCCTTAGCCATAATATAATCATATGTGCTTTCAGCAAGGTTCTTTTCTACATTCGCCAGAGAAACCTGGGCATCCAGCACATCCAGGTTTATGCCTACGCCGTTATCATAACGCACGTAAGATATCTTCAGGGCTTCTTTGGCATCCTCCAGGTTATCTTCCTGGGATTTTATGACTGCGGCTGCCTGCTTCAGGTCCAGGCAGGCCTGCCTTACATCCACGGCCACCTGATCAGCGGTATTATCCTTGCTGATCACCGCCTGCATATACTTGGCCCGGGCGCTGTCCACTTTCGCCTTGGTTGAGAATCCGTCAAATATCGCCAGGCGCACGGTAAAGCCTACATTCCAGTTATTATGCCTGCTGTTAAACATATTCCCCAGGTTATTGGATTGATAATAATACTGGGCGTTGGTTTCCAGCTGCGGAAGCCATCCGGCCCGGGCATACTTAATTGCCCATTTACTTATGTCTATGCCTAAGCCTTTTAAGATCATTTCCGGCTCATTCAGATAGGCGGTTTTCAAAAAATCCCCCTCCTTGATCTCGATCGGGCTATAAAGCAGCTTATCCTGGATGATTATCCCGTCGCTTACCTTTTGGCCGAGCAGCTTGTTCATCTCCGCGATGATCAGGTCTATCGCGTTCTGCGCGCTGATCAACTGCGGCTCTAAAAGCGAGACCTGCACCTTGGACTGTAAAACATCAAACCGGGAAGCAGTCCCCTGCTGGAATTTGCTTTTAACTTCTTCATAGTGGCTTTCAGCCTGGCCCACCAGGTCCTCGGCAATACGCTTTGTTTCGTAAGCCAGCAGCAGCCCGTAATAAAGCCGCTTAGTCTCCAGCTCTACATTCAGCCTGGTGGCGCGCAGGGTTTCTACCTGCGTCTTCAAGCCAAGTTGCGCCTGCCTGAGGGCGGCAATATTAGCTCCGCCGCTATAGACAGTGTCACTGACAGTTAAGCCCATAAGATTATTATTTTTATATCCGGTAAATACGCCGATGTCTTTTTTACCGCTGCTGGCGGTACTGGTAAGAACAGCGGCATTCCGCGTATAACCGGCATTAAAACCAACCTGCGGGAGAAATGCGCTTCTGGCGTTCAATATATCCGCATCTGCCACATTCAGCGCATACTCCTGTATCCGGATATCTTTATTATTCTGGAAGGCGATCTTAAGCGTATCTTTCAGCGAAGTAAGGACCAGGGTTTGCGGCTTTTTTTCTTCGCAAAAACCGGCGGAATAGCTCAACAAGCAGCAGCCAAAAACAGCAGCCGCTAGCGCCAGCTTGGCTGACTTACGGACAATGCTTTTAAATTCCTGGTAAAAGGGGTAATTTTTGTTCAGGCTGAAGAACCTGGCGTTGGCCCGGTAATAGCTCTGCAGGACCCCCTCTTTTTGGAGATTGTAGAGGGTCCTTTGGAAGACGCCGGGCTTGGTTTTTAAGAGGCGGCCGAGCTCCTGGATATAATACTGCTCTTCGGGGTGGCCGTAAAAAAGCTTGAGGAGCTTGAGGGTATTCTTGGAGAACTGCCTCATCGCCCGCACCTAATATGTATTTTGCATATAAAAATATTCATTTGAATACAATTATATTCATTTTACATATGCTTGTCAAGATATTTTGTTTATGGTGTGCAGCTTTGCAGCTTGGTGCCATCTGCGCAAATACAATAATAGCAGGTGTTGCCAGGCAGTTTTTGGGCTAAGGATGTGCGTACGCCATAATTTTGGCATATCTGACCGCCCACGGCATTGTAATGCGTGTAGAGCCACGCTGAATTGGTTAGGTTATTAATGCTTACAATAGTATCACCATCAACAGCCGCTGCAATTGGCCAAATGTTATCTGCAGGGTAAACGCCGTGAATTGCATAATAAGATAGTAGTGCCCTCCGCATGGCATCCAGGTTAGCATACACTTGTGATTTTTGGGCTTTAGCTACATTAGCAAAATAGCGGGGTATAGCGACCAGGGCGAGGATACCGATAATTACTACGACAATGATAAGCTCAATTAAAGTAAAACCATGATCCCTGCCTGCCGGCAGGCAGTTTTTTTGTGATAGACTTTTTTTAAAAGGCGCGCTCATTAACATTTAGTTTATTCCCCCCTCCAGAATTGTCAAGGGGTTTTGGATAATCTTTGCTACAGGCATCAAAATACTTGAATTCTAGCCTTAAAAAAGTATAATGTGTTTAAGAGGAGGAATAAATGAAAAAATTATTGGTCAGTTGTGCGTTTTCCTTGGCAGTTCTCTTAGCTGCAAGCGGGCCTGCCTATTCTGCGGCTATGGATATCCAGGGCTTAGTGGATAATTTCTCTAAAGCCACTGACCTGCAAAGGGTGCAATTCTTAAAAGACAACCTCGGCAAAGAGATATCCTGCGCAGGAACAGTCAGCAATGTGGGAGAATACAATTTCTTTGATACGGTAAACGACCAGGGTAACACCTACTACCAGGTCAGCACAACCCAGCAGAAAACTAAAAATAAGGTTCCCTACCAGCTGATTTTCCTGTTTAAAGATAAAGATAAGGTAAAAGATATTGATAAGGGCCAGAGTATCCAGAAAGACGGCAAGATCATCCGGATAGTTGACGAGCGCCTGCAGATCGCGGTGTGGATCTTCTGCGGAGAACTAAGCGGGAACGATAAGGCTTTATTTAAACAGGATTAACTCTTCCCTGCCTGCGTACCTATAATTATTAAAATCCCGGATTATATATGCAAAATGCATATAGATATATCTACTTTGCATATATGGCTTTGACGCTCTTAAGCTCTCTAGGACGGCTTAAGTATTCCTCCCGACACGATCAGTTTTATCCCCTCTTCAACCGTCATCTCTAAAAACTTTACCTTGTTCTTAGGGACCAGGATAAAAAATCCGCTCCAGGGACTGGGCGTAGAGCCGATTAGAACATGCACCAGCTCCTGGCCAAGCTTTTCCTGGGCCTCCCGAAAGCCGTCATTAGTCATAAAACCTACGGACCATATTCCTTCTGACGGGTACTCTACCAGGACAACTTTCTTGAATGCGGGCTTCTCCTTGGTAAAAATAAAACCGACTATTTCTTTTATCGGGGGATAGAGCTGGCGGATGCCTGGAAGCTTTAAAAACCATCCCTCTAATACCGGCAGCACCCTTTTACTCAATAAATGCGAGACAATGAATCCTAGTATCAGGATCAGCAATATCCCCAGGATAATGCCGACCCCGGGAATAGAAAAACCCACTATTTCCCTTAAGTATTTATTGACCATTACCCCGAAAAGATTATCCAGAAATTTGAAAATAATAAAAAGAAGATAAAGAGTAATGAAAACCGGCAGGCCCACGAGTATCCCGGCGGCAAAATAGCGCTTTAATCTATTCATAGTTATCGCCTCGCTTTTGCGTTTTTAACTGTTTTCCACAGCTCCATCGCCCATAAAGGCAGCGAGGAGATCCCGATCACCAGGACCCAATCAAATAAGCCCAACGCTTCAGTCTTGAACACCTTCTGCAGGAAGGGCAAATATACTACCCCCATCTGCAGGATAAAGGAAATACCGGTAGCATAAAGCAGCTGCTTATTGGTAAATATACCTATTTTAAATATGGATACGGACATACTCCGGCAATTAAAAGCATGGAACAACTGGCTGCAGGCCAGCACCACAAACGCCGCGGTCCTGGCCCGGCCTATCCCTTCTTTTTCAATAAATAAAACAAAGATAAAAGCGAACAAACTGCAGAAAGCGATAAACGCTCCCTGGGCCAGCATGGATAAAGCCCTGTCTTTGGTCACCACTGCTTCGTTGGGCTTACGCGGAGGCCGCTGCATAATGTGCGGATCAACCGGGTCAATCCCTAAAGCCAACGCCGGCAGTCCATCGGTTACCAGGTTGACCCAGAGGATATGGATCGGTAACAAGGGTATGGGCAGGCCGACTAACGAAGAAACGAACATCACTAATATTTCTCCGGCATTACAGGAAAGAAGGTAATGGATGAACTTTCTTATATTATCGTAGATCCCTCTTCCTTCTTCCACGGCCGATACTATCGAAGCGAAATTATCATCGGTCACTACCATATCCGAAACTTCTTTGGTTACATCTGTTCCGGTGATGCCCATGGCCACGCCGATGTCGGCTTCTTTTACTGCCGGCGCGTCATTTACGCCGTCGCCGGTCATGGCCACGATATCCCCGCGCCTGCGCCAGGCCCGAACCACCCGTAATTTATGCTCCGGAGATACTCGGGCATAAACCGAGATCCGCTCTACTTTGCCGTACAACTCGTCGTCACTAAGCTTATCCAATTCCTCTCCGCTAAGGGCCAGGGAATGCTCGTCGAAAAATCCCAGTTCCCGCGCAATGGCTACCGCCGTATTTTTATGGTCCCCGGTGATCATCACTGTTTTTATACCGGCGGCCTTGCATTCCTGGATAGCCTGCTTAACTTCTTCCCGGGGAGGGTCGATCATCGCAACCAGGCCGATAAAGGTAAGCTCTTTTTCGATAGTTCCCGGTTCATACTTATCCTGCTTAGCCTCTAATCTCCTGTAGGCGACGCCTAAAACACGCATTGCCTGGCTGGCTAAACCGTCATTCGCCTTTTGAATAGCCTCTCTGTCTTCAACAGTCAATCCCCGGACAGCGCCGTTTTCTTCAATATTCCTACAGCGGTCGATCAATATATCGGGCGCCCCCTTGACAAAAGCAACCAGCCCGGCATCAGAATTACGGATTATCGTCATTATCTTGCGTTCGGAATCAAACGGTATTTCATCAACAAAAGGAAACTCCTGCTCCAATTTCTCCTTCCAGATATCCGCTTTGGCGGCGGCAGTTAAAAGAGCCCCTTCAGTGGGGTCGCCGATTATCTTATAAGCGGCGTTCTCTTTGACCAACTGGGCAGCGTTACATAATACGGCGCAGCGTAATGTTTTATCTAATTCCGAATAAGCGCGCGGATCGATCCGGTTCTTATCCAGAGTAAACTCGCCTTGCGGGGCATAACCGATCCCGCTGACCGCAAACAGCCTGGCTCCGCTAAATAACTTTTGCACCGTCATCTCGTTCTTAGTCAGGGTCCCGGTCTTATCCGAGCAGATAACTGTCGCGCAACCCAATGTTTCTACCGATGGAAGCTTACGGATAAGCGCGTGGCGCTTGACCATCCGATGGACTCCCAGAGCTAAAGCGATAGTGACTACCGCAGGCAAGCCTTCGGGAATAGCGGCAACTGCCAGGCTCACCGCAGTCAAAAATATATCGACGATCCTTCCTCCGCGCAGCCATTCCAGCAGGAATACCAAGCCTACCAATATAAAACACAGGTAGACGATCCATTTACCGAATTGCTCTAATTTCTTCTGTAAAGGCGTGGACTCATGCCGAATATCCTGCACCATACCGGCGATCTTGCCCAGCTCTGTCTGCATAGCGGTATCCACAACTAAAGCCCGGGCTTTCCCTGAAGCGACGGAAGTCCCCAGATAAACCATATTTGCCCGGTCAGCCAGCGGAACTTCTTTTTCGCCTAAAGCCCGGATAGTTTTGGCAACCGGCGTAGATTCTCCGGTAAGGCTAGCCTCCTGAACGGCTAAATTGGATGTGCTCCAGACAAGGCGGCTGTCGGCAGGAATACTATCGCCTGCTTCTAACTCGATCAGGTCGCCGGGAACCAGCTCAAAAGAAGGGATGATGCTGTGCTTACCTTCGCGGATAACTTTTGAGGAAGGACTGGCTAATTTCTTTAAAGCAGCTAAGGATTTTTCCGCCCGGTATTCCTGGATAAACCCCAGGACGGCGTTCAATATAACGATCGCGATGATCGCCAGGGCATCTACCCACTCCTGCAGGAACCCGGAAACTAAGGCCGCCCCGATCAAGACCCAGATCATAAAATCCTTGAACTGGCCCAGGAAAATATCCAAAGGCGTAATGCCTTTTTTCGCTGAAAGCTGGTTCAGGCCGAACTGCTCCAGGCGCTGTTTAGACTCAGCCAGGCTCAAGCCGGATTCCAGGCTCGTATTTAAAGCCTGGCTAGCCTGTTCTACGGATAAATTATAAAATTTGTTTTCGCTCATTTTAAAATTTAGAAACAGAATATAAGGATATTGGCGAAGAAATACAGGACAGCGACAATCAGCTCTTTCGGGTTACCTGAATGCGCCATCCTCAATAACCCGGCTGCCATAAGCAGGAGTGAGCCGAGCACCGCCGCGATCTGGTACAGTTGAAATTTCATTTATTCTCCTATTTTAGGCCTGGGCCTTTTCTACGTCCGATTCTCGTAATAACCTATGGTACTCCTGTAACGACTTAGGCTCGCTCTGCTTTTTCCTGACCGCATCGATCCCATCTACCGTTGCCCGGGCAGCGGACATCGTCGTCACATAAGGAATTTTATACTGGATGGCCAGCATGCGTATATAGCTGTCATCATAGACACTCATCCTGCCTACAGGGGTGTTGATAATCAGGTTGATCTCCCTGTTCTTGATAGCATCGGCGATATTCGGCCTTCCCTCGTGCAGCTTCTTGACCAAAAGCGCATCCACTCCTTTTTCCTTTAAGAAACGCTGCGTATTCTCCGTAGCCGTAAGCTTAAAGCCCAATTGCGCTAACTTTAAGGCGATCGGCAGAAGCTCCGGCTTATCCTTATCAGTCACTGTCACCAGCACATTGCCTTCTGTCGGCAGTTTTGTCCCGGCAGATTCCTGGGCTTTGAAAAAAGCCAGGCCAAAATCCTGGTCAATGCCCATTACTTCTCCGGTCGCGCGCATCTCCGGCCCTAATACCGGATCCACTTCCGGGAACATATTAAAAGGAAAGACCGCTTCTTTTACCGAGACATACGGAAGCTTACGATGGATAAGCTCCGGAAAATCGCTTAATTTTTTCCCGAGCATTAGAAGAGTAGCAATGCGCGCCAGCGGTATGCCGACGGTCTTGGCAACCAAGGGTACGGTGCGGGAGGCGCGCGGATTTGCCTCCAAGATATAAACCTGATCGTCGCAAATCGCAAACTGTATATTAATTAACCCGGCTACCTTCAATTCCTGAGCGATTTTTTTGGTCCATTCATCGATTATTCTTAAATGTTCCGGTTTTAATGTACGGGAAGGGATTGTGCAGGCAGAATCTCCGGAATGTATGCCGGCATGCTCAATATGTTCCATTACCGCCGCCACAAAAGTATCCTGGCCGTCACAAAGCGCGTCTACTTCGCATTCCACGGCTTTTTCCAGGAAGCGGTCAATAAGCATGGGGTATTCCGGGCTGACCTGGATCGCCTCTTTAGCGTATTTAATTAACATTGCCTCATTGTAGATCACTTCCATGCCCCGTCCGCCTAAAACAAAAGAAGGCCTGACCATTACCGGATAACCGATACGTTTGGCGATCTCCACGGCTTCTTCAATAGAAAAGGCCGTAGCTCCTTCGGTCTGGCGGATACCCAGTGCGATCATTTTTTGCCTGAAAAGCTCCCGGTCCTCGGCAAAAGCAATGCTCTTCGTACTTGTGCCAAGGATCTTGACCCCGTTCTGTTCAAGCTCAGCAGCAATATTTAAAGGAGTCTGGCCGCCGAACTGCACGATCGCGCCAACCGGTTTTTCTTTTTCCCAGATGGTTAAAACATCTTCTACGGTCAGCGGTTCAAAGTAAAGTTTATCAGAAGTATCATAATCCGTAGAAACTGTTTCCGGGTTACAGTTGATCATAATGGACTCGAATCCTTCATCGCGCAAGGCAAAAGCCGCATGCACGCAGGTATAATCAAATTCTATACCCTGGCCGATACGGTTAGGCCCGCCGCCCAAAATAAGCACTTTCTTTTTAGCGGAAACCGGGACCAGGTCTTTACCCGGAGTATAAGTAGAATAATAATAGGCAGCATCTTTTACCCCGCTTACCGGCACCGGCTCAAAACGCGCATTCCCCGCGACTCTTTTCCGGCGTAAGCGCACCTCAGCTTCTTGCAGGTTAAATATCTTGGCCAGGTATTTATCGCTGAATCCCCATTCTTTTGCCTTTTTCAGCTCGGCGTCGGATAATTTTAGCCAGCCAGCCTTAAGCATTTTTTCCTCAAATTCAACCAGCTCTTGCATCTCCTTAATGAACCACTCGCCTATATGAGTTATGGCGTTTAGCTCATCTACCCTCATCCCTTTACGCAAAGCCTCATACATCAGGAAGGCCCGCTGGCTGGTTGGATAGGCAAGCTTAAGCTTTAAGTCTTCTAAGGGCAGGGTATTAAAATCCCCGGCAAATCCCAGGCCATATCTTCCTATTTCCAGCGAACGGATGGACTTTTGAAAAGCCTCTTTGAAAGTCTTGGCGATGCTCATTACTTCGCCCACTGCTTTCATCTGCGTGCCCAGTACATCTTTAGCCTGGCGGAATTTTTCAAATGCCCAGCGGGCAAATTTAATTACCACATAATCTCCCCACGGTTCATACTTTTCCAGCGTCCCCTTTCTCCAGTAAGGGATCTCATCCAGGTTAAGCCCTGCCGCTAATTTAGTGGAGACCCGCGCAATAGGAAAACCCGTAGCCTTAGAAGCCAGGGCTGAAGAACGCGAGGTGCGGGGATTAATTTCAATAGCGACCAGCCGGTCGTCTTTTAAATTATGCGCAAATTGAATATTGGTGCCACCTACGACTCCGATCGCATCTACTATATTATAGGAGAGTTCCTGCATCCTCTTCTGCAGCTTTTCCGGAACAGTCAGCATAGGCGCAACGCAAAAACTATCTCCCGTATGCACACCCATCGCGTCGATATTCTCGATAAAACAGACGGTGATCTTCTGATTTTTTTCATCCCGGACCACTTCCAGCTCAAGCTCTTCCCACCCGATAACCGCTTCTTCAATCAGCACCTGATGGATAAGGCTGGCATTCAACCCACGGCTGGTTAATGTCTTCAAATCTTCATCATTGTAGGCAATCCCTCCGCCTGTTCCGCCCAGTGTATACGCGGGCCGGACTACTACGGGATAATTTAATTTCCCGGCGACTTTTTGCGCCTCTTCAATGGAAAGGCAGATTTCCGAACGCGGCACAGGGATCCCGAGCTTCTTCATCGTATCCTTAAATGCCTCCCGGTCTTCTCCGCGCTCTATCGCGTCAGCTTTAACGCCGATGATCTTTACTTTATATTTATCCAACACTCCGGCTTTATGCAAGGCCGAAGCCAGGTTTAACCCGGTCTGGCCTCCCAGATTCGGTAAAAGCGCGTCGGGCTTTTCCCTGGAAATAACCCTGGCCAGGCTCTCCACCGTCAGCGGCTCAATATAGGTGCGGTCAGCCATTCCCGGGTCAGTCATAATAGTAGCGGGATTGGAGTTCACCAGGACAATCTCATAGCCTTCCTCGCGCAGCGCTTTACAGGCCTGGGTCCCGGAATAATCAAATTCACAGGCTTGGCCTATAATTATCGGCCCGGAACCGATGATCAGAATTTTTTTAATGTCTTTTCGTCTTGGCATGTTTTAACCTTTCTTAAAAAAATAAGCAACCCCCCTATCTTCCGAGAGTTGCTTAAAAAACCTTCGACTTTGTTTTACTGCCGAATCCATTTCACTACGCCCTTGTAGCAGTTTTAAATTATTTTTAGTATTGTATTAGGATTGGCGGCGCAAGTCAAGATTAATTTAGCGGTAGAATTTCTTATTTCCGCCTCTTGCGTGGTTGAATTTATTCCGGTTGCCATTGTGGCGTTGTTTCGGCTTAGCCTGGAAAGCGCCTCCCCGGGATTCAACAAATTGCTCATGCGGAATTTCAGGATGCTTGGATATAGGAAGAGTGGAACGGATGATCTTTTCTATATCGCGGACATCCCGGCTCTGGTCAGGCGTGGCAAAAGAGACCGCATGCCCCTGCTTTCCGGCCCGGGCTGTGCGGCCGATACGGTGCACATAATTCTCCGCGTCCTCCGGAAGGTCGAAATTCACCACTAACTCTATCCCGGTCACGTCAATGCCCCTGGCGGCAATATCCGTAGCCACAAGCACCTTATACCTTCCGGATTTAAAACCATCTAAGGCTTCTCTTCTCTGGCTCAGGGAGCGATTAGAATGAATTTCAGAAGCGCTATAGCCCATATCTTTGATTGAGCGCGTGATCTTTCTGGCGTTAAACTTGGTGCGGGAGAATAAAAGGACCGCGCCTTTATATTGGGCCAGCAGCTTGCTCAAAAGGCGCAGCTTAGCTTCTTTTTTAACGATAAATAATTCCTGGGTAACATGCTCTGCGGTTGTTCCGGAAGGAGCGATCTCTACGGAAATAGGGAGTTTCATATACCTGGAGGCTATCTCCATAATCTCTTTGGGGATAGTCGCCGAAAATAACATAGTCTGCCGCGCCGCCGGCAAAAAACGCAAGATCTTATTGATCTGCGGAGCAAACCCCATATCCAGCATGCGGTCGGCCTCATCCAGCACAAGCATCACTACCTGTTCCGGAAGAAAATTCCATTGCCCCATATGGT
>Ga0265297_10001691_pt1 | contig 49890 bp, 38 predicted proteins | sample Munlanlwell13791_FD_192502 | JGI IMG/M metagenome (GOLD analysis project Ga0265297, IMG submission 192502) | Leachate microbial communities from a municipal landfill in Southern Ontario, Canada - Leachate well 137-91 | ecosystem: Engineered > Solid waste > Landfill > Unclassified | place...
GTAATAAAGAATTGATATATAAGGTTGAAGACCTTGTTCATCCTGCTGTATTGAAAGATTTCTTCAGGTGGAAAGATAAACAAAATAAAGAAATTGTTATTTTTGAATCAGCAATTTTTTTAGAAAAACCTATTATGGCTTCTCTTGCTGATAAAATCCTTACAATATCTATTCCGGTTGATGTCAGAATAGAAAGGGTAATGAAGAGAGACGGATTGACCCGAGAGCAGGTAGTTGATAGAATAAACAATCAGTGGAGCGATCGGCAGCGGGAAGAAAAAGCGGATTATGTTATTTATACAAACGATAGAGATGCAATATTACCTAAGGTAATGCAGATTATAAAGGAAATGAAAGATGGGATATAGAAAATGGTTGGGTGGCGTGCTTGGATGGGTTGTTTTGGGGCCTATAGGTGCACTGATAGGTTTTACCGTTGGGGCGGCTGCTGATATTGGGCAATCTGCTGCAGATGAACAGGGGAGTCCATCTTCAGCGGGATCATTAAAATGGACCGGACAACGTAACAGTTTTCTTGTTAGTTTTCTTGTGCTTTCTGCTGCAATTATCAAAGCAGACGGTAAGTTTTTAAAATCTGAATTGGATTATGTTAAGGATTTTATAAGGAGATCTTTTGGAGAGCAGGCAGTACCGGAGGCGATGGATATTCTGAAGGGACTTAAAGATAAGGAAATAAATATTTATGAAGTAGGTGGACAGATAAAACAATATATGAACTATTCTCAGAGGATGCAATTGCTTCATTATCTTGTAGGTTTGGCACAATGTGATGGGGATGTATGCTCTGATGAGTTAAAAATGTTGCGTGAAATAGCCTCTGCAATTGGCGTAAATACATCTGATAGTGAGTCGATATTTTCTATGTTTGGACAAAACCTTGAATCAGCATACAGTGTTCTTGAAATTGATAGAAATGCGAGTGATGATCAGGTAAAAAGAGCTTATAAAAAACTTGCCATTAAGCATCACCCTGATAAAGTAGCCTCTTTGGGGCCTGATGTTCAAAAGGCGGCTGAAGAAAAATTTAAGAAAATTCAGATGGCATATGAAAAAATTAAAAAAGAACGTGGCATTGTTTAATGCCAGCATTTATAAGAAAAATATAATTCAATAATAAAATGAAGACAGATTTAAAGAAAGTTTTATCGGTATCAGGACAACCGGGGTTGTTTTTATACCTTTCACAAGCTAAAAACGGTGTGATTGTTGAGTCTCTTGTTACAAAACAGAGAACTTCATTTGGTGCCAATTCAAGAGTGACAACTCTTGCGGATATATCAATTTATACTAACGAAGATGAATTACCTCTTAAGGAAGTTCTTATCAAAATGATAAACAAACTTGGCGAAGAACCTGCGCCATCAGGTAAATCGGATGAAAAAGTGATGAAAGCCTTTTTTGAAGAGGTACTGCCGGATTATGATAGAGATAGATTTTATGTTTCTCATATGAAGAAAGTTCTTGATTGGTACAATATTTTAAAACAGTATGCATCTTTAGAATTTGTTGAGGAAGAAGAGTCGTCTGAAGATATAATCAAGGAAGATAAACCTAAAAAAGGGGCTAAGAACGTAGAAACCACAAAAAAATCAACCAAGGCATCTCCAAACAAAGCTGCCAATTCAGCTGCAATTAAGAGCACTAAAACTGTACAAAGAAAAGCCAACTAGTTGTGAGACGTGTTCAGCTTATTTCTTTGGGGTGCTCAAAAAACAGGGTAGATTCGGAACATATACTTAAACAAATAAGTGCCGATAAGTTTGAAATATCTCCTGAAGGTGAAGATTTGACAAAAGCGGGAGTAGATACAGTCATAATAAACACTTGTGGCTTTATTAAAGATGCCAAAGAGGAATCAATAGAAACCATTTTTTCTGCCGTCGATGCAAAGAAAAAAGGTTATATCAGTAAAATTTTTGTTTTTGGTTGTCTTTCACAACGTTATAGAGATGAGTTGGTAAAATCAATTCAGGAGGTGGATGGATTTTACGGGACGCTTGACAACGGTAGTCTGTTAAATGCTTTGGGGATTACTTTCAGAGAAGATTTGGCCTTACAACGTTGTCTTACAACGCCAGATCATTATGCTTATTTAAAAATTTCTGATGGTTGTGATAGAACATGCTCATATTGTTCTATTCCTATTATCAGGGGACCACATCACTCTGTACCCATGGAAGATATTATACAAGAGGCTGAGAATCTTGCTGCAATGGGGGTTAAGGAGCTTATTGTTATTGCTCAAGATACTACGTATTATGGACTTGATATATACAAGAAAAGGGTTTTAGGTAAACTGTTAGAAAAACTTATTCAAATTGTTGGGATTGAATGGATCAGGATTCATTATTCATATCCTGCCGGATTTCCTGATGATGTTCTTGAAATAATGGCAGGTTCAGAGAAAATTTGCAAGTATATAGATATACCTTTGCAACATTCTTCAGATAAAGTACTTTCTTTGATGAGAAGATCTGTCGATGGCAGGGAAACCAGAGAGTTGGTTGAAAAATTCAGGAAAATGGTTCCTGGTGTGGTGCTTCGCACTACAATGATAGTGGGACATCCTGGAGAAGGGAAGAAGGATTTTAAAAATCTTCTTGATTTTGTTAAAGAATACAAATTTGAGAGATTGGGGGCTTTTACTTATTCAGAAGAAGAGGGAACATATGGGGCTTTAAATTTTAAAGACAATATATCCAGACTTGTAAAGCAGGAGAGATATGATACTTTGATGGAAGTGCAGGCCGCCATTTCTAATGCCTATAATAATTCGCGTATCGGTTCTGTAGAAAAGGTTCTAGTTGATTCTTTTTCAAAAGATATCTCCGGTAATAGTGTGCTGGTTGCACGAAGCCAAAAAGAATCTCCTGAAGTTGACGGTGAGATCCTAATTGGGGGAGATTCTCTTTCAGGGATATTTGTTCCTCAAAATATAATTGGTAATTTTGTTAACGTTAAAATAATTGGAGCCAATGAATACGATTTGTTGGCAGAATTGATATAGAAAATGGGATTATTAGAAGAAATAGCAAAAGTTTGTACATTTTTAGCATCCGATTTATCTTCTTATGTAACAGGACAAGTAATTCTTGTTGACGGAGGCATGGGGAAGTAAGTTATATGTGGTCTTAATCTGATATTGTTATGAAAAAGGCAAAACATTATTTAATGAATATTTTTTCGCAAATATTCTTAGTGGCAATTTTATTTATGTTAACTGCTTGTGGCCCGTACAAAGAAATAATGGATATTGAGGTAAATCAACCTTCTTCTGTTAAAACAGATGTACTTGGTAAATCAATAGCGATATGTTATAATGGGGATGTTAGTGCGGAAAATTTGTTGTTTTTTCAAGGTATTTCAAAAGGGATAGGAAATGTTTTAAATGTTGTGAATAAGAATCCGGAGTATGAAATTATAATTGACTCGTTGGCCCTTGGAGATATGTTTCACAAAATTGGTTTGGATTATGGAGAATCAACATTAAGTTTGGTTATGTCCATGCCTTATCAATTCAATATTTCTATATCAAAGAAAAGCGATACCTTGGATAACACTCCCGAACAAATTAAGTTTTCTGATATTGTATATTGGAATATAGTTGCTCCTGATACAGTTTCAATAGAGAAGTTCTATTTAAAAGCAAAAAAAAGTCTTCCAAGTTTGTATGTTGGTTTAGGTGAGATTGTTGCTTCTGACTTTTTCCCTAAGTGGAAGCCTGAAGAACGTACAGTAATTTGTTACCTTTATGGTAGGTGGGCTCAAGCTGAAGAACTTGCATTTGATTTCAAATGGAAAGAAGCTCGTGATATCTGGATGAAACTTGTTGATACGGATGATGTTAAAAAGAAAGGCATAGCTTCATATAACATTGCTCTTGCTTGCGAGATGCTTCAACAGTATGAAATTGCACTTAAATGGCTTGATTATGTTGACAAATATATGCCTGGTCTCAAAGAAGCGCAGCAGATAAGAGAACGATGCATGAGCTTTCGTGACTAACGAGTTTCTATTTGCAAATATTGAAAATGATTACAACCTAAATGTATCTTTAAGCCCCGTGGTCTTATTATATGCACTTGTTTCTTTGTCTTTACAGAAGTATCCGAGACGTTCAAACTGTACTGCTATTCCTGAGTTGTCTTTTAAAAGATCAGGTTCAACAATGGCTTGTTTTATAACGAGTGAATCAGGGTTTAAATATTTTTTATAATCTTCGCCTTCAGGAATTGCTCCCATATTGGACTCAGTGAAAAGACGATCAAATAAATTTACGGTTAATTTTTCTGAATGATCTGCTGAAACCCAGTGAATAATTCCTTTTACAGAGCGCCATTCTCCTTCTCCGGGTTTGCTGGCAGGATCGTATGTGCAATGTATTTCGATTATTTCTCCTTTATTGTTTTTAATAATTTCTTCACATTTTACGATATATGAGTATTTTAAACGTACTTCACCTTCTGGCCGTAAACGGAAATATTTTTTTGGAGCATCTTCCATAAAGTCTTCTCGTTCAATAAATATTTCTTTTGTGAATGCTACTTTACGTTTTGGCCCTTGCGGATTTTCAGGGTTTAAAGGCGCATTAAAATATTCTACTTTGCCGTCTTCCCAGTTTGTTATTATTACTTTCACTGGATTAATTACGGCCATATATCTGTTTGCTCTCTTGTTAAGATCTTCACGAACGCACCACTCTAAAAGAGAAAGGTCAATTATATTATCCCTCTTTGCAACGCCAACTTTTTCTGCAAACAATCTGATGCTTTCTGGTGTATAGCCTCTTCTGCGCAATCCACAAAGGGTAGGCATGCGAGGATCGTCCCATCCTTTTACTAAATTGTTGCGAACAAGTTCTAAAAGCTTTCTTTTGCTCATTACGGTGTATGTCAGATTAAGACGTGCAAATTCATACTGGTGAGAAGGAAATATTTCCAGATGTTCAATGAACCAGTCATATAAAGGACGGTGAACGTCAAACTCCAAAGTACATATAGAGTGTGTGATATTTTCTATTGAGTCGCATTGCCCATGTGCATAGTCATACATAGGGTATATGCACCATTTGTCTCCTGTGCGGTGATGGCTTGTATGAAGGATGCGGTACATTAGCGGATCACGGAGCATCATGTTTGGGTGTGCCATATCTATTTTTGCACGAAGAACTTTCTCTCCATCTTTGTATTTACCATCTTTCATCTCTTCAAAGAGATTAATGTTCTCTTCGACAGAGCGGTTTCGGTAAGGACTTTCTTTTCCTGGTTGACTGACCGTTCCTCTTGTATGACGTATCTCATCCTGAGTCTGGTCGTCTACATAAGCCAATCCTTTTTTTATCAAAACTACTGCCCATTTGTATAACTGGTCAAAGTAGTCTGATGCATAAAATTCGTTTGCCCATTCAAATCCTAACCATTTGATATCCTCTTTTATTGAATCTACATACTCAACATCTTCTTTTATGGGGTTGGTATCGTCAAAACGCAAATTGGTTTTACCACTATATTTTTTTGCCAGACCAAAATTTAGGCAAATACTTTTTGCGTGGCCAATGTGCAGATAACCATTAGGCTCTGGAGGAAAACGAGTTGTAACTGTATTGTTCTTACCACTTGCCAAATCAGATTCTATAATCTCTTCAAGAAAATTAAGATTCCTTTCTTCAACTCCCTTTTTAGTTATTTCTTCCATATTACCTTTAGTTTTTAACGTTGCAAAAATATAAAAAAATACTCTAACTTTATACTTTAATACTACGTCGTGAGTAATATGAATTTTTGATATAATTTAATACAGCAAAATATATTATGGTAAAATCTATGACAGGATATGGCAAATCTGAGTGTTTGTTGGGAGGAGATAAATATCTTATTGAAGTACGTTCTTTAAACGGGAAGAATTCAGACATAACGATTAAAACCTCTCTTATTCCGAGAGAAAATGAGATGGAGGTGAGACAATTCATTACACAGTCACTTAACAGAGGCAATATAGATCTTTTTGCAACAGTGGAAAATAATGATCCAGAGGTAACTAAACAGATAAACAAAGAGATTCTTATTGGATATTATAATCAAATTAAGAGTATACAAGCTAATACTGAGTTGGGAAAGTTGTCGGAAGAAAGATTGCTTGACACATTGCTTAAAATGCCGGACGTATTTGAATCAAAGAAACAGGCAATTGGTGTTGATGAATGGTATATTCTTTTTGGTTGCATAAAAGAGGCTGTGGCTTTGCTCGATTCTTTCAGATCACAAGAAGGAGAAAGATTGTATGTTGATATTTCCAGTAGGGTGGACTTGATTGAATCTTATGTGACTGAGGTGGAAAAATATGAAAAAGAACGTACTGATGCTGTTAAGCAACGTTTGAATTCAAGGATTCAAGAGCTTGGTATAACTCCGGATCAGAATCGCCTTGAACAGGAAATAATTTTTTATATAGAAAAGCTTGATATAAATGAGGAGAAAGTACGTCTTAGGCAACATTGTAAATATTTTAGGGAGACCATTGATAATGAGTCTTTACCAGGAAAAAAGCTTGGCTTTATTGCACAGGAGATGGGACGGGAGATAAATACTATGGGATCTAAGGCAAATCATGCAGAAATCCAAAAATGGGTTGTTATGATGAAAGACGAACTTGAAAAATTGAAGGAGCAGTCTCTTAATTTGTTATAACAGTCATTTATATTATTGTTTTTCTGATTTATTATTAATATGATTTATTAACGCTATGAAAATATCGATATGAAAAAAAAATTATTTTTTTTGTTATGCCTTTTTCCTATCATTTGTTTAGCAAATGATAATGAGGCATGTTTACTTCGATTTCCTTCAGTAGGGGGAGACAAAATCGTTTTTACTTATGCGGGTGATTTATATGTAACCTCAATAAATGGTGGGGTTGCAAATAAAATTACTTCAAATGTGGGTTTTGAGACGTTCGCTAAGCTTTCCCCTGATGGAAAGACAGTCGTTTTTACTGGTCAGTATGATGGTAATACTGAATTATATTCTATTCCCTCACAAGGGGGAGAACCAAAAAGATTAACATATTCTGCAACACTTGATAGGGACAACATCAGTGATAGAATGGGGCCAAATAATATTGTAATGGGGTGGACTCCTGATGGAAAGAGCATAATCTACAGAAGCAGATGGTACAGTTTTTCTCCTATGAGAGGACTTCTGTATAAAATATCCGCTGAAGGTGGTATTCCAGAGCAAATCCCTACATCTGAAGGTGGCTTTTGTTCTTATTCTCCTGATGGAAAATATCTTGCTATGAATAGAATGTTCCGTGAGTTTAGAACATGGAAATATTATGCTGGCGGACAAGCTGATGAGATATGGATAAACAAAGTGGGTACAACTTCTATTGAAAAAATAACCGATAACTCCAATCAGGACATTTTCCCGATGTGGATAGGTGATGAGATTTTCTATATTTCAGACAGAGACCGGATTATGAATCTGTTTGTATATAATACTAAAAATAAGAAGACTGAAAAAGTTACAGATTTTAAGGAATATGATATAAAATTTCCCGCAGCTTCAAAAGATTATATTGTTTTTGAGAATGGAGGATATATATACAAATTTTCTATAAAGAATCGTAGTTGCGAAAAGGTTGAAATTCAATTATATAATGATAATATTTATGCCCGTTCGAAATTTGCTGACGCTTCAAATAAAATGTTTGCTTTTTCCCTTTCTCCTGATGCAGAAAGGATTCTTGTTGTAGCACGTGGAGAAATATTCTCTCTTCCTGCGACTAAGGGTCCTACTTATAATATTACCCGTACTCCTTCTGCTCATGAAAGAGAAGCTATGTGGTCTCCTGATGGAAAAATGATTGCATATTTTTCTGATGCTAATGGTGAATATCAAGTATTTACAGCTCCTTCTAATAATATGAACGATGCTATTCAGATGACATCATTTGCTGATGGTTATCCAACAAAACTTACTTGGTCTCCTGATTCCAAGTTTCTCTATTTTGGTACTGAGAAGAGGGACATATATTCATTAAATGTACAGACAAAGGAACTTAAGAGAATTCTTGTAAGTGAAACCTTTGGATTTGGCGCTTTCAATCTTTCTCCTGATGGGGAATGGATAGCTTATACAGCTGCAGGTATGAATAAAGTGAGTATAGTTTATCTTTATGAGGTCAAGACCGGTAAATCATATGCAGTGACAGATAAATGGTATGATTCTTCATCTCCAATGTTTTCAGAAGATGGTAAATATTTGTTTTTTACCTCTTCAAGAGATTTTCATTCAACATATTCAAGAGTTGAGTGGAATGCATCATATGACGTAAGCGATTATGTATTTATTGTTCCTCTTGCAAAAGGGACTGAAGATCCTACTTCTTTTAAATCTGATGAATATAATCCAGATGCTGTAGTTGAGTCAAAAGATGAAATTAAAGTTGCTCCTGGTGAAAAACTGCCATCTAATAAAGAAAAAGCAGAACCTAAACAGGTTAATAAAGATGTAAAGAAAGGAGATGGAAAACCTGCTGTTGTGACAGAAGTTGATATTGATGGGATTGAGCAAAGGATATCTGTGCTTCCATTGGAGCCTGGCAGATACAGACTATATCTTGCAACCGGAAATAAGCTCTACTATTCAAGTTTTAGAGGTGGTGGAAATTTTATTCCTGTAGGGCCAAGGGGAGCTGCTGGAAATGGTATGGCTGTTAAAGCTTTGGATTTAAAAACCATGAAATCAAGTGATGCTATTCAGGGCTCTCCAGTTGCATTTGCAATGAAATCAAATAAGGTTCTTGTTCGCGATAAAGGTGAGTATTTTGTGATTCCTCTTGCAGGCGGAAGACCAGGATCTGATCTTCAACCAGTTCCTACTTCGGATATGGATGTTCTTGTTGAATGTGATAAAGAGTGGAAACAGATTTTTGATGAGAGCTGGAGAATTACACGGGATTATTTTTATGTTAAAAATATGAATGGAACCGATTGGAATAAGATTTATGAAAAGTATTCAAAATTGTTGCCTTATGTAAAGCATCGTCATGATCTTACTTATATTATAGGTGAAATGTTGGGAGAACTTAATGTTGGGCATGCTTATATCACTTCCGGAGATGCTCCTGAAGCTCCAAGGTTGAAGGTTGGTTTGCTTGGTGCAAAGTTCAGTAAGGATAAATCAGGTGTTTATAAAATTGAAAAAATATTCAAAGGTGCGAACTGGAGTGAACAATTAAGGTCTCCTCTTACCGAATCAGGAATAAATGTTGAAGTCGGGGATTATATTATCTCAGTAAATGGTGTACCATGTAGTGAGTTATCTGACATTTATGAAGCTCTTGTCGGAAAGGTTGACAAGGTTGTGGCTTTGGAAATAAGCTCAAAAGCAAATGGAAAAAATGCCCGTAAAGTTTACGTAAAACCTATTTCTGACGAAACCTCTCTTGCCTATTATGAATGGGTTCAGGGTAATATAGCTAAAGTTGAAAAGGCATCAAACGGCGAGATAGGGTATATTCATATTCCAGATATGGGAACCGAAGGTCTTGATGCATTTACAAAATTGTTTTATACTCAACTGGATAAAAAAGCTCTTATTATTGATGATCGTATGAATGGTGGCGGAAATGTCTCTCCGATGATTCTTGAGCGCCTTCAACGGGAAGTTTACAGAATGAGCATGTTCCGTAATGGTATGAATGAACCGGTTCCAAATGAATCTCATTATGGACCTAAGGTATGCCTTATTGATAAATACTCAATGTCTGACGGAGATTTGTTCCCATACGGTTTTAAGAAACTTGGTTTAGGCAAAGTAATTGGCATGCGTTCATGGGGCGGTATAGTAGGTATTTCAGGTTCAAAGTCATTTATTGACGGACAAGATATGAGGACTCCTTTCTTTACATCTTATTCTTCAGACACAGGGGATTGGATTATTGAGGGCTATGGCGTTGATCCAGATATTGTCATAGATATTAATCCTTTTGAGGACTTTTTAGGGAATGATGCACAGCTTGATAAAGCAATTGAAGTTTTAAAGGAAGATCTTAAAAATTATAAATTATTACCGGGGACACCTGCTGATCCCGTTAAATAAATATTTACATCAAAAAATAAATCTACCTTTCAGCGTTTCTTTGTCTATGGCATAAGATTTCTGAAAGGTAGATATTATTATATGGATAAAGAAAATCTTTATGTGATGTAAATTCTATATGTAGCTCCAAAATTTAGTGAGTAAGTCGAGGAGATTTGTTGAAGAGTATTCTACAGTAACTACATTACCCTCGTTGTCTCCTTTAAGTTTGAGAACCATATCATATTTTGGACCTATAATCTTGTCATATGGTTTCATTTTATCAAGGTTTTTGATTGCGTTATAAGCAGATTTTTTTATTGTATCATATACCCTCTTAGGAGAGTGATTGTATGCGGCTGTTCTACATATAGCAACTTTAGTCTCAGCTGTTTCAACATTTTCTCCAAACTCTTCTTTTGAAGCTGTGCATGTTACATCATCGCCGGAAACCAATACTACTGGAACTTCGAATTGAGCTGCCCAAAGTCCGTTATATGCCTGTTCTGATAGAGATACTCCGTTGATGGTAAGATCAAGAACATTTAAACCCATTGTGTGTGAAAGGACTCCACGTGGATCACAAGCTTTTGCATGTGCTCCGATGAACATAAGTGCATCATATGATTCGTCAATACCGTAAACCATTGTTTCAGCACACATTGGTTTACGACCTCTTCCAAGGTCGGCAATAGGATTAAGAAGGGTAGGATCAACATTTATATTTCCACCGTGGCCGTCTCTGACAATAAACTCTGTTGCTCCTGCTTCCATAGCTCCTTCAATTGCAGCATTTACTTCATATGTCAATTCTTTGCAATTTCTGTCAAAATGAACATGCCCTGCATAAATTTCATCAAATACAACGACTCCGGAAGCACCCTCGAAGTCAACTCCAATCATTACTTTAATAGGTTTTTTCATATGTTATAATAATATTAATTTTTTGCCCACTTTTTTAATTTACTTATTTCTTCAGTCCAAATTTCAGGATTTGGTGTTTCTAAAATCAAAGGTATATTATCAAAACGAGAATCTTTCATAATTTTTTTAAATGTTTCAAGTCCTATTTCTCCTTCACCCAAAGATTCGTGTCGGTCCACATGTGACCCCAGTGGCTTTTTGGCATCATTCAAATGAACACCCTTAAGGTACTTAAATCCTATAATTCGCTCGAATTCCATAAAAACCTTTTCATATCCTTCTTCTCTAAATTCTTCAAATAAGGTGTTTTTTGCCGGAGTAATTCCATTACCTTTAAGATTATATCCTGCCGCAAATGAATGACATGTATCTATGCAGACGCCAACACGACTCTTGTCCTTTACCTGAGATATCATTTCGGCTATCTGCTCAAATTTGTTTCCTAAATTTGTGCCTTGTCCCGCGGTATTTTCAATTACTGCACATATACCTTGAGTCTTGTCTAATGTAATGTTTATTGATTCCGCAATTCTTGCGATGCACTCTTTTTCCGATATCTGATTCAGATGGCTCCCCGGATGAAAATTCAATCTGTCAAGGCCAAGTTGCTCGCAGCGTTGCATTTCATCTAAAAAAGCAGCACGGGATTTTCCTAACCCTTCAGCTTGTGGGTGTCCGAGATTAATGAGATAACTGTCATGAGGTAAAATAGATTTTGGTATAAAACCCATTTTTAAGCATCTTTCCTTAAACAGCTTGATGCTCTCTTCACTCAATGGGGATGATACCCATTGCCTCTGATTTTTAGTAAAGAGGGCAAATCCTGTCGCACCTATTTGTGACGCATTTACAGGGGCATTTTCTACGCCCCCTGATGTACTTACGTGTGCTCCAATGTACTTTGCCATAGTTATTCTTTTTAAACAATTAATTAACTGATTTTAGAATAGTCCTTTATTTTTGTCTTAAGGTTATCCAAATGCTTGATTAATAATCTGTTTTCGCGTTTTTCCAAGAAAGGATCATCATCAAGAATTTTCATACCAAGTTCTCTTGCTTCTTCCAGAACAGGGGCATCCTTGCTTAAGTTTGCGATGTGTAACTCAATTGCCAGACCGCTTTGACGTGTTCCTTCAAAATCTCCTGGTCCTCTCATCCTGAGATCCGCTTCTGCCAGTTCAAATCCATCATTAGTCTGACACATCATCTCTATTCTTTGCTGTGATTCTTTGCTTAGTTTGTAGCCTGTCATAAGTATGCAATATGATTTGTCTGCACCGCGACCAACTCTTCCCCTTAACTGGTGCAATTGAGAAAGACCAAATCTCTCAGCACTTTCAATCACCATTACAGAAGCATTAGGAATATCTACACCAACTTCAATCACTGATGTGGCAACAAGTATATCTGCTTTTCCTGATGCAAATAATTGCATATCAAATGCTTTGTTTTCCTTTTTTTGTTTTCCGTGTACAACTGCAATTACATATTCCGGGGCAGGAAAATTCTCGGTTATAACCATATATCCATCTTCAAGGTTTTTATAATCCAATTTTTCTGATTCTTTGATAAGTGGATAGACTATAAATACCTGATGTCTTGACTTTATCTCACTTTTAAGAAATTCAAAGAGTTGTCCTCTTTGCCTTTCGGTTGAATGAATTGTCTGTATCGGTTTTCTTCCCGGAGGTAGTTCATCTAAAATGGATACATCCAAATCTCCGTATAGTGTCATAGCAAGAGTTCGGGGGATAGGGGTGGCGGTCATTACTAATACATGTGGAGTAATTGCAGACTTTGACCACAATTTTGCTCTTTGATCAACTCCGAATCTGTGTTGCTCGTCTATTACTGCAAGTCCTAGGTTCATAAATTGAACATTATCTTCAATTAACGCATGAGTGCCAAATATTATGTTAATGCTTCCATCTTCCAGTCCGCTTAATATTTCCCTTCTCTCTTTTGCTTTTGTACTGCCGGTTAAAATTGCTACTTTCAGCTCTGTGTTTTTAATAAACTTAAAAATACCTGTGTAATGCTGATTTGCAAGTACTTCTGTTGGGGCCATAATGCAAGCCTGGTACCCGTTGTCAACAGCCATTAATGCTGAAAGTATTGCTACCAAAGTTTTGCCACTGCCAACATCCCCTTGAAGTAGTCTGTTCATCTGTTTTCCCGAAACTACATCGGCTCGTATCTCTTTTATAACTCTTTTTTGTGCATTTGTCAAAGGAAATGGAAGGCTATTGTATGTTTTATTGAAGGAATCACCTATTTTTTTTAAAATAACACCGTTTGATTCCCTCATTCTTATACTTTTCTGTTTTAGAAGTGAAAGTTGAAGGAAAAATAGTTCTTCAAATTTCAGTCTTTGCTGCGCTTTTGCCAGAGCATGGAGGTTGGCTGGAAAATGGATGTTCAGTAATGCAAATTTTAGTGGGCAGAGATTTTTTTCTATCAGTATGGTTTGAGGTAAACTTTCTTCTATGGAATTAAGGCATTGTTGCAAAAGCGTCGTTTGTAGTTTTGCGAAAACTTTATTCCCAAATCCACTATCTCTTAGTTTTTCAGTACTTGAATATACCCCCATCATAAATGAATTATTACCCACTGTTTCATCTGATGCCTGATCAATTTCCGGATGCACAATGTTATATGTTTGGTTGAATATTGAAGGTTTACCGAAAACTATATATTCAGGACCAACTTTCAATTTCTCATCCATCCATTTTATTCCATGGAAAAACACAAGATCTATAAATCCAGTTCCGTCAGTAAGGGTTGCTACCAGCCTTTTTCCTCTTTTTTCTCCAAGGATTGTGACTCTGGTTATTTTTCCTCTTAATTGTATATAGGTGGATGTTCCGTCAATTTCTCTGATTGAATAAAATTTTGTACGGTCGATATATCTGAAAGGGAAAGTATATAGAAAATCTCTGAATGTAAATATACCAAGCTCTTTACCAAGCAAATCTGCTCGTCTTGGACCTACACCCGATAAAAATTTTATATCGCTATCCAATATGTTAGACATGATACAAATATACATTTTTTTAATTCATTTATTTCTGTTTGTTTGTATCTTGCAAAAAATTAGAAAGAAAGAGATATGGGACAAAAAATCGTTGTCGGTATTACTCAAGGCGATACAAATGGTATCAGTTATGAGGTTATAATAAAAGCATTGTCTGATGCAAGGATGTTTGACCTTTGTATTCCAGTTGTATATGGGTCTTCAAGGGCATTTGGTCTGTTCAGGAAACAAATACCTGAGATGGAACAGTTGAATACAAACATAGTAAACTCCGCAAAAGATGCTCACAGTAAGAGGGTTAATATAATAAATGTTGTTCCAGACTCAATGGCTATCGAGATAGGGCAGCCAACTGAAGATGGAGCTAAAGCCGCAATAATAGCTTTGCAGGCAGCAGTTGCTGATTTAAAGTCAGGTTTCATTGATGCTCTTGTTACCGGTTCTTTTAACAAACACACTGTAGCACAGGCACATTTTAATTTTCCTGGTCATACAGAGTATCTTATAAATGAATTTGGAGCCAAGGATGGCCTGATGTTTTTATGCTCAGATACTATTAAGGTGGGTGTTGTTACTAATCATATTCCTATCTCAAAAGTTTCAGATACTATTACTAAAGATTTAATAGTAAGTAAATTGAAGTTAATGAATGAATCTCTTATGCGTGATTTTGGAGTTATTCGTCCCAAGATTGCCGTTTTGGGGTTGAATCCTCATGCAGGTGATGGTGGTTCATTGGGAAATGAAGAAGCTGTTAAAATTATACCGGCCATTGAGTATGCAAATTCAAATAATATTTTGGCTTTCGGTCCTTATTCTCCTGATGGTTTTTTCAGTACAAATAATCAATATAAATTTGATGCTGTTTTGGCTATGTACCATGATCAGGGACTTATTCCTTTTAAGGCTTTGTCATTTGATAAAGGGGTTAATTTTACTGCCGGTCTTCCTATTGTCCGTACTTCTCCGGATCACGGGACTGCTTTTGAATTGGCGGGTAAAGGTGTTGCTAATCCTATGCCTATGCTTTCTGCAATATATGCCGCTATTGATATCTGCAATAACCGTCGTAACTATGATATAATGAGAGAAAACCCTCTTGAAGTGAAACTTTTTGAGGGACCAAAATACGAAAAGACAATTCCTATCGAGTAATTTCTGTCCCAGTAGAATAATTTTATCTTAAACATAGTCTATGACTAAAGTCCCGATTCATATATATACCGATGGATCATCGAGTGGAAATCCTGGACCAGGGGGATATGGTGTTGTAATGCGTTGCGGTAGCCAATATAAAGAACTTTCCGGAGGTTTTAAATACACAACGAACAATAGGATGGAGTTGCTTGCTGTAATTGTAGGACTAGAATCTGTAAAAAGGCTTAATGCCGATATAACGGTCTGGAGTGATTCTTCATATGTGGTAAATGCGATTAATAAAGGGTGGCTTTTTTCTTGGGAAAAGAAAAACTTTATAAAAAAGGCAAATCCTGATTTGTGGATAAGATTTCTAAAAATTTACAGGTTACATAATGTAAAATTTGTCTGGATAAAAGGGCATGCAGGACATACTGAAAACGAGCGTTGTGATGTTCTTGCAGTAGAGGCTGGATTAAGACCGGAACTTCCTAAAGATTTCGGATATAAGGCTGGGGAGGAGAGTAGTTTTTTATTTCAGAATATTGTTGATCTCTAAGCCATGGCTCAAAGCCTGCATCGCATATTGTACTTTGCATCTGTTTGGCATTAAGTGAATTATGTGATCCTGTTGCTGAAACCACATTTTCTTCAATCATAATTGAACCCATATCATCTGCACCGGCATAAAGGGAAAGTTTGCCTGCATCTATTCCTACAGTAAGCCATGAAGCTTGTATGTGGTCAATATTATTTAATATGATACGTGAAATAGCTATTGTTCTTAAAAATTCCGCACTTTGTTCCGATACTTCATTTCCTTTAAATAGTCTGTCTTTATTAAAATGTTCACTCTTTTTTTGATATATTTCTGACAGTTTTGTCCCTTTTATTTGCATAGGCCAACAAATGAATGCTCTGAATCCAGGGCTTCCTTCAGGACGTTCTTTTTGTAAATCACGGATGGTAATAATATGTTGCAGCCTCTCTTCTATAGTCTCAATGTGTCCGTAAACCATTGTTGCAGTTGTACTCAGATTAAGACGATGTGCAATTCTCATAACATCACACCATTGTTTGGCAGTAGGTTTTGCAGGAGAAATTATTTTTCTCACTCTCTCTGAGAGTATTTCTGCACCTGCTCCCGGCAGAGTGTCAAGTCCGGCATCTATGAGCCGTAGGAGGACCTCTTCATATGTTAGCTTACTTAAGCGAGCTATGTGGGCTACTTCAGGTGGCCCTAATGCATTAAGTTTGAGGGAAGGTTCGATTTCTTTAAGTTTTCTGAAAAGAGTTTCAAAGAAAGATATATCATATTTGGGATGCAATCCCCCCTGAAGGAGAAGTTGTAATCCCCCAAGTTCTTTAAGTTCTGCAATTTTGGATTTATACTCATCAAGAGATGTTGTATACTCTTTCTGTTTTTCGTCAGGTCTGCAATGAAAATTACAGAATAGGCATCCTGAAATACAAACGTTTGTATAGTTTACATTTCTGTCTATCTGCCAGCTTACCTTTTTTTTAGGTATATGCTTATATCTAACCTTTTCACCAATCTCGCACAAAATTTGTAGTGAAAAATCAGTATAAAGATGTTGAGCTTCTTCCAAGGATAAATCATCCCCGTTTAACGCTTTTTTGTATAAATCTTTGTTTGACATCCTTCTGCAAAAATAATGTATATTTGTATAATAAATATTAGTTATGAATACTTTTTTTGAGGGTAAGAAATTACAATACGCTGTGATCGGAAGTGGGAGTTGGGCGACTGCTCTTGTTAAGTTATTGTCTGATACTAAGGAAAAATTGTATTGGTATGTCCGTAATGAAAATAATATAGAGCATATTAAACTCTATGGCAGGAACCGTAATTATCTTCGTTCAGCTGCGCTTTTTCCTGAAAAACTGATAATGACTGATGATATAAATGAAGTGGTTGCTGCTGCGGATATAATAATTTTTTGTATTCCTTCTACGTATTTTATATCTCAAATAAATAATATTACTGTATCCCTTGATAATAAATATATTGTCTCGGCAATAAAAGGTCTTGTTTCAAAAGATAATATGACAATTGCTGAATATTTCAACAGTTTTTACAATATTCCATATGATAGAATTGCGATAATAAGTGGGCCAACTCATGCTGAAGAGATAGCAATGGAGCGCCTCTCTTACCTTACCGTTTCCAGTAAATATAGTGGGGTTGCGGAACTTATAAGTGAAGCCTTTACATGCCATTATGTAAAAACAATAATTGGTACGGACATTTATGGAGTGGAGTATTCTGCAGCCATGAAAAATATTTATGCAGTTGCAGTAGGAGTATGCCATTCTCTTGGGTATGGTGACAATTTTGTAGCCGTGCTTGTTACCAGCGCATATAATGAAATGGTTGAATTCCTTGATTTATCACATCCTGATAAAGACAGAATTCCTTCTCGTTCGGCATATTTGGGGGATTTGCTGGTTACCTGTTATTCTCAATTCAGCCGTAATCGTACATTTGGAGGAATGATAGGGAAAGGATATTCTGTAATATCTGCACATACCGAGATGAATATGATAGCCGAAGGATATTATGCAACTAAAGGTATTTATGAGATAAGTAAAAAACTTCAGTTGGATTTGCCTATAGTTGAAGCGATGTATAAGATTCTGTATGAAGACAAGTATCCTGATTATGTCATCAAGCAACTCGCAGATATGCTCAAATAGATAAAAAAAATAATATTATGATAAAGGTAGATTTAAAAGGTTGTAAATCCTTTGTGAATGATTTACAAGTAAATGATTATATATCTAAAGCATTGAAGGCTTTAGATATATTGGATGAAGGTAATGGACTTGGTAATGAATTTCTTGGTTGGAACAGACTTCCTTCTGAGACGCCCCAGTCATTAATCGAAGATTGCTTATCTGTTGTAGATAAATGGATTGAAAAACAGATTGATCTGATTATTGTTATCGGTATCGGAGGCTCATATCTTGGTTCAAAGGCTGCAATTGAGGCTTTATCCCATTCATTTCTTAGTCAAATGGGATCTTCTCTTGGTCCACAGATTGTTTTTGCAGGGTATAATTTGTCTGAAGATTATGCGGCCGAGTTGTTGGATTTGATGACAATTAAAAATGTTGCTGCTGTAGTAATTTCAAAATCAGGTACTACTACAGAACCAGCAGTAGCTTTCAGACTTGTAAAAAAATATATAGAGGATTGTTATGGTAAAGATGAATCTAAAGAAAGAATAGTCGCCGTCACAGATGCAAAACGCGGAGCTTTGAAATCACTATCAAATCAGGAAGGGTATAAAACCTTTGTTATTGAAGATAATGTTGGTGGCCGTTTTTCTGTTTTTACACCAGTTGGCCTTCTGCCGATCGCCCTTGCCGGATTTGACATAGAAGCGTTGATGGATGGAGCAAAACAAATGCAGAAGATATGCTCACAAAAGAATTCGGACAATCCTGCAGTACAGTATGCAGCAATGCGTAATTTATTATATGATTGTGGCAAGAAAATAGAGATTCTTGTGACTTTTAATCCTAAACTTAAATATGTGGGAGAGTGGTGGAAACAGCTTTATGGTGAAAGTGAGGGAAAAGAAAACAAAGGTATTTTTCCTGCATCTGTTAATTTTACTACAGATCTCCACTCAATGGGACAATATATTCAGAATGGCGAGAGAACATTGTTCGAGACTGTCATTTCAGTTGAAAAGAGCAACCGTGAGGTAATAATTTGTGAAGATCCGCAAAATCTTGACGGGTTGAATTTCCTTAGTGAAAAAAATGTAGAAGAGTGTAATAAAATGGCTCAGTTGGGAACTAAACTTGCTCATATTGAAGGTGGTGTTCCAAATATTGAGTTGCAAATCACTTCTATTGATGAATATAATTTAGGTGGATTATTCTATTTCTTCGAGAAAGCATGTGGTATAAGTGCTTATATATTAGGTGTTAATCCTTTTGATCAGCCGGGAGTAGAAGCATATAAGAAGAATATGTTTGCCTTACTTGGCAAACCCGGATATGAAGAGCTGGCTAATAAGTTGAAAAGATAGAGGCCATTCTATATGGAAAACGGTTTTTTAAATCAAGTTGCTAAACTTTTCTGTCAAGAAGAAGGGCGCATGATAAAGGATATATGCTTCGTATTTCCTAATCGTCGTTCATCGCTTTTTTTCCAGAAGTATATTGGTTTGTATTCCGAAAAACCTGTTTTTTCTCCGGTATTGTATACTATAAACGATCTCTTTTCTAATCTTTCCGGATTAAAACTTGTAGATAAGATTGAGTCACTTTATATTCTTTATACTCACTATATTAGATTATCAGGTTCTTCTGAATCTTTTGATGAGTTTGTTTTTTGGGGAGATGTCTTATTAAATGACTTTGATGATGTGGATAAGTATATGGCAGATGCAAAGATGCTTTTTTCAAATGTTAAGGATATAAAGGATCTTGATTCTGGATATGAATTTTTGTCTGCAGGGCAGGTATCTGCTATTCGCCAATTTTGGGGCAATTTTCTTCCATATGACAGTGATAATAAGAAGAAAAAGATATTTAAGGAGACATGGGACATTCTTTACAATCTATATGTTGATTTCAAGGCCGACCTTACTTCAAAGGGGGTGGCTTATGAAGGAATGATATATAGATATGTCGCTGAGACAGTTCAATCATGTGAGGATTCTGATAGCAGAAAAGTTCTTTTTTCGAAGCTTAAAAAATATTCCAGAATAGTATTTGTAGGACAAAATGCATTGAATAAATGTGAAAAAGTGCTGTTAGGTGCTATAAGAGATTTTTTTGACGGTGATTTTTATTGGGATTATTATGGTAATATGGTTACCGATCCTACAAATAAGTCTTCATTATTCATGAGTGAAAATGTTGATATTTTTCCATCAAAATATAAAATTAATGCTTGTTCTATTAATGATAGACAGACATTTGAACTTATAAGTGTTCCTTCAGCCGTAGGGCAGACAAAGAAAGTTGCAGAATTGTTAAAAAATCTCCCTGAGGAGAGTACAGCTGTAATTCTCCCTGATGAGAATCTTCTTTTCCCTTTGTTAAACTCTATTCCTGATACTGATGATCAGGATGTTTCGCATGGAATAAGGAATATAAATGTTACAATGGGATATTCTTTGTCCGGCAGTAATGTTGCTACTTTTATGAATCTTATTGAGGCTCTGCAGAAAAACAAAAGGATGAGGTGCGAAAAACTCAATTTTTATCATAGAGATGTAATTGCCTTACTGGACCATCCTTTTTTTCTCGGTACTTATAAGTCCAGTGGACAGCTTCTTAAGAACAAAATAAAAAAAGAAAATGTAATTTTCCCTGATGATAAATATTTAAAATGCGAATCTAATGATGGTAAGTGTTCTGAAAGAGGAGAACTTTTTAATCTTATTTTTAAAGGAATTTTTGATGTTGATGATATTCCTGATTATCAGATAAACATATTACAATATATTCAGGGTTCTATTGTCCCGGTAGAAAAAGAGTTTATTTATCATTATTATAAGGCGATCAATCGACTAAGAAATTTGCATATACCGATGAAAGCTGAAACTTATTATAGGCTTCTTTCTCAAATTGTGAATGTGATTTCTATTCCTTTTAAAGGTGAGCCTCTCTCCGGATTGCAGATAATGGGACCATTAGAGACCCGCGCACTTGATTTTGAAAACATTGTTATTCTTTCTATGAATGAAGGGGTTTTTCCGTCAAAGAGTGTTAGTTCTTCCTTTATTCCTTATAATCTTCGTAAAGGTTTTGATTTGCCTAATTATGAGTTTCAGGACTCTATTTCGGCATATCATTTTTACCGAAGCATATACAGAGCCAAAAGGGTTATAATGATATGTGATTCCCGTACTGAAGGAATACAGAGTGGTGAGGTGAGCCGTTATGTGAAACAATTAAAATATCATTATTGTGTTCCGATAAAAGAGAGTATTACAACATTTGCTCTTAAAACTGCTGATGCTTCCAAGTCAATAATGGTTGAAAAGAGTTGTGAGATTATTCAACAGATGGAAGAACTTTTTTTTAACGGAAAAGGTGTCTTTTCTGCCTCATCAATAAATGATTATCTCGATTGTCCGTTGAGGTTTTATTATAAGAATGTTCTCAAAATAAAAGATGAGGAAGAAGTGGTTGAAGAGGTAGAGTCGGGACTTTTCGGAACAATATTTCATGGAGTTATGGAGGATATATACAGAAAGTATATTGGTTATATTGTTTCTAAGGCTGAACTGGAACATGAGATTAAAGGTGTTGATAATATTGAAAAACTGGTTGAACACAGATTCCAAAGTGATGGAAACATAAGTGAAATAACCGGTAAGAATTTGATAACGAAACAGCTTATTATAAAATTTGTTCTACGTACTCTTGAAACCGATATGGGAATGGCACCTTTCACTTATAAAGGATCTGAAGTTGCTATAAACATGACTTTTCCTATTAATGAGGGAAATCATATCGTGAAACTATTTGGTAAGATTGATCGAATCGACATTATTTCAGAAAATATATTGAGGCTGGTGGACTATAAGACCGGCTCTGTTAATAAGAAGGGTTCTTTTAAGAAAGTAGAAGAAATTTTTAATATAGAAAATGATTTAAGGCCATATATTTCTCTTCAACTTTTATTTTATGTCATCTTAGCTCAATCGGACGTGAATCTATCAGTTTATGATAATATTTCGTCTTGTATTTATCCTTTAAGGGAAATATTTAAGGAAACCCCGATCGAAAACATATATAATGAGGAGGAAATTTCCTTATTCAAGTCATTATTGAAGAATACTATTGAAGAAATATTCAACCCTGAGATTCCTTTTATCGCCAGAGGAGGAGAAAAGAAATGTGAATATTGTAATTTAAAACAATTATGCAATAAATAGTCATGCTAAAAGTTTATAGTGCATCAGCCGGTTCGGGTAAAACCCATCATCTTACAGAAGAGTATATAAAATTGCTCTTTCGAAACAATGATGCATATAAACATATCCTTGCAGTAACCTTCACAAATAAGGCTACCGATGAGATGAAAAGCAGGGTTATAGAGAAGCTATATTCTCTCTCTAAAGAAAATACAGCTGATGGTCAAAAGGCAAAAAAAATAATTACTGATATTTTACATGATTATTCCAGTTTTGCCGTAAGTACGATAGATAAATTCTTCCAACAAACAATGAGAGCTTTCGCCAGGGAAATAGGGGAGTACTCTTCATATAAGGTAGAACTTGATAGCAGTGCTGTCCTTTCCCGGTCTGTTGATATGATGATGTCTTCACTTGAAGAGGATAAAAATGGTGTATTGCTTGATTGGTTGCTTCATTACTCAATAGATTTGATTGAGAGAGGGAAAAAATGGGACGTAACCTCTGAGCTACGTGAAATGAGCAAACTTTTTCTTTCTGAAGATTTTAAATTAAAAAAAAGAGGTTTAGTAGATTTATTAAATGATAAATCCGGAATTTTAAATTACAGGGAGAAACTCAATGAAATAATATCATCTTTTAGAAAGGACTTGATTTTACTTGGAAAAAAAGGTGTTAATATTATTTCAGGCAGCAATTTATCTTATGATGATTTCAAAGGTGGAACTAAATCTCCTTTTAAACACTTTGTTCTGTGGGCTGATGGGGGAATGAAGGTTCCAACTGAGACTTTTATTAATTTGTATGATAATATTGATATTTGGTATAAGAGTGGTGATATCGATTCTCTGAAAATAAAAATAAAATGTTCATATGATGGTGGGCTTAATGATGTTATAGGTGAGATTAATAAGCTGTTTGAAGATGGCTATAAGAGTTATATGACAGCTTTGCTAATTAACGAAAATATATATTTGGTGGGTATTTTCGCCGATATTTACGGTTTTCTTACTAAATATCTGAAAGATAATAATGTAGTTCTTTTAGGTGAAACGGCTGATGTTTTGAATAGAATTATTGACGGGAGCGATACTCCTTTTGTTTATGAAAAAATTGGTTGTCGTTATGATAATTTGATGCTTGATGAATTTCAGGATACTTCTGTATTACAATGGGAAAATTTCAAACCTCTTTTTTTAAATAGTATAGCATCAGGTAATGATAATCTTATTGTAGGAGATGTAAAGCAGAGTATATATAGATGGCGTGGGTCGGATTGGAATTTGCTTGACAAGGAAATAGGCAAAACTTTTGGTGTTAATAAGATACCTCTTATTGAGAATTGGCGCAGTTGTGAAAACATTGTTGATTTTAATAATGAATTGTTTGGTGAAGTGGGTGAAATACTTCAGATAGAGAAGATTAAATCAATCTATGCTGATTCAGGACAAAAGTATTCCACAAAAATGTCCGGAAAGGAAGGACATGTCAAACTCAATTTTATTGAACAAAAAAATACCAATGATGACTCTTCTAAAATAGAAGAGTGGCAGAAGAAAGTATTGACACTTTTGCCAGATACAATCAAAAATCTGAAGAATTCAGGATATGATTATAAAGATATAACAATACTGGTTCGCAAAAATATTGAAGGGGCTCAGGTTGCCGGGGAGTTAATTGCAAAAGGGTACGCAGTTGTCACGGAGGATTCTTTATTGATAGGTTCTTCGGAATTTATTGGAAGAATAGTAGCCTCACTAAAATATTTGCTCGACCCTGAAGATAAGGTAAACAATATCAAACTTTCCGGAATCAAAGTTGAGGCAAATATTAATTATTCATCACTATATGATATTTGTGAAGAGATAATAAGATGCTTCCCGGAAAAATATGATGATGGAGAAATACCTTTCATTCAGGCTTTTATGGATGCTGTTCTAGATTATACTTCAAAATATGGTTCAGATATAAATGGTTTTGTTAAATGGTGGGATGATTCCGGGAAAAAACGTCCAATATCTGCACCTCGAGGACAGAATGCCATCAGAATTATGACAATTCATAAGTCGAAAGGACTTGGATTCAAAGCTACAATTATTCCTTTTTTTAAAGAAAAATTTATTTCTTCCAGCGGTCAAAACAATTATATATGGTGTAAACCACAGATTGAGCCTTTCAGGGAGATAGGTCTTATTCCCTTGAAAGCCTCATCAGCATTGAAAAATACTATTTTCAGTGAAGAATATGAACAGGAAAAGCTATATTCTTATATTGACAGTATCAATACCTCATATGTGGCATGTACTCGTGCAAAAAACGAATTGATAATATTTGCTCCGAAGCCTAAAGCTAATACTAAAGGTGAATATTCTTCGGAAGCAATGTCTGACATTCTTTATAAATGTTTCGAAGACAGATTGGATAATAACGGAACAATGGAGCTTGGAAAGTGGTACGAAAATGAAACAGATGAAAATGTTTCCGTAAATGAAGAGATGCAGGACGAATTTATATCGGTACCAATTGGTGACAGGCTGAAACTTTCATTAAGAGGTGGCGATTTTTTTGATTTAGATAATCATAGACGAAGAGGTATAGTCATGCATAATATTCTTTCAAGAATAAACTCCGCTGGCGACTTGAAAAAGAGTATTGAAGATGCAATATATGATGGAGAATTATCTCGTGATGCTTTTGACTCAACTTATAATTATATGGAGAAACTTATCAAATCGGTATCTGACAAACATTGGTTTGACAATACATATTCATCTTATAATGAACTATCCATCATAAACATCGATGGTTCGGTAAGCAGACCTGACAGGGTACTTGTTGACGGAACAAAAGCGATTGTTATAGATTACAAATTCGGCCCCATTAAACATAAATCTTATGAGAGGCAGGTCGCTGGATATATGATGTTGCTTAGTGAGATTGGATTTACTCAGGTTGAAGGTTACCTCTGGGAAGCAGGAAACTTAGACTCTTTGACTGCCCTTTTAAAAGTATCAGTATAACCAGGCCACATCGGAGTTGGAGGAATAGTTTTTGAGTATCTGTTTGTTTTGAAAGTGCCATTTTCGTTCTGAAGTTTTGTGTTTCCGTCAATATATTTTACCAACAAATATTTGTCAAGAGAATCCCATTTTTCAAACAGTCTGTCCGCCTGATCAACGGAAAAATGTGTTACATATTTTACCACCTTTTTATGTGATTTTTTATAAAGAGCAAGTGCTTCTTTATCCACTTGCTTTACTTTTTCAATCATTTCTTTTTCGTGTGTATCAACAATATTTCTTACCTCATAGCCTATTTGATTATAACGTAAATATGCAAATTGAGCAATTCTGTTTGTGGCCCAAAACATTGAGGTAGGGGAGTACTCTATCATACTGCCGTTGCCAACAGCATAATGTTCTGAGATATTTCTAGATGAAGTATATACAGGCGTGAGCGGTGAACTTCCAGCATCGTCTACCGCAAACCAGAAAATGCCTCCTATTTCATCCGGAAGCCAATCTCTACACTGCCCTACAAACCAGAAACCTGTCTGTTGAGTTGCTATTGCTCTTTCATTTGTTATTTCTACATCATCAATTTTAAAACTCATAGGTCTCCAGCGATATGGAAGTGCATTTCCTCCGGCTCCGATATCTTTAGTCATGTCGAAAGGAGTACCCTCATAGTGATCCCTCATCATATCAGCAACATCTTTTACTGATAATTTACTTTTTGCTTTCACATATAAAGGCATACGGTTTTTAGGATTTTCTCCTGAAGCATAGTCAATATATTTTGACATATCTATTTCTGCATATCTGTTGAAGAAACTCCACACCCTTGCCTCACAACCTCTCATTTCTGAAAAATTGAGGGGACAGAATGTGTCTGCAAAACTGAAATCTTCATCTTTTCCGTTAAATAGGCCAAGTTCTCTTGCATGAGTGATGACATCTTTCGCATAAAGACAGTTTTGTGGATCATTAAGTGGAAATGTAGTTATACGGGCGCAATTGGCATGGGCAGATATATATCCGTCCGGAATACGGACTGCCACCCATACTGTACCTTTATTGATATTTTTACCGTTGATTATATTAGGCTTTTTAGCAATTATTTCAAGAATCCATGCTTCATGTGGGTCGGCGAAAGATAGCGATTCTCCTGAAGAAGCATATCCATATTCATCTGCAAGTGATGTAAATATCTCTATAGCTTCACGTGCTGTACGGGCACGTTGAAGTGATATATATATAAGCGAGCCATAGTCGACTACTCCATCAGGGTCTCTAAATTGTTTAAGTCCACCCCATGTGGTTTCTCCTATTACTACTTGATGTTCGTTCATATTTCCAATGACATTATAAGTATATGCAGCTTGTGGTATTTCTCCAAGATATTTTTCCTTTCCCCATTCGTATATCTGCAGCATTGTGCCTTTTTTGTATTTTGCAGCAGGGTAATGAACCAGTGTTCCATATCTTGTATGTGAATCTGCAGCATATGTAACCATAACTGAGCCGTCTGTTGAAGCACCTTTTGTTATAATCAGATTAGTACATGCAAATAGGTATGAGGCACTCAGCAAAAGTGTCATTGTTGTAAGTATCTTTCTCATTGCTAATATGTTATTGTATTTTTAAAAATCGACGACAAGTCCATCATATGCAGGTGCTATTCCCTCAGGCAACATTTTAGAAAATATTTTGTGTTTTGGGATCTGGTGTGACAAATGGGTAAAATAGGTATGTTTTGCACCAACTCTATTTGCAACTTCAATTGCCTCTGGGATTGAATAATGTGAGATGTGCTTTTCGAACCGTACAGTATTTAGAACAAAAACAGTGACACCTTTCATTTTTTTGTATTCTTCATCAGGAATGTAATTGGCATCAGTAATATATGCCAGATTTCCTATTCTGAATCCTAATACCGGGAGTTTATAATGCATTGCGCGAATGGGAATGATTTCAACATCATCAATTTTAAAAGGATTTTCATCTATTGTTTTTAGAATAAATTCAGGTACTCCTGGATATTTATACTCAGAAAATGCATATGAGTATTCAAGTTTAAGTGATTCCTGTACCTTCTTTTCGCAATATATTGGGAATGCCCTGTTCTCTAAATAGTTGATAGCTCTGACATCATCCAGTCCACCAGTATGATCTTTATGTTGATGAGTGAGGAGGATTGCATCCAGATGTCCTATTTTTTCGCGAAGCATCTGTTGTCTGAAATCCGGACCGGCATCAATTAGTATATTTTTTCCACAATATTCAATATAAGCAGATGTCCTTAATCTTTTGTCTTTAATGTCTTCAGACATGCAAACTTCGCAGTCGCACCCTATCATTGGTATACCTTGTGATGTTCCTGTTCCTAAAAATGTTATCCTTGATTTCATTTAACAAAGATAAAAAAAAACTATACCTTTGCCCAAACAAAACCTATTTGAATTTTTTATGAAAGGGAGGCTGTTTCTTATCCCCACGCCTTTGGGTGACAATGATCCGACTGAGGTTCTTACACGGCCGGTTTTTGATATTTTACCGGGAATAAAGACTTTTTTTGTAGAGGAAATACGCACAGCGCGGAGATTTCTCTCAACAGTGGGATTTAAAGGTAGAATTGATGAGCTCACTTTTTTTGAGTTGAGTGAACATACTCAGAGAGAGGAGGTTGAAAACTATGTCAAAATACTTCTTTCAGGTGAAGATGCTGCTCTTATTTCAGAAGCGGGACTTCCTGCCGTTGCGGATCCTGGAGCCTTGTTGGTTGAACTTGCGCATCAGCATGATATTGATGTAGTTCCATTTGTTGGTCCTTCTTCCCTGATGCTCGCATTGATGTCTTCCGGTATGAATGGTCAATGTTTTGCATTTACAGGGTATCTTCCTGTTAAAAGTGATGAACGAAAGGCTAAACTATTTCAGTTGGAAAAGATTTCTGCTATACAGAAGCAAACACAGATAATAATTGAGACACCTTATAGAAACGATGCTCTTTTTAGAGACATTCTCAGTATATGCAAGTCATCTACAAGAGTCTGTATCGCAGCTGATATTACGTTACCTACAGCTTATATTAAAACAAAAACTGTAGGACAATGGAAAATGATTTCTCTGCAAATAGGGAAACGGCCCTGTGTGTTTGTTCTACAATCATAAATAAATTTATATGGGACGAATAGAATTAGTTAATATGGAGTTTTACTCTTACCATGGTTGTTTTGAAAATGAAAAGAAGATTGGTAATAAGTTTATTGTCAATATTGAGTGTGAATATCCGATGGAAGTAGCTTGCAATTCTGATATGATTGAAGCTGCTTTAAACTATTCTGATCTTTACGAAGTAATTAAAACAGAGATGGAAAAACCTTCAAATCTGTTGGAAAATGTAGCATGGCGAATACTTAATAAAATAAAAAGTAATTTTCCACACATAACATCTGCTAAGATAAGTATAGCAAAGTTAAACCCACCTTTATCCGGACATGTTGAGTCTTCAAAGGTTATTTTATCATTTTAAACAATATGAGTAAAAATGTTGCATTTGTCACTTTAGGCTGTAAACTGAATTTCTCTGAAACGTCTACGCTTGCACGTGAATTTGTAAAAAACGGGTATGTTCAGGTTTTACCTTCGAAGAATGCTGACATTTATGTCATAAATACTTGCACTGTTACTGAACATGCCGATAAAAAATGTAGAAATATTATCAGGAAAATCCATAAGAATTCTCCAAAAGCAATTATTGCAGTAACAGGATGCTATGCTCAATTGAAACCTGATGAAATTCTAAAAATGGAAGGCGTCGACTTGGTTCTTGGAGCTGATAAAAAAGGTGATTTGTTTCAGATCGTTTCAAAAATACAACGAGGAGTTAATATTTCTACGTCATGTGAAATCAATAAAATTGAAACGATATTTCCTGCATACTCTTCAGGTGAAAGAACCCGTTCGTTTTTAAAGCTGCAGGATGGGTGTGATTATAATTGTTCATATTGTACAATCCCGTTGGCTCGAGGAAAGAGTAGGAATGTTCCAATTGAACAATTGGTAAGGCAAGCTGAAGAGATTGCTTTAATGGGGATGAAAGAAATAGTACTTACAGGGGTTAATATAGGTGATTTTGGAAAAACCACCGGTGAATCTTTCCTTGATTTGCTTAAAAGGCTTAATGATGTTGAAGGCATTCAAAGATATCGCATATCATCAATAGAACCAAATCTCTTGACTGAAGAGATAATAGACTGGATAGCAAAAGGTGATAAATTTCTTCCGCATTTTCATATTCCTCTGCAATCCGGATGCAATAAGATACTTGCAGCCATGAGACGTCGCTACAATGTAGAAATATTTTCTGATAAGGTGCAATTGATAAGAAGCAAGATGGAAAATGTTTTTTTTGGTATTGATGTTATTGTAGGATTTCCAGGTGAAACGGATAAAGATTTTGAAGATACTTACAATTTTTTGTGTAATCTTAAGCCTGCCTTTCTTCATATATTTCCATATTCCCGCAGAGCAAATACTTTTGCTACCGAAATGCCCGATCAGGTGCGTGAGATTGATAAGAGCAGTAGAGTTGCACGTTTGACTGCTCTCTCTGAAAAACTGCATTATGAATTCTGTGAGGCAAACATTGGAAGGGAGGAGAAGGTACTTTTCGAGAGTACTAAAAAAGGAGGATTGATGTTTGGTTATACGCGCAATTATATAAGAGTAGAACGCCCGTATGATAAATCACAAATAGGGAAGATTGTTAAAGTAACTATATAAATTATTAGTGACTGTTTTCTTTTAGCTTATTTTCATAAGTTTCTCTTTTGGCTTTTCCCCAGAAGATTTTTCTCCATAACTCACTGAATGTATTAAACTCCTCTTGATAGACAATACCTGCTCCATTCCTTTGGGTTTGGTCAAGGTAATTGCTATATTGATCTGCTGAACGGGAGAACAGATTGAGCCTTATTCTTCCATTCTTATCCAGCTTTACTTCAACATTAATGTTACCTACAATGTCGGTATTATTAGTGGTTACATAATCTCTGTTTCCTATATTTCCGTTTATATTTACACGATTATTGAACAACTGTGTGGATACTGCCACGTCAAATATATCTTTACCATTTTCTCCGGGTTGATAATTAAAACCTAAATCGAGAGGTATCTCAAGCTGTCTGAATACATTGTTCAGCTGATTAGACATTATTTCAGTTGCGTTAGAATAAAGTATGGTAGTATTATTGACAATTCCGGATTGTTCATCAGGAATAAAACTTCCTGAAAGTATTAGTGTCATGAATTGCTTCAATCTTTTGTCTTCAGTATTTAAGGCACTCTCGACTCTTCCTTTTGTGGTAGGATCCAGGTCAGGAATATTTATGGTGAAGTTTAGTTTTGGATTAGACAGTTTACCCGTTATTTCAATTCCGCAGTCAATATTTCTTCGTGTACTTATTGAGGTTGTGTCAGATATAAGTGGGCCGATTGATGCCTTTGTTCTATATGTGGCAGTCAAGTCCAGGTCGGACTGGAGTATGTTTCCGGTGAAATTAATAGTACCTCCAGGATTGATTACGAAATCTCTTGAAGCAAGGCCTAGAAATACAAATTTATAACTTCCTTCTTCTATCTTATAATTACCCTTAATGTCAAAAATATCTTTTGACTTATTAATTTTAAGATCAATAAGTCCAGAACCCTTACTTTTCAATACATCTCCAATAGATTTATTTATTTCCAGATGGACTTCAGCCTCTGGTGTGACATTAACTTTTACCCTAACATCGAGTTCTGCAGGTGTTTTTTTTGATACTATCTTTGTACGTAAAGAATCAAACGGTGATATTTTCGAAGGAGAATTATTAATAAAGGTGAGGAGGGTACTTTGTTCCTTTGCAGAAGTTACCAGTGGAATATGGATTGTAGAATTTTCTTTTGTTATGATATTTATGTCGAGTAAAAGGTTGCTTAAAGGTCCTGAAATTTGTATTTGTCCTGAAGCGAAAGCTCTTCCGTAAAACGATTCGTTATCTGTGGCGGAAGTGTTAATTGCAAGAATGTTATCTACATTAATTATAGTATTGAAATGAATGTCCTTGAAGTAGTTATAATCTACACCCCCTGTTATAGTTCCTTTATGTTCATATTTGTCTTTTATTTCAATATTGTTGAAAGAAATACCTTCCTTATTAAGATCAAAAGGACCGTTAAGAATATAAGGAACATTTGTGAAAAGAAGCTTTACCCCTAAATCTTTGAAGTAGCTGTTACTGCTTGTAACTGTCAATTTATCAATTGCACCATCAATAGTGATATCTCCCGATACTGTTCCACTTATGTCAGAAACCAGTGAGTTTAAAAAAGGTTCAAAATAGCTTGGTGTGAAGTCTATAAGTGTGGCTTTAGCGTTTATGTGCTTATCTCGGGGATGGTAATATCCTATGATATTCAAAGGATTTTGCCCATTCAATTTGTTGTTTATTAAAAGATTAAACCTCTTTTTGTTATCATCCCATTTGCTGAGAATATTTAATTTTCCAACTTCCTTATCGCTAATGGATACTGATTCACCTTTCAGGTCAAGAATTGCACCTGCCTCTCCATATAATGCGAAAAGATCTGCCTCCCCGGAGAAAATACCTTTTATATTCAAATCTGTTTTAATAAATGGGTTTAAGATAGACGCATCAAAATTTAGAAGTTTGACTTTAAGGGAATCATTTCTATTATCAGTTATTTTTCCCGTTACATTTATAGATTGATTTTCACTTTCAATGCCTAAATTGTTTATTTGGACAAATTTATCTTTGTAATATATTGAAGCAGGATTTATTTTCCATTTTCTGTTGTTGATAATAAAATGTGATTCTAAAATATGTGCAAGAATATTGAAGTTGCCTTCTTTTTTATTTGGAAAGGATATCATAGTGCGGACATCTGCTGTGTTTCCTGTTTCATCCGCATTCTCAAATGAATATCTCAGATCAATAGTGTTGTTTTTAACTTGAGCGGATATTTTATTGTTTTTAGCGGTAATTTCTTCATATTGAATTGACTCCGAACTAATCATGGAGGTAATTGACGAGTCTGTGTTTGAAATTTTAAGGGCTGAATTTTTAATAAAAAAATTATTAAACGCAAGCAGCTCTGAGTTCATTCCTATTTCAAAGGAATTTTCTCTGTTAACCTTAATTGTAATATTAGAATTGTTAGCAATAAATAATCCCGGCATCAAAAATTCACAGGCAGGTCTGCTGTCATGTGTGTTTAAAGTGAAACTGTATATGTTGTTAGGAGGTAAAGAAGGGGCATTATTATTTTCTGTAAAAAGGTTTTCAAGTTGACTTTTTCCGCATAATGTTATAATATCTGTTGCAAAAGTAAAAATAGGTGCTGTTCCCAGAAATTTTGCTGTCGCAAAAGAGGATAACAATTCTATAGTGTAACTATCGTTTGAAGAAAATGATTTTAGTTTAATGTTTCCGATATTATGCTTCCCGGTTGAGTTTTTTCCAATTAATGATTTTATATCTATGTCTCCAAATATGTTTCCTTCAGTCGTTTTTGTGAAGTCGGCATCTGCCAAAAATTGAATTTCCGACACATCTCTTTTATCAAAATGCAGAGCAACAAGGTTTGCATACCCCATAGAAAGATTAAATTTATAAAGGCTGTTATTATTGTTGTTTGATAGTCCGAAAAGGCCATGAAACATGAAATTCAAATTGGGGTCACTGCAGATTATTCGGCCGTCGAATTCTGAGTTTTTAAGACTTCCGCTGGCGGAAATATTTGTGTAATCATAGTTGTTCAATCCAAGTTTAGATATTCTTATACTTTCAATATATAACTCAGATTCTGATTTGTCTTTTGAAGAATAAGCAGAAATGTTTGCATTACATGATAACTTTCCTATTAAATTATTCTGTGTGAATTTTCCTATGTCAAAGTCTTCACTATTTATATGTCCGATAACTTCATAACCATCATTTTGTTCTTTTTTACATAGAAAGTCCACTTTTACCTTACCTATTTTTGATTGTATTTCACCGTATGCTACAAAATCCTCGAAGAATCCGTTAAGACTTCCTTTGAAAGTGAATTTTTCTAGCGGAGCAAGTTTCCGTATGTACTCCTGATCAAATGGAACAGGAGTTACTTCATCTATTATTTTTGCAACATCAGAGGTATAAGTATAACAATCTGTAATATTTATGCTTGCCATGGTTTCTTTAGGATTGGGTAATCCTGAAAGATGAGCGGAAAGATTAAGAAAACTTCTTTTTGTTGCGGAATATACTTTCAGATTATTTGTTTTTAGATTACATACTGGTCCGGTAGCCTCTCCGGTAAGGTAAAGTCTGAGCTTTATTTTTTCTATTCCAGGAGCAAAGCTTTCCAGAGTTTTAAAATCCAGAAAAGAATTATCCAAATCAAGGCCCATGACAACTTTTTCTACGTAATTTGAGAAATCGTCTATATTATAATATTGCATGAAATAATATTTCGCAACGATATTGGAGTATTTGTCAATAATTTTAAGGTTATCAATTCTTGCCTCATTTTTTATTATTGATTCATCATTTACTACGGTTTCAATTTTTCCTATCCGGAGATTCCCGGATAGTGTTTTTAATTGAAATCCTCGTTCTTCTTCGAATGATAAGTTTTTGATTTTGGCGGTCAATGTTCCATTTGAAAAAAGAAGGTTTGAGGCTGAAAGGTCAATATTTTTAATTGAAAAATCTGACCAGTTTATTGCATTAGGTGATTTTGGAAATAGTTTTCCATGATATAATTTATTCTCCATTTTAAAGTTGAAGTCTTCAAAAAGGAGGCTGCCGATTGATATGTAAAATTTTTTATTAAAATTATAAGCTGAATCAGCAGTTCCGTCTAGTTTAGTAAATGCAATGGAAATATTGCTTACTCCTTTTTCAAGTACTCTTAAATTCAGGCATCCTTGGGCCAGCGCAATACGTTTAATTTTAATATGGTTTCCAAGCAGAGATTCCGGTTTCCATGAAAGTGATATTTTTTTACTTTTAAGAATAGTGTCACCTGTCTTTTCAGTAATATTTACATTATCCAGAATAATTTTGTTGAAAAAGGCAATATATATTTTATCTATTGATATGTTCCCATTAATATTTTCCGACAAATGATTGACAACCTTCTTTCCTAAATATGTTTGGAAAGAAGGGACCTGTAATGCAATATATGCTGTCAACGGGACAATTACGGCTACAAGCACAATTGCCGATATTATTTTTTTCCAGGTTTTAATGGCTTTGCAGTTAATTTTTTGTATATCAAACAAAAGTAAGAAAAATCTACTAAATTTGTGCACAATATGGAATACACAATACTCGGAATAGAATCTTCATGTGATGATACTTCAGCAGCGATAATCAGAGGTGGTTATATGCTTTCTAATATTATGGCGTCACAGGAAGTTCACAGACAATATGGAGGAGTCATACCTGAGCTGGCATCCAGGGCTCATCAGCAAAACATCCTTCCTGTAGTTTCTCAAGCTATGAAACAGGCCGGCATATCATTGCAAGAAGTTGATGCTATTGCCTTTACTCGTGGTCCAGGTCTTTTAGGATCATTATTAGTGGGTACCTCTTTTGCGAAAGGATTATCTTTAGCTATTGGGAAGCCTCTTATTGAAGTAAATCACCTTCAAGGACATATTCTCTCTCATTTTATAAAAATTGAAGGACGTGAGAACAGATCACCACAATTCCCGTTTATGACTCTTTTGGTTTCAGGAGGACATACACAGATTGTAAGGGTGGATGATTATTTAAATTTTGAAATATTGGGACATACTATTGATGATGCAGTAGGAGAGGCTTTTGATAAATGTGCTAAACTTATGGGACTTGGTTATCCTGGCGGTCCAATTGTGGATAAACTTGCAAATGAGGGAGATGAAAATAAATTCAGATTTGCAAAACCTAATATTGAAGGGTTGAATTATAGCTTTAGTGGAATAAAAACTTCTTTACTTTATTTTCTCAGGGATAGATTGAAAGAAAATCCGAATTTTATTGAGGAAAATAAAGCTGATCTTTGTGCTTCTTTTCAAAAAGATTTGATAGATATTCTTATGAAAAAACTTCTTATTGCCTGTCAGATTACTGGAATAAAAGAGGTGGCTATTGCTGGTGGTGTGTCTGCGAATTCGGGATTAAGGAACAGAATAGAGGAAGAGGGAAAGAAAAGAGGATGGAATACTTACCTTCCAGAATTTAGATTTACTACAGATAATGCTGCAATGATAGCAATAACAGGATTCTATAAATTCAATAAAGGTATTATTGCCCCGTTGGATATTGCTCCCATATCACGAGCCGCAGAGTATGGTGACAAAAGATAATCTCTATGAAAGAATTTGAAATTACCTATGACCTTAAGCATGTGCCTTCACATGAAGAGTTAGTGACTGCTGCTGCCAGGGCCATGGGCGTGACTCCCAAATCTGTCAGTCAGGTTATTGTATTAAGACGCTCTCTCGATGCCCGCAATAATATAGTTTACAGATACAGGATAGCGGCAACGGTTACGAACGAAGACCAAATACAATCATATAAACTTAGTGAATACAAAAATGTTACAAACGCTGAACCAGTAATCATTATTGGTTGTGGTCCGGCAGGAATGTTTGCTGCACTTAGACTTTTGATGGAAGGGAAGAAGCCTGTAATAATAGAAAGAGGTAAGGATATTCATGCCAGAAAATATGATATAGCTTTGCTTTCTCGGGAACAATTTGTTAATGAAAATTCAAATTATTGTTTTGGTGAAGGTGGTGCAGGAACATTTTCTGATGGAAAATTATTTACACGTTCAAATAAGAGGGGAGATATACGGGAGGTTCTTCATCAATTTATAAATTTTGGTGCTCCGGAAAATATTTTGCTAGATGCACATCCACATATAGGGAGCGATATCCTTCCCGGAATAGTCGAAAATATTAGAAATTGTATAATAGAACATGGAGGAGAGTATCATTTTAACAGTCAGGTCGTTGATATGATACTTAGTGAAAGCGGTAAAAATCGTGAATGGAAAGTCATATGTTCCAGTGGGGAATATTTTTGTGCTAAAAATGTAATACTTGCTACTGGACACTCTGCAAGAGATATATACAGAATGTTTACAAATAAAGGATGGGCATTGGAGGCTAAAGGTTTCGCTTTGGGTGTAAGAGTTGAGCATCCTCAATCTCTGATAAATAAAATACAATATGGTGGAAAATATCAACCATTTATGCCTCCGGCTGAGTATTCACTTATCGAGCAAGTGGAAGGAAGGGGCGTATTTTCTTTTTGTATGTGTCCCGGCGGAATTATTGTTCCATCTTCAACTTCACAAGGGGAAGTTGTATTAAATGGTATGTCTAATTCTATGAGAAACTCACAATGGGCAAATGCTGGAATAGTATGCTCCGTTGAACCAGGAGATATCCCTGAATATGATAAATCTGGAGTGCTTGCTTTGTTAGATTTTCAGCAGGCTTTAGAAAAAAATATTTTTAATTACAGTTCTTCACTTAGAGCTCCCGCGCAGCGGATGATAGATTTTTGTCGTCGCAATATTTCACATAATCTTCCTAAAAGTTCATATATGCCGGGTACTGTATCAGCTCCACTTAATGAGATTTTGCCGGAATTTGTATATTCCAGATTAAGAGTTGCTTTTCCTCAATTTAATAGAAAGATGAAAGGTTATTATACAGATGAAGCATTGCTGCTTGCTTGTGAATCACGTACCTCTTCTCCTGTTAGAATTCCCAGGGATCCTGATACTATGCAGCATATTACTTTGACTGGATTATACCCATGTGGTGAAGGATCCGGTTATTCAGGAGGAATAGTTTCCAGCGCAATTGATGGAATCAATTGCGCCGAAATGATATCCCGTAATTATTAATGGCAATTGCAGCCACAGGTTGAACATCCTTCTTCACTGCAGTTGTGCTCGGCTCTTTCTCCGTGTATACCGTTGGTTAGTTCTTCTTCTGTTGCTTCTCTTACTGCGATAATTTCTCCTGTAAAGTGTAAATCCTTTCCGGCCATTTCATGATTGAAATCCATTTTGACGGTTTCCTCACCAACTGATACTACTTTACCTGGAATTACACCGCCCATTTGGTTCATCATAGGAATTACATTTCCTACAACTAAAAGATCCTCTTTGATTTTGCCTTCAATCTCAAAAATATTTTTTGGAAGATCCACTATAGCTTGGGAATCCTTTTCACCATAGCCTTCTTGTGCTGAAAGTTGAAAGTCAAATGTATCACCAACTTTTTTATCCTTAATATTTTCTTCAAATTTTGGTAGAAGGTAACCCATGCCGAAAATAAATTCCAATGGATTTTCTTTTGTTGTTTGATCGGCTACTATTCCTTCTGTTTCTAATTTATAGATTAGAGATACTACTTTGTTGTCGTTAATTGTCATTATTGAAATATTTAGTTATAATTAATTTTTTATTATTGCTGCAGATATTGTGCCTTTTTCTTCCGGGACTATTGGGATTCTGTGAATTTTATATCCCATTGCTGCTATGACTATTGCTATTACCGGAGTTATGAAGCAGAAAATGGCATATGGAAAATATGTCATTGTTGCAACACCCAGAACACCCGCCTGAACAACTGCACATGTGTTCCACGGTACCATTACTGAGCTTACTGTCCCCGCATCTTCAAGTGTTCTGCTCAATAGTTCAGGAGCATAACCTTTCTTTCTATATGTTTCTGCAAACATTTTTCCCGGTAGCAGGATAGACATGTATTGGTCGGCAAGAACAATATTACAAAATATACAGGTTACAACTGTAGAGGCAACAAGACTTGCAGCATTCTTCATAAATCGGATCATTTTTTCCGTAATTAACTGTATCATCCCACTTGCATTTAATGCTCCACCTAATGCTACTACGCAGAGGATAATCCATACAGTGTTTACCATTCCGGCCATCCCGTTTGTGGAGGCAAGATTATTTATAAGTGCATCCCCCGTTTCTATATTAATTTCACTGGACATCATTTTTAGAAAAGTAAAAAAGAAGGATCCTACTCCTGTAGAGGCTGTGGAGATTTGTTCTATAATTTGAGGTTGAGCCCAAAAAGCAACAATACCGCCGACAAATGCAGATAAAAAAAGAGTGAGGAAAGGTGATACTTTTTTAATAATCATAAATATTGTTGCACATGGAATCAGAAGCAACCAAAGTGAAATATTAAAAGTTCCCTCAAGTGCTGTTATTTGTGAATCAATAACCACATTTGATGATACTGGTATCATTAATCCTGCAATGCCATATACTATTAAGCATATTATAAGAGCGGGAATAGTAGTGATAAGCATGTACTTTACATGTACATAAAGAGGCACTCCGGCAATTGATGCTGAAAGATTCGTAGTATCTGAAAGAGGAGAAATTTTATCTCCAAGATAAGCTCCTGAAATAATAGCCCCTGCAAGCCATCCTATTGGAAGTCCAATTATTTGCCCTGCACTTAACATAGCAATACCAATTGTGCCAACTGTTGTCCATGAACTACCTACCAAAAGTGACACTATTGCACAAAGCAAAAAAGTTACAACCATAAAAACAGATGGATGAATGATTTTTAGACCATAATATATCATTGTAGGTACAACTCCGGACAACATCCATGTAGAAGTTAAAGCTCCTATCATTAGTAAGATGTAGATTGATGAGCTTGTCTTACTAAGATTTTCTCCCATGCTTTCTTCAAACTTTTCCCAGGGAATTTTGAGTTTATATACTCCTATTAGACATGTTGTAGCAGCCGCAAGTAGAAGAGCAATTTGTGAAGGTCCGGAAGTGACATCTTCTCCAAATATTTGTACACCAATAGCTAAAACGGTGACAAGCACAATTATAGGTATTAGTGATAAAAATAGGGTGGGCTTTTTCATTGGCTCTTTTTTACAGTCCGCTAAAATCTACATTTTCAAATGCCAGAGTCGGAATTTGCCAGTTTGAACAATTCCTGGGATCATCTCCTATTGATAGGAGGTTGTTCCATAGTTGAATGAAATTACCTGTAACATTCATTTCATTAATAGGATGAATTATATCACCTCCGTCAAAATAAAATCCCTGAATTCCGTAAGAAAAATCTCCAGTAGCCGAATTATAATTTCCACCATTGAATCCGGTAACTAATATTCCTTTCCGCGCATTTTTTATAATTGAGGCCAAAGTTAACTTTTTTTCAGATATTTTTTCTTGTTTTGAAAATTTTAAGACAGAAGGAGATTCTATAGTTGGAGATATACCCAACTTCTTTCCAAAGTATGTATTTAAAAAATAAGTGTTTACAATACCATTTGATATTATGTCGATAGGTTTGGTGGCAATCCCTTCTCCATCAAAGTATCTTGAACCGCTATATCCTACCAGATGTGGCTCATCACACAAATTCATATTTTCAGGAAACATTTTTTTTCCTAATTTGTCAATAAGAAAAGAGTTGTTCTGTTGTATGGAAGATCCATTTAGTGCCGAAATTATTGGGGCAACCACTCTAGATGAAATTGTATTTTCTAGGACCATCGTATACTTGCCAGAAGTGAGCTTTTTAGGATTGATGCTTTTTATCGCCCGTTCTAAAGCAGTCTGAGCACACCCTTTTACCTTTAATTTATCCAGAAACATTGAACTTTCGTACCACCATGATTCCGGTCGGCTGTTTCCACTCCCTTTAACTGAACAATTTGTGCTTATAGTGTAGCTTGATTGAAGTACTTCACCTTCAAATCCGTTGGAATCCATCATATAAGTGTAATCCATCATATCTCCGAATTCCGTTTCTGCAGTGAGCAATTTGTTATTTGTACCAAATATCTCTTGGGAACATTCAAAAGTTATTTTTTTTCTATCTTCAGTTGTAATGTTCTCTATTTCGGAATCAAATTGATGAAGATCTTCTTTGCCTCCCTTGTAATACAATTCTTTTTCCGGAAGTATTCTGTATAAATCTGGTTCTAAAAGAAGCGTAGCCTCAATTCCTTTTTTTATGAAAGGTTTTACCTCATCGTATTTTATACGGTTGGTAGAAAATGCCCCATATCTCTCGTTAATAAATAATTGAATATATAGGGATAAATCCGCAGCGTGATGCAATTGGTCAAGTTTATTATCTAATACAATAACCGAATTCTGAACTCCTTTATTCAGCGTGATACGTGCGTTTTGTGCTCCTGATTTTAATGTAATATCCAGAACATCAGTGACAATATTCTTATCAACAGTCATATTTTATATTATTGGTATTTGGTTTCAAATATAGTTAAATAACGCTTAATAGAATATCATATTTGTTCTTTTGGGGAGTAAAAAGTAAATATTTATTAATTATTTTCAAGAAAATGTTTGATTTTATAAAAATTAAATATTATATTTGTCTAAATATTTGTATTATAATGAATGTGAGGTAGTTAAGTGCGGGTGGGGGATAAATAATAAAAAGATGAAAAGAATATTAATTACAATGAATAAGTTTTTAATAGTATTTTTTATGCTTTCTGCTGTTTCTTGTGTCCAGACTCCAGATCATATAGATGAAGTTGCTGCAGAGGGAGATGAATTTACTGTTGCTGAAAACTTTGATTGGGAAACGTTGGAAACAAAGTCGGTTTCTTTGACTGTAACATCAGACGTTTATACTCAAGAGTGGAAATTATTAGGAGAAAATCTTATTCCCGGAACATACGAATTTAAAGTTAGTCCGGGTACGGAGATAATAATTGTAGAAAAGGAATCACAAGAAGTTGATAACATTAATACTAAGGCTTTTGATGCAGTTAAAGCGCCTTCACTTTTCTCTTCGTATTTATATTTTCCTTCATTTTTCTCTTATGCAACTTATATGTATGAGGATCTTTTCCCTTCTGAAGGGGATTTGGATTTTAATGACCTTGTTGCCGGTATTCGTTTTAAATGGACTATAAATATAAGTGGAAAGGTTACTAATATGTCAATAACAATTCAGCCACGTTCTGTAGGCAGTTCTTTTAATACTGTTGGTCTTGGTTTGAAGTTTAATTCTAATAAAATAAAGATAACCAGTGTTGATAATAGTAGTACTTCTTCATTATTTTCTCTTAATTCTAATGGTACAGAATCCGGTCAGTCTTCATGTGTAGTCGTTCCCCTTACAAGTAATATTAGGGAAGGTTGGGAAAAAGAATCCGGATTTATAAATACGTTTAATAATATGCCTTGCCTTGGTAACGGCGAAATTAAAACTATTAATATAGTCTTCGATAGTAAACATCTTCCTTCTCGATCTGCTGTGGATATAGATAATATTGCATTATTTGCCGTCTTTGGTGAGAGAGGACGTGAAATATTTGAAAAGGGTAATACACCTACTGACCTGTTTAATGCAGGATATTTTACTCAGGTAGGGAAGAGTGACTTTTCAAGTCTTAATAATTATGTATGGGGTTTAAAATTTGCATATGACATATACTACCCTAAAGAATATGCTGCTCTTTATAAACTTTATCCTGATTTTGCAAAATGGGCTGCTTCAGGTGGAGTGAATTATACATACTGGTATCTTTCAATTATCAATTATGGGTATAAATATAAGAGTTACACTTTCTAAAAAATTCCTATTCTTTTATTATTACTTTCTACTAATTGCATCCACCAACAGTAAGGTGTTTTACGAGAATTGTAGGCATTCCGCATGAGACGTTGCAGTATTGACTTTTACCGCAAGTCCATGTGCCGTTATCAATAATATTATTGTCAGCAACTTCTTCAATATTTAAAAGGGTCTCTGGCCCGTTTCCTATTATATTAATATCTTTTATCGGATAAGTAAGTTCCCCGTTTTCAACGAGAAATCCGCTTTTTACGTAGAAAGTAAAATCTCCTGCACCTATTTGTACCTGGCCGTTTGAAAAATTATCTACGTATATTCCTTTTTTGACGCTTCTTATTATATCATTTTCAGTGCTATTCCCGTTTTCCATATATGTTGCTCTCATACGAGGAATTGGGCTAAATCGAAATGATTCCCTTCTTCCGTTACCGGTAGGAGGAACTTTATAGTATTTTGCACTTATACGGTCGTGCAGGTATGAATTTAGAATACCGTCTTTTACAATATATGTTTTTTGACCAGGAATTCCTTCATCATCAATATTAAGGGCACCTCTATTTCCAGTAATTGTGCCGTCATCAACTACGTTTATGCTCTCTTTACATATTTTTTCTCCAAGTCTGTTCGAAAAAATAGATGTTTTTTTTCTGTTGAAATCGGCTTCAAATGCATGCCCTATTGCCTCATGTAATAATATTCCTGATCCACCTGCCCCCATTATAACAGGGAGGACTCCGCCTTTTGGCTGCTTTGCTTTAAAAAGGATGGAAGTGTTTTTAATAACTTCATCAGCCATCTCCTTTATAAGATTTTCTGTAAGCATTTCACTTCCCATTCTGTAACTTCTAGAAGAAGATGAAGTCTCAATTCTGCTGCCTTGCTTCATAACGCAACTTACCACAGCAGAAGCTAGAGGTCTTTCATCACAGAAAAACTCTCCCAAAGAGTTAAAAAACATAATTTTTGTGTTTGAATCCGAGAGTCGTTCTATTACTTTATCAACCCGGCTGTCAGCGTCGAATATAATTTGATTGAGTTGTTGTAGAAAAGTTGTTTTTTTAGTTATGGAATAGTCTTCCCACTGATTAAGTATCGGATACCTGTTTGTGACCCTGATGGGGTTTATTTTAATTTTATGGTTAAAAGAAGTGCTGCTTTCTGCAATTTGTGCCGCCATAAGTGCTGCACTCTCCATTTCTTTTATATTGGTACTTTCCGAATACGCATATCCTGTCTGATTTCCACATAGGACTCTTATTCCAACACCAAAATCAATATGATTGCCGGCCGAATTAACCTGATTGTCGCGTAGAGATATTTCATTGGCGATACTATGCTCGAAAAAAATGTCGGCATAATCTCCCCCTCTAGAAAGAGCTATCTTTATTAGTTGATAAAGACTTTCTTTTGTTACGTCGAATAATGAATAATAGTTATCTTCCATTATATAAAAAAACTACTGCGTTTAAGGCAGTAGTATCTTGTTGGTTGATTTTAATCAAAATGTGTTTTAGCAGAGTAAAACTAATTAAATTTCAACAGCTTTAACTTTTATTACTTCCCCTTTGTCGGCAAAAGCCAACTCTGAGTTGCTTTTCTTTTTTTCTTGTACAAGCCTTTGGAAAGTAATGTTCAAACCAAGAAGAATGTTTTCTCTAAGTTCTCTCGTTTCTAGTTCGCTCATAATTAATTAGCAGGTTATATACGGTTTTATTGTGTATCTTTGTTACTATATTTTTTCCTCCTTCAGCTATAATATTGCTTGAGGTATTGGAATTGTCAATCATTATCCAATAATCACAAACAGGAATATATATACCGAAAAGGTGTTTAATTCCAAAACTATATCGCCTTAGGATTGTTTTTTCGGGAACATTATGTCCTCCTGAGGCTACTCTTAATCTCACTCTTTCAACTGCCAGTTCAGGTATGTTTAACCAGAAATATACTAGTGTAACCATATATCCACTCAATTGTGCATCTTTGATAACTTTTTCAAGTGTTCTTGTTGCTAGCGTGGTTTCTATACCAAAATCGGCACCTTTATCAATTAACTCTTTAATTCTATCAAGCATCAGCTTACTTGCTCTGATGGAAGCTGATTCGGGATTGAAAGGAGAAAGACCTCTTGCTATCTCATCTGCATTTACAAACTCCTCACAATTAAACATATCCGGTAATATTGTGTAGGATGCAGTTGTTTTTCCTGCCCCGTTACAGCCTGAAATTATATACAATTTAGGCATATTTTTCTCCCAAAACTGGTGCAAACATAGTAATTATTTTTTATTGATGAATAAATTTTATCGCAATTTATCAACAGTCTCGTTCTCTAAACTATTATTTTTTGTTATCTATTCCATATCCAAAAAGAGCAAAATCTCCCTTGCAGGGGTCTTCAGGAAAGACATCCTTTAAGTATTGGGTTATCTCTAGGGCTGTTAATAAGTCTGATGATTTTCTTGATGTAATTTTCATTTCCATTGCTACTCTATGGACATGTACGTCGAGTGGAATTATCAGATCAGCAGGTGAAGTTTTGTTCCATATCCCCAAGTCGACGATACCATCATTTCTTACCATCCATCTTCGTAACATATGAATTTTTTTATTTGCAGCCTTCTTATCACTATTTTGATTAAAAATTTTTGTACGAATAACATCCGGTTCTAATTCCTCTATTGATTCATGACTATCATAAAATGATCTGAGATTATTGCATATTATGGCAAATTCACTCCATTTAACTGTACGATGTAAACTACAGCTTTCGCATTTATAATTTCCTTTTTTTATATATTCGTATGGCTTCCAGTTCATTTCGTCAAGGGCTCGTTTGCAGTCTCTTACAATCATTTCCCTTCTTCCCCAGGCCAGGTGGGCAGCTATAATTCCTGATATTTCCACATCCTGAATATTTGACTTTCCATTTTTATAGAGTTCGAAAAAATGTTTTGGGAAGATTATAGGGTCAGTTTGAAAATATAAAGGATTATTATATTTTTCTGCAAGACTAATTATGGTGTCTTTCATACTCATTTAATTTCTGAAATGTAAGAAAATTCATTCCATTCATATGCTTCTTTATATCTTTCAATGCTTCCTTTTGCTACTTTCAATAAGCATGAATTTTTGTCCAGACTGCCGAATATTTTTTGGCTGTTACTGTTAGGCGGGAATTGAGGATAAGCAAATATTTTTTTTAATCTCAGGTATCCTCCGAATGCCAATCCTCCTATATAAGAGACATTTTTTGGTATATTTATTTCTGACAAATTAATGCAATTAAAGAATGCGGCATTGCCGATTGAGGTTATTTCTTCATTTAGTAAGATACTCTTTAATCCTGTACAGTCATAAAATGTTCCATTTTGTATAACTTTTGTACTGTCGGGAAAATTGATATTTTCAATATTCTTACATCCAAAAAAGGCATATGCTCCTACTGTTTTTACTGTTTCTGGAATAGTTATGTAGTCTAAAGAAGAACATCCTTCAAAGGCTCTGTCTCCTATTGATTCTACACTATTGGGGATAGATACGGAATCAATTGTAGAACAAAAATAAAAAGCATTTTTACCAATATACTGAGCTTTTGCAGAAATTATAAATTTTTCAAGTTTAAAACAGTTGTATAGTAGACCCTCATCAATAGAAATAATATTATCTGGAAGTTTTATTTCTTTAATATTTTGGCAATCTTTAAAAGCATACTCTCCAATAGATGTAACGCTGGACGGTATACTGATTTGCGAGATATTAATACAATCTCTAAAAGCACTGTTTTTAATTGTTTCTGTTTTGGATGGAAGAGATAAAGTTACAATTGAAGTACAGTTGTAAAAGACAAATTCTTCAATAATCTTGATGTTAGCAGGTAGATTAATTGATTTAAGTGATATACAATCAGCAAAGGCCCATTTGCCTATTGTGGTGATCATGTCAGTAAGAACTATAGTGTCAAGTTTGTGTAGTCCTTTGTTGTTGGTAAAAAAAGCATATTCTGGCAAAGAAGTCAAAATTGCTTCGCTCAAATCTAAGTTCTTTATGTTTAATATTTTATCGCGTATGGTGTAAATGTCATTATCTGAAACACTACCTTTAATAATGAGATTTTGTATCAGGACGGAAATTGAATCTGTAAGGTTTTGTGATAGTATATCCTTTTTATTTAGAGTGATTGTGTATATGGTTTTACCTGTTGATATATTTGTATCCGTTGTAATTTCATAATCAGGCAAATTCTCCAAAGGAAACTCTTCTTCCGGAGGTATGATAACTTTGACGCAACTTGCTACAATGAGGGTAAAAAATAAGAAATATATTCGTTGAAATGTATTCATAACAAAATGGTCATCTTGACAAAGATGACCATTTTTTATAATATTTAGCAATTATTTACCTGCTTTTTTGTAACGAGTGTAGAATTTATCAACACGACCGGCAGTATCAACTAATTTCATCTTACCCGTATAGAATGGGTGTGATGTGTTGGAAATCTCGACTTTTACTACAGGGTATTCAACACCTTCAATTTCAATTGTTTCTCTTGTGTTTACACAAGAACGGGTGATGAATATGTGGTCATTTGACATATCCTTGAAAGCTACAAGGCGGTAGGTTTCGGGATGTATACCTTTTTTCATGATATTTTTTTTAATTAAAAGAATCCATTAATGGGTTGCAAAAGTAGGAATAATATCATTATCTGCAAAATAAATTGTTTCAAATGTATTATTTGCAATTAATTTAAATCTAAATAACGTATAAAATTAAGGTTTTTTTATCTTTGCGCACATATGAATGATTGTTATGACACTAATTAAATCTATTTCCGGAATAAGAGGTACAATAGGAGGAAACGTAGGAAATGCTTTGACTCCTATTGACATAGTTAAATTCAGTGCTGCTTATGCAATGCAATTGAAAAAAAAGTTTCCTGAAAAAAAAAGTTATAAGGTTGTAGTGGGTAGAGATGCCCGTATTTCGGGTGAAATGTTAAATTCGATTGTATGCGGTACTCTATCTGCATGTGGTATTAATGTGGTTAACTGTGGGTTAACTTCAACACCTACTACAGAAATGGCGGTGACTTTTGAAAAAGCTGATGGTGGATTAATTCTTACTGCTTCTCATAATCCGAAACAATGGAATGCTCTTAAATTACTGAATGAAAAAGGAGAATTTTTTTCCGCAAAAGAAGGTAATGATTTATTAATGGTTGCAGAAAAATCTGAGTTTGATTTTTCAGACATAGATAAAATAGGCACAATAACTAAAAAAGATTATACCCAACAACATATTGATGCTGTAGTTAATTATCCACTTGTTGATGTTGAAGCTATTTATAGCGCTGGTTTTACTGTTGTTCTTGATCCTGTTAATTCTGTTGGAGGTATTGTTATGCCAAAACTTTTTGACGCACTTGGTGTAAATTGTGTGGTTATTAATGGTGAACCTAATGGACACTTTGCTCATAATCCTGAACCTTTGCCGGAAAATCTTATAGAATTGTGTTCAAGAGTAAGAGCTGAAGGTGCAAATCTAGGAGTTTCTGTTGACCCTGATGTTGATAGACTTGCCTTGATTTGTGAAACCGGAGATCCATTCGGGGAGGAATATACTTTAGTTTCTGTTGCTGATTATATTCTTTCTAACAAAAAAGGGGCTACGGTATCAAACATATCTTCTTCTAGAGCTTTAAAAGATGTAACTGAATCTTACGGTTGTGAATATTTTACTGCAGCAGTGGGAGAAGTGAATGTTACTACAAAAATGCAAAATGTAGGAGCTGTAATTGGTGGAGAGGGGAATGGAGGAGTAATTGTTCCTGATTTTCATTATGGAAGAGATGCACTTATTGGTGTAGCTTTGTTTCTTACCAACATGGCTCACAAAAAGGTTACAGCATCTGAGTTAAGAAAAACATATCCTGATTATCATATTTCTAAAAACAGAATTGAAATATCTGATATGTCAAAAACTGATGCAATACTTGAAAAAATAAAAGAGAAGTATTCCTCAGAACGTCTAACTACTATTGACGGTATTAGAATAGATTTTGAAAAAGAGCAGAAGTGGGTGGTAATTAGAAAATCAAACACTGAGTCCATTCTTAGAATATATGCTGAAGCCCCGACTGCATCATCTGCAGAAAAACTTGCTTTTGATATCATAAATGACATAAAGAGAATAATGTAGTGTCTAAAAAAAAAATCATAGGTAAAACTATTTCATTTTTAAAAAAGTGGATATTGCGGTTGCTTATTTTCTTTTTTGTATCTACAATTTTTGTAACAGCTTGCTATAGATTTGTTCCTGTTTATATTACTCCCTTAATGGTAATTAGGTGTGCAGAACAAGCGTTTGCCGGTGATAAGTTAATTCTTCATCATAATTGGACTCCTCTTGATAATATTTCAAAACATCTGCCACAGGCGGTCATAGCATCAGAAGACAATCGTTTTATGGAACACAATGGGATTGATTTTGAGGCTATCAAACAAGCAAAAAAAGAAAATAGATACAGAAGAAGTCCAAGAGGCGCGAGTACTATTTCTCAGCAAACTGCAAAAAATGTTTTTTTATGGCCTAAATCTTCATGGTTAAGAAAAGGTTTTGAAGTTTATTTTACTTTCTTGATAGAGAATATTTGGAATAAGAGAAGAATAATGGAGGTTTATGTTAATTCCATTGAGATGGGGAAAGGAATATATGGTGCAGAAGCAGTGGCAAAATACAATTTTAATACAACAGCAAGTAAATTATCACGCTCGCAATGTGCATTGATAGCAGCCACATTGCCTAATCCAAGAAGATTTAATAGTGCAAGACCTTCTAACTATATTATAGGGAGACAACATAAGATAATGTCCTTGATGAACATGCTTGAACAGTATGATTTTAATAAAAAAAAGTAATAATTTCATATAAAATGATAAAGAAATGTTTTCATTCAGAACAACATCATTATTAGAACAGCCTGATTTGGTTTTAAAAAATGGCCGATTGGGACTTTTATGCAATCACACCGCATGGCATCCCGAATATGGAGAATATCTCTTTGAAACACTTGCAAAGAGAGGCAATCTTAAAAGGGTATTTATGCCTGAACATGGTTTGTTTGGAGAATTGCAGGACCAAATTAAGCTTGACAAATTGAATACTTATGATTCATTGAGCCTTGACGGGGTTGAATTTGTCTCATTGTATGGTACAGATGAAAATTCCTTGACGGCACAGAAGGAGATGATTACTGATTTGGATGCTTTAATAGTTGAACTTCAGGATGTAGGCTCACGTTATTATACTTATAACAGCACACTTTATAATCTTTTTAAACTTCTAAAAAAAGAAGATATCAATATTTCGGTTTATATTGTCGACCATCTTAATCCTGCCGGGAGACAAGTGGAAGGAACTATGCTTGAAGGGGAATATACTTCATTTATTGGTATAGAAGGCCTTCCACATCGGCATGGGCTAACGATAGGAGAGATGTCCAGTTTATTTTATAGTGAAGCTAATGCAAAATTTCCGCTTCATATAATTTCTGCGAATGCTTCACTAATAACCAAGGATTTGTTGCCATGGAGCATTCCTCCTTCTCCTAATATTCCAGGACTTTTTACCTGTTTTTTCTATTCAGGTCAATGTCTTTGGGAGGGAACCAATATAAGTGAGGGTAGGGGCACAACACGTCCGTTTGAACAGTTTGGTGCTCCTTATATGGAATCTCTTATAGATTATAATAAAAAGAAGGGATTGATGAACTGGAATGATCCTCAGAATCCTCTTTATGATCAGGGTGTATATATTAGATGGCAGCGGTTCATTCCGACATTCCATAAGTATAAAGACCAAAGTTGTTTTGGATTTCAATTACTGCTTAATCCAGGTATGCAATATCACTCTTTAAGTCATGCTCTTAGAACTATGCGTTTTTTAAAAGATAATTGTTCTGAATTTGAATTTCGTCCCGGAAAATATGAGGCTGGAAATGACAAAAAGGCTATTGAGCTTTTAGTAGGTGATTCTGTTTTGCTTATGTATTTGAATGGGGAGTGCGACTGGGATGTTACAAAGGAATATATAAAAGTTG
>Ga0265297_10001692_pt1 | contig 49871 bp, 69 predicted proteins | sample Munlanlwell13791_FD_192502 | JGI IMG/M metagenome (GOLD analysis project Ga0265297, IMG submission 192502) | Leachate microbial communities from a municipal landfill in Southern Ontario, Canada - Leachate well 137-91 | ecosystem: Engineered > Solid waste > Landfill > Unclassified | place...
ACGCCCGAAGACCTGGCCAAAGCCGCGTTGCTGACGGCAGATCCGGACGCGCCCCCAGTGCGCATCCGGGCCGCTTGGAGGGACATCGGCTGCTCGGGCAGTGGCCCAGAGGCCTACAGGAAGGTGATCTATCCGGGCCAGTCCGCCCCGGTGTGGCCCGACGCAGATCGCCTGCCGGCGCAGGGCGGCAGCCGCTCTGCGGAGCGGCGCTGCACGACCTACTGTGAGGTCCCCCCAGGCACCATTGTGATCACCTACAGCCGGAAGCGCGGCCGTTGCTCGTTTGAGGCCGGTGTAGTTTACCGTAGCCCCGGTGACCCCGATGTGGGTAAGGTGTTCCCCTGCGAACACAGGACGCTGCGATCTCGCCCGGTGTACGAAGTGACCCTGCCCAACGGCGTCAAGGTGGAGGTAGCGGCGTCAAGGTGGAGGTAGCGCGCACATGAGCCCCGACACGACAGTCACGACCCAGCCCGCTCCTTACGAGCGTACGACCCAGCCGCCCCCCTGCGGGGGATATGAGGACTTCGACGCAGAGGCGATCTACAGTTTGGTGGCCTTGCATCCGCTACCCAAGTGGAGGGCCCCGTGGCTCGGATGACCCCTAACGAGGCCCGTTCGGCAGCACGCCGGCGGGCCCTCGTGGCCCGCACGGCGAAGACCATGTCAGTGGTGGACCAGATCTGGTACGCCACTAGAGCAGACAACCTCCTCGGCACGCTGCTTGGCTGCGTGCTCGGGGGGCTGGTGCCCCTCTTGTCCTACGTCGAAGCTCACCATGACACGTCCACCTACGCGCCCCTGCGTTGGGCGCTTGTAGGTGGTGGCCTTGTATTCTCCTGTGCCACTGTGTGGCACTGGGGGAGCAAGGCCTTCGAAAGCGCCTACAAAGCAGCAGGTTTCGTCCTCCTGCTGGAGGGCGCGATGGTGTTCTCGGGTGTGACCTGGTTGGGCCAGGTCGCGCTCGGCCTGCTCATGGCGGTCAACGCCATTGCCACAGGCGTGGCTCTGGCATTGCAAAAATGGCGCCCCGGGCGCCAGGCGGGGCGGAAGTGATCGTCCGCCAGCTGCAGGGCAGCAAGGCGGCCCCGCCCGAGGCCAACGCGGACTTCTGGCTGCCAGTTGCCCGGGCCCTGGTTGCCCGGGCAACGCTGCCCTGCACCGGATTGGAGCTCCTGCCGGCGGCCACTGGGGTGTGCCGGCGGTACGGCGCCGGCAGCCCGGCGCAGGTCATCGCAGCAGCTGAAGCCTACGGCCTGATTTACTGGCGCGCTCCCGAATGGCGCGCTAAGATCTAACGTGCCCAGGTTCTTTTTGCTTTTGCTAGCAGTGGGGTGCGGCAATGTAGAAGCGCTCCCCACGGCGAGCATTGGCCAAGCCGCTCCAGGCCCTACTCCCGTCGTGGCTTTTGCCGCGCACCACTGCTCCGACGAGCAGGTAGAAGCCGCCACGGCCGCATTCGATGTGTGGAACGAAGCGCTGGGCTCGGCCGAGGGCAACGAGCCTGAGGCAAGTAACACCAGCATGGCCCGGCATTCTCCGGGAAGCTCCTACCAGTTCGGCTGGGCGGAGCCCGAAGCCGCACAGGGGTGGATCGTGTGTGATGCGCCGCAGCCCGAGGATTGCCCGGGCTGCCTGGCGGCTCACTATGAGGGGGACCTGATCGAGATCTATCCCCTGGCAGCGACGCACGCTGCTCGGTACCCGCTGTCGGTGGTGCTCACGCACGAGCTAGGACACCACTGGATCGACGGGCATCTGCCCGAGGGGCTGATGGCGCCCCGCCCACAGGGAGCTGGCCTGTGCGTGGACGCGGCAGCGGCCGAGGCCGTACCCGGGGCCGCGCCGACCTGCTGAGGCCGGTCCCGGAGAATTTACTGGCGCGCTCCCGAACGGGTGCTATGTTCAGCACCCAGCATGGCCCGGCATTCTCCGGGACACGGGGCCACGCCGACCTGCTGAGGGGCGGGGGCAGGCGCAAAAAAAAAAAAAGCCCCGGGGCTCGTGGCCTGCCGGGGCGTGGTGACTTGAAGGGGCGTGTTAGTAGAGGTAGCCTCGCACAGTTTCCCCGAAACGGACTGCATCATCACTGTCGTCCACCATGACAGCAGCGAGGGCAAGCGCCCGTGCGCATGCAGCCAGTGCAGCCGGGTCACCTGCGAGGGCTTTTTGGCACAGGGCTGCCTGTGCCTCGTCTCCTGCATAGCGCGCTTCCGATCGTAGGGCCTTGATTTGTGCGGTGGTGGGGGTGGTGGGGGTCGTCATGCCCGACTGCCATTCACACCCCGTGCCAGGCACGGTATATGGCTAAATACGCGAAATCACACGAACGTGACGCACCGGCAGGTGCCGTAAATTGTCACTTCGCCTCCGAGCAGGTGACGTTTTGCGCAACCAGCAGAAAACCTGCTGTGCGGGTGGCTTTCAGGTGGCTTCCAGGGCGCACAACGCCCAAACCGGCCCGGGCGCAGAATTGTCACCAGCAACGGAAAACACGGCATTTTTGCATGGCACAGCAGGTGCAAGAGCCCAGACCGTGCAGAACAAATACCCTGGTAGATGCTCGTGTAGGGCTCGAGTCCCCGCCGGCGCGGGTCACGACTACGACACGAACGCGCCGATGGCGCGTGCATCGGGTCGCGGACCCACTGCGTCGTTGCGTGCGTACCCTAGCCGTCGAGCGTCTGAGCGAGGCAAGCCGCGCTATGTGGTCTGGCGACTTAGGCCCGGCCCAACGCAAGCTAGTGCCACGATTGCGGCGACGCCCGACACGGGCGTGTGCGGCGCTGGCACAAATACTCGCCGCGTTTGACGCGGACGCGATTGCAGATGCGGCCATCGAGGCCGCGGGAAGAGAGTAGTGATGAGAACAGCAATCGTTGGTGGGTGGGGCGCGGTCGAGCGTCTCGCGAAAATATGGGACCCGGCGGCTACGGTCGAGGAGATCGAGATACGGCTGTGGGTCGTCCGCGTCGAAGGGCGCCCGATCGGCATGATCGGGAAGGAGCCGTGGACCGCGGAAGGAGTGCGGTCCAGGGCGGAAGAGGAGGATTGCACATGACACGAATGACGTTCGTTCTCGGGTCGCCCGACCCCGAGATGTCCGCGATCGATAGCCTGCTCCGCGAGTGCGGGCAGGACGTACGCTACGCGCTAGGCCCGACGGGGCAGCGCGTGACCCCAGCGCAGGCGTACCAGGCGCCACGTGTCAGTGCAGAGCCACTGCTTGGCGGTGACATCTACTGTGTCGAGTGCGACCCGGCACTCCCCTCCGGTTGCCGTCGCATCGCCATTGACCACCACCGTCCTGGAGACCCTGGGTACGGTGCGGGGCCGGAGGACGCTGTGTTGGCCAGTTCGCTGGGGCAGGTAATCTCTCTACTGGTCCGCGAGGGGGAGCTGCCTCCGGAGTGGCCAGACGTCGCGGACGCACCAGCGTGGAGCGTAGGAGACATTTCGCACGATGACCACCGTGGCTGGATAGTCACGCACTGGGAGTGCGACGATCGCACTGAGGCTAGGCTGGGCTACGTCGCCTCGTCTCGCGGTCGTATCATCCCCACCGACCTCGTCCTGGCCGCGGCCTGCGACCACTGTCTGCATCACGCATGGGCTGGGCGTGTGCCTGGCGTCACGCGAGACATGGTCCGTGAGTATCGCGTCCGACACGCCGCGTTACGTCCCGTCGATCCGGTCTCGCCGGAGGAGTACGAGCGGCGGTTCGCGGCGACGCTCGAGGAGCTCGAGGAGCTCGTCGCTGATGCCGGCATGCACGGCTACCTCGTGGTGCACGTCGATCGCCCCCTTCCCGAGCTGCCCGACGTCGCGTGCTATCTCGGCGTGGCGTATGCGGCCGAGGTTACAGACCGCGATGGCCGGCGAAAGATCGTCCTGGGCGGCGCCACCACGCCGGACCTGGTCCGTGAGTGGATGGCAAAGGCGGAGGCCGACGGTCTCGAGGGTATCTATGGCGACCCGGATCGCGGGTTCGCGGGAGGGTATTTGACGTGACATTGCTTGGCATTGCGAGCGCTGGGGATGCAATCCCGCTGACGGACTTCGCTGCTTTGGACGAGGCACTTGCCCAGTGGCGACGGCTGTGCTTCCTCCGACACAAGCTGTCTCTGAGGGCGCGTGTCGAGCAACGCACGCGCCACTACGAGGGTTGGTTTTAGGCCGCAACACGGCCAGGAAGGACATGCATCATGTGTGAATTTGCATCATTCGTTGTAACCCGAGACCGGGTTTTTTGGCACCCCTGGTCGGACAGTCATGAGGATATCATAGCGCACTATCGACTGTACGCCGACGGTGCGCGCGGATCGAACATCATGCGCGTCGAGCTCACGCCGAGCAAGACGGCACCGCGCAAGCTTCGCCAGTGGTCATTCATCATCGACGAGCGATGTGACGATCTGCCCGAGTGGTTTGCGGCGGAGGGGCGTGATGCCCTGCGGGCCCGGGTGCATCGGGCGCTGATTCAGCGCGCCCGCGCAGAGGGGTGGTTCCGCCGCGAGGCTCGGCCGCGCGCGTGCTTCGCGCGCGTTGATGCGGCCCCTGGCGAGGCCGTCAGTGCCCTGCATCACGCGGATGTCACTGGGCACGCCGCGGCCGTGCGTGTCGGCGAGCACTCCTGCGTTCACACTTACGCTGACGGCGCCGCCGTTTCTGCGGATTCGTGCGCTGAGATCAGATGCAGTGTACGATCCGCTGTGTCCGCAGGCCGTGACTCGCGTATCACAGCTGACGGAGGTAGTGCCGTCCGAGCCGGTAACGGCAGCCGCGCGAAAGCGCAACATAACAGTGCTGTCCGCGTCGGCTGTGATGGCACAGCCGATGTGGGGGACAATTCGGTTGCGTGGGCAGGTGAGGACGGGCGCGCCGTCGCGGGCACGTGTTCTGTCGCCCGTAGCAAGGGTGGCGAGGCTGTAGCGGGCAACCATTCTGTGGCGCATTCGTGCTATCTACACGGTGAGGCTACTGTCTGCGATTACGGGGTGGCGTTCGGCACCGCACGAGCCGCGGCCGGATACCAGGGCGTCGCGGTTGCCGCAGGGAAAGCGTCCGCCTGCATGCTCGGTGTTGCGGTGGCAGGCGCCGATGTCGCGGTGGGTGACGGCGGTGTCGCGGTGCTACGCGGCCGCGTCGATGCTGTCGATAAGCGCGCCCGCGGTGGGCGCAACGCGATCGTGATTGTCGACGCAGTAGATGGCGCGGCGTCCGCCGGCGTGGGCGGCATGATTGTGTTTCGCAGATCCGCGCCACGGCCGGTCGTCGTGTACATCGACGGCGAGACGTACTTGCACGACACGTGGTACCGCTACAGCGAGGGGAAGGTTGTGCCTGTCCTCACCCCGTCGGAGGATGCGCCGTGACACACTACTACTACGGGATCACCACGGACGGGGACGTCCGTGTGTGGGCCTGCGCCAGGTTGGGGGACTTTCCCCGGTACATCTGGTCTGAGCGGCATGAAGACCTGTATGCTGCCCGTGAGGCAGCACGCAAGGCAGCAGCCGAGCAGCCCGGTAGCGTCGCTGCCATGGCCCCATTCTGCCCGAGGGGCGTGGGGGCACCCCGATGAACTTGTGCAACCTGTTCATCGATCCCATTGACCCAGTGGATGCAGCTGTGGATGACCTGGACCCGCTGCCCGAGTTGATCGCTCGGGCAGCTCGTGAGATCACACCCACACCACCGGCCCCGGCAGAGAGTGCGTGGGCAGCTCTGCGAAGCGCACAGGTGATCTGTGCGGACGTTTTGGCGAGAAGCGCGAGAAGCGCGAGAAGCGCGAGGACAAGAAAATGAGTCACATTTTGGACAGTGCGCAAGCACTGATGTTAGAAGCCAGTGAGACGACTGACGAGTTTGAGCGCAGGCAGCTGTATGCTTTTGCGGAGGAGATGTGCAATGCTGCGGGTGCTGTGTTCATGCATGCAAGCATGCACGACTTCATTGCGCAGAGAAGCAAGGATGGCAAGATAGCTGTAGCCAGGCGCGTGTTGGCATCGTACAGGGCCAGCTTCGCAGATGCATTTGTCCAGTGCTTGCGTCAGGATTTGAGGTACTTGCGATGAAATCACTATCGGACTTGATCGCAGCCCGATCTCTGCGCAAGGAGCTTGAAGCGCACGTGTCCGCAATCGAAGCGCCCATCAAGGCGCAGCTGGTGGCTGCCTCGGGCCCGCTGCGGCAGCTGCTGAAGCAGGCAGAAGAGGCCGAAGAAGCCGCTGCGGAAGCCGCCCACGCCGAGTGGGAGGGCACCGTGCAGCAGCGGCAGGCACTGCTGCTGGCGGGCGTCCGCGTGCCGGCACCAGAGCTGCCGCCGGGCTGCAGCGTGCGTGCTCTGCGCCGATTGGTGGTGACGGATGCCAACTTCATTCCCCGGGAGTACATGATCCCGGACATGAAGGCTCTCGGCAAGTTGCAGGATCCGGTGCCGGGGACTCAGCACACGATCCGGTATAGCTTTCAGGTCAAGGTCAAGGAGCAGCCATGAGAAAAGTGAAGGCCCACGAGGGTCGTGTGATTCGTGGCCTGCGTTTCCGGGCGTATCCCACGCCCGAGCAGGAAGTGAAGATAGCGGAGCAGGAGGACGCTCTGCGCAGGTTTTGGAATGCGTTAGTGGCCCGTGGTCGTATGACGTCGGACGCGAATGCGGCCTACGCCCTGCGGCAGGGGCTGGTCGAGCCACGCCCACAGAGACCGGACTACGACGCCATGCCCGAACAGGACCGGCACAAGGAACGGGACGCTTACCGGCGTGCTTGCAGGGCGTGGCGGCAACAAGTAGCGGCAGCCACGAAAAAGCTGCCGGAGTGCAGGTACCGAAGCCTGAAAGACTGGGCCGATCATTTCCACACGTCAAAAGATCACCTGGCAGAGTGCTTGCTGGACGATTTCCCACAGGTGCCAGTAACGGCTCTGCGAGAGCTGATCAAAGCTTATGAAGCTGCGCTTGCCGGCACCAAACGGGGTCTTGCTCCTCCCGTTTTCAAGCGAGCAACAGATCCTGTGCCCATAGCCTCCGGTAACGGGTACCCTCTTAGCAGGGGAGAATTCGGGCCACGCCCGAGCTGTCCGAACGGTAAGAGGAAGGACTGGCTCGATGCAGCGATCTCTTTCCCGGGTGTCGGACAGATCGCCTGCAGGCTGGGTCCGGAGGCGCAGCTAGAGGACCGAGAATACTGGGTGATGGGTGTGTCGCTCGTGCGCGAGCCCGATGGGTGGTACGCAGCCATTCGGCAGCACGTGGTGCCTAGACCGGCGCCGCAGCCAGTGCCCGGACTGTCGTGCGGCATTGACGTGGGTCTGATCGATCTGGTTGCGATCGTGCGATCAGATGGCGAGGCAGCCTCGGTGCCCAACCCCCGCACGCAGCAGGCGCACATTGATCGGATTGCGGCCAGGCAGGCGGCGGGCAAGCCCGTCGGCAAGCTGCACGCGCAGGCAGCGCGAAACGTCCGACAAATCATCCGGGAACGAGTGTTCCCGGTGATCGACTCATGCGAGCAAATCTGCGTTGAAGAGATCGAAGCCAGGATCGGTCAAAAAGGATGCATGCATGTTTCGTTCATGCGAACCCTTGTCACCATGGCCAAAGCGCGCTACGGTGAGGGCCGTGTAGTGGAGGTAGACCCTTGCATGACGTCGCAGATCTGCTCGAGATGCGGCGCGGCCCCAATGAAGAAGCATGACAAGACGCGAGAGGTCTCGTGTCCTGCGTGCAAACACCGCGAAAACCGGGACATCAACGCGGCCAGAAACATTCTGGCCAGGGGGCGCTCGCAAAGCGCTTTGCAAATGCGCGAAAGCACAGCTACTCTGAAAGGCAAGTAACAGCACCAACATGGCCCGGCATTCTCCGGGACAGGGATCCACTTCCACCACACGGCCCTCACCGTAGGTAACAGCACCAACATGGCCCGGCATTCTCCGGGACCGGGACGGAAGTCACCCTCACGAAGCCAATGTTGGCGGTAGCAGCACCAACATGGCCCGGCATTCTCCGGGACGTGCCTCGATTGCAGCCACACGTGCTTCAATTTCCTTGTAGCAGCACCAACATGGCCCGGCATTCTCCGGGACCTCTGGCCAGGCACGGCCACGCCCGCCACCACCCCGTAGCAGCACCAACATGGCCCGGCATTCTCCGGGACGACGCGCCACGAAAAACGTGACTATCTCGCTTAAGGCGGTAGCAGCACCAACATGGCCCGGCATTCTCCGGGACCGGGGTCTCCCCCTGCCAGGGCTTCGGCTGCGGCCGTAGCAGCACCAACACGGCCCGGCATTCTCCGGGACTACGAGAGTAGCGAGTCTCTTCCCCGCCGACTCGAGTAGCAGCACCAACATGGCCCGGCATTCTCCGGGACGGGAGCCCGGCCCGAACCCGTAGCAGCACCACCATGGCCCGGCATTCTCCGGGACCGATCAAAGGGGGCCCGAAGCCCCCGGTAGCAACACCAACATGGCCCGGCATTCTCCGGGACGGCCCGGACGCGCCACCCAGCAACGTAGCAACACCAACATGGCCCGGCATTCTCCGGGATAAGAAGAAGCCATTCCTACGGCTGATCCTGCTCGCGGTAGCAGCACCAACATGGCCCGGCATTCTCCGGGACCCCGTCCTAGGGTCACGAGGTTCAATCGCGGCCCGAAAGGTAGCAGCACCAACATGGCCCGGCATTCTCCGGGACATCGCTCGAACATTGACGGCCTCGGCCTCGTCGGTATGGTAGCAACACCAACATGGCCCGGCATTCTCCGGGACGGCCCGGACGCGCCACCCAGCAACGTAGTAACACCAACATGGCCCGGCATTCTCCGGGACCGATCAAGGGAGCCCTGAAGCCCCCCACAGTCCCCACGGCTCGGGGCGCAGTACGTGCCACGCGGCCCCGATCAGGAACGCGTCCAGCAGATCCCCCCGGCGCTTTGCGCTGTGGCACACAGGTAATGTGGCTGCCTCAATTGCCAGCAGCGACTGCTCAGCTCGGGCCTGCAGGACTTCCTTGCGGACACTACCCGCGCGGAATGCGTAGCGCCAGGCGTCCACGGGCAGCACATAGGGAGTGCCACCAGTGGCAGCCACTGCTTCGTGCAGCTGCCATCCGCAGATTTTCGCCAGCGTCAGGACCGCGTGCTTGCGCTGCGGTCCTGTCAGCCACTGATCCTCCGTGACCACCGCGTCTACGCGCAATCCGGCAGGCAATGCCCACCACGCTCCGACGAGAGCAGGCGTGGGGGGCGCATCGCGCCGAAGGAAGCGTCGTGGCACGAGTGCAGCATCGTCGAGCAGCACGTACCCGGGGTGCCTGCCTGGATCGATCGCTAGGATGCGCATCCTGTCCCCTTGCATGTGTCACAGCCCTTGCCGTTGCAGGCAGGGCAGCACGGCCACAGGCGGCCGTCCTTGTAGACGGCGCGGGCATCCTTGCTCCACAGGACCATGGCGCAGGCGTCGGCGCCGATCGGCACGTGGGGCAGGTAGTAGCCGAGCCCCTCAGTCATGAGTTGCTCGAGCCGAGCGGCCACATCGTGGGCCTGCTCTGGTCGGCATTCCACAAGGAATTCGTCATGGGGATGCAGCAGCACCCGTGTGCCGAACAGTGGAGATCCGGGCTCGAAATACTGCTCCTGCACGATCAACCACATGACGTGGCCTGCAATCACGGCGAGCAGCGACTGGAACGGGTTGTTCGCCGCGCTGCAGTAGGTCATGCCCCGGCGAAACACGGACGTGCCTGGGATCCAGTCCGCATAGGTCTTGCCGTCGGGCTCTTGCAGCTGGTTGATCCCTCGCAGGTGGGCCATCACATCGGGGTGCGACTGCTTCCAGGCTTCGTCTAGCCGGCGCCAAAACTCGAGGGGCTTCGAGATCCCGTAGATGGCCCGGGCTTGGCGCATCATGGTCTCGGGACCCATGCCACCCGGCTTGCCAAAATCCTCGATTTTGGCGCATTGGCGCATGTCCTTTGCGTCCTTGTCCCCTGCCTTGACCAGGGCTGCGAAAGCATCATAGGACAGCCCGAGGGCTGTGCTCGCAGTTAGCACGTGGTCATCTACGCCGGCCTGTACGCGCTGTGCCAGGCCCCACTCACCGTACCGGGAGACCAGGTGCTCGGCAAGAGTGACGACTTCGCCCTGCTTCCAGTCGATCGACACGATGCACATGCCAGGGCGAGCCCGGAAGCATTCACGAACGCCGGCCTTGCGCCGCAGATTGAGCAGATTGGGCTTGCTCGAGATGACCCGCAGTGTGTCCGCCAGGGCCCATGACGTGTGGAGGATCGGCTGCGACAGGAAGCCCATGTCCTTGTTGATCACTGCGCTCCACTCGCCGTATTCAGCGAACGTACGGAGCAGCGGGTCACCAGACTCTCGGAGCACCCATGCGGCCGTAGCCACGCCACCCTTGGCCGTGACTGGACAGACCGATTCTTGATCGGCGGCAGGTGACGGATCGCCAAAAGGATCCGTCCAAGCATCCCCGGCGCTAGACACGTAGCGTCCGTCAGGCTCCCACCAACCACGCAGGCTCACGTGCTTTTCGCGGTCGGGCCACTTCTTGTAAAACTCCACATGCAAGTCTGGCGTACACCGATAGGCGCACAGCACAGCCGCTTTGATCCTCGCCATGCATTTCGAGCCGTCATCACGGACGAAGCCGTACTGCTGCACCTGCCCTCGCAGATCAGCAATGTGCTCATTGGCGAGCCGGGCCAAATCCGTCACGCGATCTGGATCGGTTTCGATCCCCCAGCAGTGCTGCAGGTGCAGGCAGAACATTTTCCGTGTGCAGAAAGCAACATCAGGCAGCTTGACGTCCGGATGCCGCTCGCGCATGCGCTGCCACAGCCGCAGCGTGGCAGTGGCGTCAGACAGGGCGTAGACCACGTGCTCGGGGGTGTAGGACGTGACCGGGCTGCCGAGATATTGCCCGTAGGTGAGCCGCACTGCATCGTCTTTGGCTAGCTCGCCCAGCCCATAATACCGGTGCAGATCAGCTAGCGATCGAATGTGTGCGCGCTTGGCACCCTGGATTTCGGCTAGGCGCCGCAAGACGTCCGTGTCTAGCACCCTGCCTTCGGCGTAGGCGCGCCGCAGGGTTTGCGGCTGCACATGGCCCCAGGCGAGCAGGCAGGCCATGTCATAGGCCACGTGGTGGCCCACGACGGTGTGCTCGGACAGCATCTGCTCAATGCGCGAGTCGGGCAGCGCAGCAATGAGGGGGTGCTGCTCGCTCTCGGTGTGCCAGGTTGCGCAAACTGGCGGTGGGGCCATCATGGCCGGTCCAAAGCGGACCGTCTCCGTGTCGAGAGCGAGCAGCATGGGGCTTAGCGGTGGCTAGCGAGGCACGGGGGTGAACCGCGGATTGGTGCGTGGTCCCTTCGGGGTCTGCCTGATCGTCTGATCGCAGATGAATCGGTACCCCAAATTCGGCTTGGTCTCGCTCTCTGCGATCAGAGCTGCTTTGGCCTGATCGCGACTGAACGGGCTCTTGTCGGACGGGTCACGTCCGTAGACCGAGCAAACAAGTTCGCCCAATTGCCCCATGAAAACCAGCGTTTTCTGGCCTTCCGGCGAAGCGGGGGGCGCACCAGGCCAGAATTTGAAATGAAACGCGCGCTGCACGCCGGGCTGCAGTGCAGGGTTGTTGCTCTCGATCACTGTGACCAGCGCTTGGAATGCGCTCCCCTTCGCGCCATTTCGCAGCTGCAGCTGATTCAGCTCGAACACGGCCCGGAATTCGATCTCCCGAGGCACGAAGCTAGGGCCCATGCCATAGTCGAGCACTTCCCTCGAATCCAGTGAAGGCGGGCCGGCTGCGCCGGCAGGCAGGCCCCACGCGGGGGCTGCGGGGGGTGTGGCTGGCACAGCGGGGGGCGTCCACGCGGGGGCTGCGGGTGGCGTGGCTGGCACAGCGGGGGGCGTCCACGCGGGGGCTGCGGGTGGCGTGGCTGGCACAGCGGGGGGCATGGGCTGCGCTGCTGCTGGGGCTGCTGCGGCCGCGCCCTGCATTGCTGCCAGGAACATGGCCTGCTGCTCGGGGGGAAGTTTGCTGATATCAAATTGGTTGCTCATGTTGCTTCTTCTTTCCTGCTCTTCGTTCTATCGTAGGCCGGACCCTCTCCGAGATCCGGCACCGTCATTTCTGCTTGTAACAGCTTCTGTGGCTGCCTATTGGAGAGCTCTGTCGCCCGAGCATAGCCCAGGGCCGAGTTGATCGCCACAACATTCTCGAGGCAGCCCACGAAGTAGCTGACTGACACCTGCTCGGCCTGTTGCCCCTCGCGGTGAATGCGGCCAATGCGCTGCTCCCAGTCCTCCGAGGCCTTCCAGGGCGTCGTAACCAGCATGCGAGACCACTGGTGCTGCAGATTGAAGCCGTCGCCACACGCCTTGGCGGAGGCGATCGCAACGGGAGCCCGGCTGCGGTCGATCGACTCCCCCGACGCATTCAGCCCAAATTCCCCGTAATAGGGCCATTTGGTGAGCTGCGAGAGAGCTTCTCCAAATGCCCGGTGGCTGCACATGATCAGCCCCCCGCCACCTGCTCGACCCCAATCGGCTGCGCGCTGCAGTGCGTGCGTGCTGAGCCACGAGGGAATGGCGTGGGGGACGTATTGATCTTTGATCGCAGCCCACTCATCCCAGGCTTGCTTTGGCAGCGCACCCTCGATGCAAGCATCTCTGATCTGCGCCTCGGTATCGTAGGTGTCCAGATCGGTCAAAATGCGCCGGCAGAACCTGCACCACTGCGTTCGGGCCTGCATCCAATCCGTGGGTGGCCGTGGATCGTGGTAGTAAAAAAAGCCGAGTGCAAGCTGCAATGCAGTGCTATAGACGCCGATTGACTTGTCCGGCAGCAGCCAATCGTCTGGCGTGATCCACAGCTGCCGCAGGCGCTCCCAGTGCTCGGTCATGCTGGGGGGCGTGGGGATTTGGATAGGCTGGATCGACAGGGGCAGGTCAAATGAGTCTTGTGAGATCAGCACGCCTGGTGTCTGCGTCAGCCGCTCCCCCCATGCGGCTTGCGCGCTAGGCCGGTCCACAGCGGACGGGCCCAGGTGCTGCTGCAGGACTTCGTAGCTGGGATCCGGCGCCCAGCTATCACGCTTGGGCGCCCCGTAAGAGGGGTCGTCCAGCAGCAGGGCCCAGGTCTGCTGATGCTCTGGATCACGGGGGGCGGGGGAGCCGTCCCGCAGCGTCCAGTCGAGCATGTGCACGTAGTCCAGCAGAGACGTCCGCCGCAGCGACCCTGACAGCACGAGCACCACGCAGTCTGGCGCATCGTGCAGGTACCTAGCAACGCGCCGGGCGCAGCCAGCGGACCGCACATGCCGGAGCCACTGAGCTTCATCGCACATGAGCAGATTTGGCTTGTAATCCCACAGCAAGTAGCTGTTCTGCCGCAGGCCAAGCCGCTGGTAGCTTTCAATTCTCGTGTGCCGAGGGATCTGCCAGTGCAGTCGGTACTGATCCATTTCCCGCTCGATTTTGCTCGGTGCGTTTTGCTTACCGCGCTTCATGTGCTTGGCCGGCACGAGCAGCAACGGTCGCGTGGCTCCGAGCACGAGCGGAGCAAGCCCCGTCATGAGCGTCTTGCCCGCACCGACACGGGCGCCGCAAAACAGGCCCCTGACTTTGACGAGTTCCGCAAGTCCGCACGCCTGCATGGGGCGCAAGATCTGCGTGCCATGGGGCGTGCGGAGCAACTCGGTCATCGGACGGATCAGCTCGTCGGCATCTGCGAGCGGCACCCGTCGGGGGAGATTGCGGATGCGGGACATCTATCCGGAGATGCGAGCAACGAGCCGATCAATGATCGCATCGGCTAGCGCGTCCAGGTCGATGGCGCCGGCTGCCACAGCAGGCACTGTGGCCGCAGCCGCTGCCCTCTTTGCGGCCGTCTCCTCTTTCGTGGGGCGGCCACGTCGTTTTGCTTCAGGAGCCGCCGCAGTTGGAGGAGTCGCGAGGGAAGCCGCAGCAGGCGGAGGGGGATTGATCGCTGGTGCAGCCGCATTGGCTGCTTGGTTCAGGTAGGCCAAAGCGGCCTGCTGCTGCTCGGGACTGAGCTGCGCCCACTGCGCCGGCGGGAACTGCGGGGGGCAGGGCACCCCAACGGGGGGCTGCGCCGGCGCCGGGGGCAGCTGCACCGGAGGGGGGGCGGGTGGCTGGGGCGCCACAGCAGGCTGCCCTTGTTGTTGGAGCTGCAGCTGCAGCTGTCGCTGGATCTCCTCGAGGATTGCGCTGTTTGAAGGACCTGCACCATTTGCCATTTTCATTTCCTTTTGATCACAGTGCCCCGCGTAGGGGCACATTCGGTTGTATCGAAAACAATTCGCCGGATTTGGCGGAATTAATTGCACAAGTCGTAACGGATCCGGAGCATTGCGGCAAGCTATTTTCAGCGCCGTCATTTCTCGGCCGATCGGCACTAGCTGCTCTCTCACCCGGGATTCGGCCTCGGCGATAGTTAGGCTAGCACGCACGGGAATGCAGCGCTTTTTACCCTTGATATAATAGAGCCACAGCAGACTGGTGGGATCGAAACGAGGCTCGGCCAGGGTGTAGAGCAGCGCAGCCGGGTCTAAAACCAAGGTTTCTGACGTGAAAATGTACCGATCTGACGAAACGAATTTATGGTCTATTTTCCAACCGGGCGCCACTAAATCGAGTCGCCCGGTCCACCACACGCCGCCAAATTCGAAAGTCATGGGCGGCTCAATCAGCATGGGCGTGCAGGGCTGCGGGAGGTAGGGAGCCCCTTCAATTACGTCACGCCCTTCTGGCGTGGTCAGATCGATGGGCTCGCCACGGAGGCGAGCCTCGGCGAGTGCGTGCGCCCGGACCCCGTAGTCCAGTGCCGCAGTGCGCACGTCTGGCAGCCCCCCGATGGCGCGAAAAGCCCAGGCCCGTGGGCAATCCTGGTATTGCTTGAGCCGACTAGGGCTGACGTAGTAGGTCATTGCAACGTGCGCTCTTCGACCGGTATTCCCAGCTGCTGCGCTCGAGCGATCGAACACCGCATGCCGGCGCTCACGCCCCGGTCGGTGTAGACGGCCAGCAGCTGTGCCTCTATCTCCCATAGCGCGCCGGCGAGCATGCCCTGCTCGCGTTGCGCGGCAACGCGGTCATCGAGCACCTGCGTGTAGAGCAGGTGCGAAGCAAATGGGGCCTCCCCCCGCATGAGCGAGTCATGCAGGCACTCGCGCGCGTAGGCCAAATTGCGCTCGATTTCGAAGAAGCTGTCGGCCCCGCAAGGGCTGACTATCGCGACCGTATTCGCCAAAACTCACCCACCATGCTTTGCGATCCACCGTTCGACGGTGGCCACGGGCACCAATCCCGCCTCCAACGCCCACGCCGTCAGCCGCTGTGTCTCTACCACGGTCCAAATCCCGTCGCCAGTGGTGATCTGCTGCCCGAGCCCCCGAAGCGCTCCGGCGAGCACCGTCGTGGGCGGGCGCCGCTGGTCTTGGTGACACCGGTTCCACGACCGGAGCACCCACTCAACGGTGCAGCAAACGTGCCCGTTTACCACACGCAACCCCTCGGACAGGTGATCCTCCTTCAGCGACCTGACGATCAGCTCGGCCACAGCCGCCCTTTCTGCTTGCCGCACAGCAAGCGTGTTGGCCAACTCTGGATCGCTGGCAACACCAAAACGCCCCTCCCAAGCGGGGGCCTGGTTGCTCAGCCACAGCACGTGCGCCGCTAGCCCGTCGCCCTCTACCCACGGGGTCACGAAGTCTTGTCCGCCACGCTCAGCGAGAAACAGCGCGGCGAGCGGGTCCACCTGAATGTGCAGGAAGCGATCGGCAATCGCGAAAATGTCATTGTCCGTCAGATGCCCTCGCAGGCCGAAAATATTCGTGTTGTTCGCCGAAATTTGCAGTCGCGTGCTCCCCTCGAGGGGCACGGGAACACGGTACTTTTCATTGACCAGTCGCGTTCGGGCCTGAATGAACTCCCGCAATGCATCCGTGCGCTCGAAGCCACGAGCATCCTTCGGCAGATCGCTCTCGTCTCCGTGGCAGAAAGGGCAGCGCTCGAGGGTCGTGTTGAACCGATCCATCGCCTCGGTCAGCTTGCTCGGGCCCGTGGTGGACCATAGCCGAGCAAGGCCGTTAGCCAGCATGCTCTTGCCTGTGGACTTCGCACCGGTCAGCACGAGCCCCACCAGGGGCCGCTCAAGCCGCGGAAACAAGGACAACCACTGCACCATTCGTGGATATTGCTCGGGCCCGCATAGCGATCGCAGCCAGGTGTCGATGTCCGCGTTGAACGCAGGCGTGATCCTCCGCATAGGGCAAACAGGCAGGAGCAGCGTCCGCTCCGACAGATCGAGCACGGGTTGCTGCACGATCAGCGACTTCGCCACGCCTGCCAGGGGTGTGCTGTAACGCTCGAGCAGTTCGTCTCGCCGCAGCATGCGGCGGACGTCTTTATCCAGCGTGTGCAGCGTGACGGGGGCCGGGCTGAGCACCACGCGAGCGGAGTTCAGGAAGCCCTTCTCCCCCACGTGGTGGAAACGCGCCCGGTGCCCGAGCAGGTAGTACTCCGCTTCGCTGTGCAGGATCCACAGGCGCTCAAGCTCTTGGTGCGACACATTCAGCCGGCCTCGAATCTCCTCAATCTCCTCGTCGGAGTAGGGGCTCTCGCGATCAAATCCGAACGCCTGCCGAATCGCAGCCCTGCGGTCCGCCGGAAGATTTGTGTCGGACAAGGCCAGTGCGTAGGCCCGGGCCCGCTCGAATTTCTCCCGCACGTCATGCATCGTGGGGGCTTCGGGGACGATCGACATGGCTTCGATCGACCGCCGGAACAGCTCACAAATCGCAGACGTATCGGCGTCTGGATAGGACCTGGCAATGGTCCGCAGGATGTCCCACAGGACCGTGTCACGCTCGCCGGGCTCAGCAAACGAGAGCCCGTCAAGCACGCGACGCATGCGATTCCCCACGTCCACCAGCGTTGCCGACCGGGATGCTGTCCACCGTCTGATCAGTTGCTGCCAGACCTGCGTGTCGATCACACGCACTGCCGGCGGCAGCTCCGCGGCCGCAGCCTTGCCGCCCTGGATCAGCCGCAGTTGCGGCCGCGTGGGCTGCACAGGTGCTTCGCCAATGTCGGACACGTCCAGCCCCCCACCGGGGAAGTAAAGCAGCTCGGGTCTCGCAGCTATCGCATGCTGGGGATGGCAGCTCGGTGCGAAGAAGGCTCGGGCAAGGCCCTTCGACGCGCGATCGGCGCCATCGCCGAAGCGGGCTAGCACCCAATCGAGCACCTGATCGAAGCTGCCCGGAGCCAGTGGCTGCGCCAGGGGAAAAATCAGCCGGCGCCCCTGATAGCACTCCGTGCCGTCTTTCTGCCCACCGTGCGACCAGGTGCTGTGCCACAGCACGGCCACGCCGGCTTGCTGCAGCTTGGCCAGCGCTGCAGCGCACACGGGCAGCGGCTGGCCGTCGAAGTCGAGGCAGATCCCGTAGACCAGCTGCACATCCTCATTGGCCCGCTTGCCGCCCTCCCGCAGGCTATAGAGTGCCAGCAGGGGGGTGCTCTCCTTTCGCAAGTCCTGCCGATGCCCGGCCTGCAGCGTGCGCTGCACGAAAGATCCCCATGTCTCTCGCGTAGCGATCCACTGCGCCGGCTGGTACAGATTTGGATAGCTGGTGACAACGACAGGCAGCTCGGCGGCTGTATCGGCCCTGGCAGCCATGAGATCGACCTCAACCACTCGACCCTAACCATAGCGTGCTCGAAGTATGACGACAAGGGTTAGCGTGCAGCATCAGTAGCCGGTCCAACCAAGCGGCATCTGATCATTGATCCGCACGTCGCCCATTGACGGGCACAGCAGGCCCCCATCTACTTGGGGATCGATGTTCGCAGGCACTGCGTAGATCAGCTTGCGCCCGCCATCATAGACGCGACACACGCCAGGGATCCTGCTGGCTGTCAGCCACCGATCATTGGTCCACAGCAGGTACCACTCGCCCGAAGCGCCGATTTTCGCAGCAACAACAATAGTGCTCTCAACAATCGCTGCAGAAACGAAGCCCACAGGCTCAGAACATAGAGGGTTGGTGTCGTCTCCCGGTATTGACACGCTCTGCCGGGTCCACGTTCCGGTGGGCGTCGTGGTCGTCCAAATGTGCGCAAAACCATCGACCAAAATCCACTCCGCATTGCGAACGCTGTAGCTTAGCGCCGCAATGCCTTGGACACCTTGCGCGTCCAAATCCACTTCAGTGGACCATGTTGACCCCGCATCTGCGCTACTGCGCAAATAGCTGACGCCGGTGCCAGGGTTCGTGTAAATAGCAACGAGCACGCCACCGTATTCGTGCATCAGCATCACGCCGGGCGCGTAAGACACAGGCGATGTTCTGGTCGTTGCTGACAGCGTTTGCGTACTAACAGCCCACGTCAGACGAACAAGCTTCTGCGCCGATCCGTCCGCAAAAAACCAGAACACCTGCCGTGTCGATCCGCTAGCACGGCATGACGCAACGCACGTAGGCACGCTGATGGCAGAGCCTGAGGTCACAGATCCGGCAGCAGCGCCTGCCGCCCAATCTGCATAGCCATTTTCCTTGTTCGGTGTGTAAACGCGGAATGTGGCCGCGTTGGCCGTGGCAAAAAAGCAATCGTCCAGACTGCCTGCTACAGCTGTTTCCGTGGTTGTCAGCGTTCGATCACGCCCGGGTGGCCCGGGCAAGGTGATCGTAGGGGCGGCGCCGCTGGCCCAGACAATGCCGTCCTGACAGCATGTGATTCTGTGCTGCTCCGGTGGATCGTCCGTGTCGGCCCACCCCGTGCTGCCGAAGCCGACCTGCAGCGGCAAGTCTCGCGTCCAACGCAGCCCTCGCGAGAGCTGCCGCAGCGCCCAATTCATTTCTTGGGCGGACACAGAAGCCGTGTCAGGCACGAAGCCCGTAGCGACTTCGTCGTCGGACATGGTGCTGTAGTAGGTGCCATCGCTGCCCCACTGGGGCATTCGATCGGGAATGTCGGACGCTGGCAAGGTCATCTGTACACCGTTGGCATGATGCCGCTGCCCATACAGGCAGCGTTGTTGGGGGTTGGGTTGTCTGCGTCGGGCAGCGAGAACGGCGTGCCACTGGTCGTGTCCACCACGGTCCACGCTACAGCCACACCGCTTGCTGCCGCATCGTCGAGCAACTGCACAGCTGCATCTGGGGCAGCCAGTGGGGGCGTGATCACTTTGATCGCATTGCCGAAAAGCAGCAGGGTGCAGTCCGTGCTGCCGCACAGTGCGGACACGAGATTGGTCAGGTCACTCGGGCGTCCTGTGGATCGATTCGCCGCAATGCGCCCCCTGACAAGGACGCGCAGCGTCTCCGTGTCAGTGGGTCGTGCGGGCTCGCCCACGATCACGGAGAGCCGCTCGAGGGCATATCGCTCGCACGTGTCTACGTCGATCCCGTCGAGAAACGTCCACAAGGCGTCCTCGAAGGCCTGCGCTTGCTCGAGCCACGACACGAGCAGGGCAGCCACGCGGGGAAGGCCCCAGAACGGCGGGCGCAGTTGTAGCACGCCTGCAGGCTCATGCGTTTCGATCGGGAGGAGGGTTCCTGTCACAGGGCCGCCCCGATGCGCGTGTCAATGAGCAAAAAGCGCAGCTGATCGTTGAAAACACCACTGACCCTCGTCAAATTGGTGACGATCAGGTGGATCGAGTCGGTGGCCGCTCCTTGCACCATCCACATCCAATCATCTGCGTGGTCATCGCCGAAATTGGCCACCACAGCGTGGTAATCGCGAGCACCCTCCAGCGACACGGTGACATGTCGTCTAGACGCCGTTGGCAGTACCGGCGACGAAATTACAACATACCCCGTGGCGGACCAAATCGCACGCTCCCAGGACAGCTGTTGGGAGCGGGCAACGGGCATGTAGCCCTCTTGCCCCTCGACCGGCATGTTGACCCCGCCGAGATATTGACGGGCCAGGGACACCCACAGATTCGGATCAATGTCAGACATAGGTCACCGTAATGTTCGCCGTTTCGAGCACTGCTACGCGCCCGGCTGGCACGAGATGATTGCCGTAGGCGTCTGTGTCCGACAGATCCATGCCTACGACGTCAGTCACACCAGCTTGACTCATGAGCGCGGCAATCAGCCTGGATTTGAAAATGCTGACCCCCAGCAGCTGCTCGTGCGCGGCCACTAGTGCTGCCTTGACGTCGGCGGCTGGCAGCGTGCCGGTCATCGTCACGGCCAGCGTGGGGGTCTGCACGTAGGGGCGATCGAACACGATCGTGTGTGTCCCGCCCCACTCGTCCGTGGCTGTGCCGCTGCTCGCAGTGCCTAGATAGTCAGAGCCGTTTTGCAATTGCACACCTGCCGCTGCTGCTTCAAAAACGGTCTGTGCAATCAGGTCATCGTCAGCCTGGCCCGGATCCCCGTCCCACACCACTACGCGAGTCCTGTGCGGCAGGATGCCATCCGCCGGCACGTCGGATGTGTTTTCGTAGGCCCTGGCGTCGATCACGCCATCTAGGGCACTCACCGCCGCTGCAATCGCAGCAGCGGTAGCAGACCCAGTAGCAGCTAGAGAGTCTTCGCGACGCAGCCGCAGGGCTGTGAGCGATTCGGCGTCAGTGCCCGGCGTGGCGTCGTTGGGCTGATTGACGGACACGAGCCCGGCAAGGGGGCTGGCAATGTCCAGCGAACCAGCTGGCGCCACAGCGGTGGCAGCAGCGACCGTGCTCTCGAAGCGCACGTCTTCTACAGTGCCCGCTCCGGCGGCCACAATCTCCTCGGCATTCGCCCACGTGTTTGACGGCTCGCCAGTGACGGCGAGTACTAGCGCGCCCGCTGCAATGGTCGTGGCCGCATCGAATGTCAGGTCGCACGTGGTCCAGCCAACGGCAGCCGGGCGCCGGTAGACGCCCGTCAACTTGCTCAACCCGACCAGCAGGTGCTCTACTGCATTGTCGGGGTCCAACGCGCCCACTGCAGTCTCAAGGCCCTCCCACAGCTCGTCGCAGTGCTCGGCCACCACACGATTGCAGTTGCCGAGTGGCGTGTCGTCGAAGACCAGTTTCGCGCTGATTTTCTGACGCTGAAAGTCCTCGATCTCTTGCAGGATCGTCTCGAACGTCTTGCGCACGAAGCCCGTGTTAGTCAGCCCATAGTCGGTCATTTGAGTACCACGATCCTCACGCTGGGCCCGGAGTCTGTGTCCACAGCGAAATGCGCACTAGTCACACGGGTCTGTCGATCAGTGGTCACGGTCACACTGCGCACCTGCCGCACGCCAGACAGAGTGCCCAGGGCCCGCCAGATTTCGGCTCGCAACAAGGCTTCGCCTGCCGTAGCAGGCTTTTCGAACATGTCAAGGTACCGCAGCCCTGCTGCGGAGTTGTACCTGTCCGTGCCGACCGGGGTCTGCAGCCGGGTTTCAATGCGGGCCGCTATCTCCTCCGTGCCCTGCCAAAAAACCAAGTACTTTCCGTCATCTGACAGCTGTAGGTCTCCGGGTACCTGGAAGCCCTGCTGGTAGGTCACGCCGAGCACCGTACCACAGTGGAGGCCACGGTACCAGGGGGCGTTGGCGGAACGGCGGGGGGCCCGCTCGCTCCGGGTCCCGTCGTGACCCCCGAGTGCGTGTGCGTCGTGAGCCATGTCACGATGGCGCCGAGAGCTGTGTCCACCAGGGCAGCCAGGGCCACGGCTTGCGTGGCAGGGAAGGCCCCTAGATCCACGCCAGTGGGTCCCACGTGCACGATGGGGCCGGCGTCCACGCCCATCGCCGGACCTGTGTGCGTCGCCACGCTCGTCAGGGGGCGCGTATCCGGCGCACAGCCGGGCAACGCGAATGCATAGAGCCCGTGTCGCCGCAGCAGCGCGGGGGGCTGCACTGTGCCAGTTAGTCGCCAGGGACCCGGGTCACGCTCGGCGAAGACCAAAAGTACCGCGTCCCCAGGCAAAACAGGCGAGTGGAAGAAGCCCAGCCCGCCCCGTGGCCAGAGCACGGGCACGTCTTCGAGCTGCGGCATGCCGGCCACCACTGGCTGGCACACGCACTGCTGGGTTGCGGGGAGGTAGCTCAGCACGAGCGCAGGCACGCTCGTGTGCAAGCCATCCAACGACCGCTCGATCGCCCCCTTGATGATTTCTGGCCATGTGGGATCCATCAGCAGATCCCCAGGGCCTGCAACAGCGCCAGGATCCCCATGATCACCAGCAGGTCAATCAGCCCGCACAAGGTCAATGTACCAAAGCGCAATCCGGCCATCACTCCTCCTCCCACCATTTGCAGGGTGCTCGCATAGCGAGCAGCGTAGCAGCGTTTCGCAACGCGACCAAGCCACATCTGCAGCACACTAGCCATGAAACACTGCGCAGCTTGACAAATTTGTGAGGGTGAGCGGCCATCAGTTATTTCCTTCGAATTCCGTGTACCACTCCTGCCCGTGCGTGTCGCCGACTTGGCGGACACGAGTGCACAGGTACGGCTTGGGCACGCCAGTGGCCGTGCTCTGCACAAGCAGCTGTTGCCCGGGCAGCAGATTCGGCAACAGCAAACAGCGCCCTTCGAGCACTGCGATCTCCTGCAGCTCGACCTTCTGCGTGAGCTGATTCGTCCGCTGCACCTTACGGGTACTGGCGGACGTGCTGCCCAGCAGCCCGGTGAACGGGCTGATCAGTGGAGCAATGCCTGCGGGCGCGTCCGCCACTCGGATCTGCAAGGCCCCGTTTTGGATGCTCCACTTCAGCCCGACACTGCGCATGAAATAGATGAACTCGTCCACGATGGGCCCATCCACAGTGTATGCGTGCATGACGGCGGCTCCTGTGAGGAGCTTCGCAGCCCCCGCCGCAGCAGTGCTCGCGCCAAGGTCCACCTTCATCTCCTTGGCGAACGCCAGGGCAATGGTGGCGAGTGGCGTGCCCTTCTTCCACGTTTTGCTGATGCTGCCGGATGCAAGGGGCTCCCCTTTGCTGTTGCATTCTCCATCGCCACCTGTGATCGTGGTGACCCAGTCTTCGCCGTCGTGCGTCGAGACCGCATCTCGAAGAAAGCCGTCGAAGACGGTGCCTTGATTGTCCTTGTACCCGGCGGACAGGCGCACGGGAATTCCGCGCTTCCCCTCGAGGTTCTTGCGGTGATCTGGGTTCAGGTTCCAGATCTTGATCTGCGTCTGATTCGGCCACGGTCGCTCGTCACGTTCCACGACGAACGACACCCGCAGGTGGCCTGCATCGTTGCTCTGGATTGCCACGCCGGTTACCGCGGCGAGCAGCCCCTCGCCGACCTCAAGGGTGAATCTACGCAGCCACTGGTTGGCGCCGATCATGAGGTCTCGGCCTCCTGGTAGTACAGTGCGACTCGCGACCCCAGATCAAGCAACCCGGCATCCGCATCCGAGTTGTCCATCTGGGCGGCAAACAGGACACCCGACGGGCGCTCCGCATGCACGGCCCCTCGCAGGAGATTGACGCCGTTGGCCACGGTTCGCCCGGCGACAATCGACGCACCCGCCGGCGTGCTGAGCGAGAGCATCCAATGCCCGGCTCGCGAATTCCAGGACAATTTCAGGATGAAATCGCTGCCATCGAGACGCACAACCTGCTCGTATTCTCGCAGCTCGCCCGAGTAATCCGTGTAGATTTGTGTTAGCGCCATGGCCTACAACCCCGCTAGGTCAGCATCGAGCCCGAGCCCGAGGTTAGCGTGTGCCTTGACTTCGGCCTCGACCTGCTTGACGGTCTTCCTTCCGAGCTGCGACAGTGGCACAGCAGCCAGAATCGATGGCACTTCCACACCCGCTAGGCTGCTAGCGGCCGTCTTGACCGTCATGATGTGTTCGGCGGACAGTGTGAAGCGTGCGAGCCCACCCTCGCCAGCTTGCCGGCTGTATCGCACGCTGGTCAACACGTAATCGGTCAGCACTAGGCCCCGGTAATGAAAGGCGCAAAGGTGCGCCTTCTCAAGCACGTCGATCAGCGTATTGTGGATCTTGTGCACCCGATCCTCGCCGGGCAACCTGGCTGTCAGATTCCAAACCATCACAGGCGGCAACACGGCCCCCGCAATGGCGGACGCGGCCATGCCTAGCGCGCGCTGCGCCAGCAGCAGCCCAGTCGGCTTGAAGCGATTAGCCTGTGGTGTCACGGGGGACTGGATCCACATCGTGTCCCCCGTGAGCGAGTCATCCGAGATGTTCGGCAACTCGCTCTGCGCAAACTCGAACCGCACCCGGGGCGGCTCGCGCATCACGTGATCCGAGATCTTGCTACCCGTCTCGATCGCGTGCTTGGTGGCGGTCGCTGTGTGCTCGACCTCGACAGCCGTGATCACGTCAGCTGTGAGAGCCCCACCGAGCCCGGGGAACAGACCTTCCCACGTCAGCCAATCGTTACCGAGCATTTGCGGCTCCAATCAACGCTGCCTCGTGGGCGCGTAGGTCGCTGGCAAGCGTCTTGTTGACCTCGGCTGCAATCGTGCGGCCCTGCTGTGCAGGCGTCGCCCCGGCCTGCACAGAGACGTCAATCCGTCGCTGGTCGGTGAGCGTGATTTGGGTGGGGGGCTGCGCCCGAGCAGCGGGAGGCAACTGCACGATGGCTTCCACGGTCGGCATGGTCCACTGCGGCTGCTGGGGTACGCTCACGACAGGCTCTGGCATCTGCCACGCCGGGTTGGGCGCAGGCATTGGAGCGGTGGGCTTTGCGGGCGCCGGGTGCACGGGGGCAAGCCGCCAAGGTGCGTTCTGCGGCACGTTCGGCAAGCCCTCGCCACCCTTGCCGGCTTCGGCGCGCTTGCGCGCCCAATACTGCCGCTGGCGCTCTTTACCGGCGGGATCGTCTTTCTCGCCGACGGCCCCATAGTCCTTGAAGATGTTGCCCAGGTCTCCGTCGATTTCCCTGTAGAGCTTCTGGGCTTGATCGACAGCCAGTAGCACGCCTGCTACGGCCGCTGCCACGGCCGCCACAGCAGCAGCCACGGGGGCCCACGCTGCAGCGGACACACGAGCGGCTGAAACCATCGCTGTGGCGGCCGTAGCAGCCGCCCGAATGCCAGCTCCACCAATGCTCGCGATCGAAGTCACGATGCCACTGCCAGCCCAGGCCTGGGCCGTGGCAACGGCTGACGCAATCATAGCCGCCGTCGTGCGGGCCGCATTGACCACGGCCGACACGCCGATAGCCGTCAGGGCGGCTACGATGATTCCTGCCGCTGTCTTGAAGGTCGTGGTCACGGTTTCCCAATTGTCCACGACCCACTCAACCGCAGTCAGCACGCGGTCCACGAACAGGTCTAGGCCCATCGTGGTTTCGTTGAGCGCATCGGTGCTGCCCCCGAGCACCTTGGCAAAAATCCGCTCGATGCGGGGCCAGTGGATCCCGATGATTTGCACGAAATCCGTGGCAAACCGCGTTACGGCCTGAATGGCCTTGCGGAAGCTGCCATCTTCGTCGAAGCGGCCCAAGGTGCCACCGATCAAACCGGCAAGGTGCTCGAATTCCGGCGTGAGCGTGTCGGACAGATCAATCAACGTGTCCTGCGCCGTCGCCTTGAGCAGACTGAACATGCCACGCAACGTGCTCGAGGCCAGCTTGCCCGCAGCTTCGCCGCTCTCGGTCGTGCCGAGCGTGCCCAGGATGCCAGCCTTGACCGCTTTCAAGGCGACGTCGGCGGTGACCTTGCCCTCCTCCTTGAGCTTCTTCGCTTCGGCAACCGTCACACCCATTTGGGCGGCGATCGAATCCCACATGAGACCGACGTTGATTCCGGTCTCTTGGAGCTGCCGGAGCTCGTCACCCTGCAACACGCCAGCCCCTTTGATCTGGCTGATCGCGAGTTGCATCCGACCCACGGTCTCGGTGGTCATGCCGAGCCCTTGTTGCATGTCCGCAGTGAGCTTGGTGAAATCCAGCGCCTCCTGCGCCGTCATGCCGACGGCACGCATTTTCTTGTAGGCGTCCGTCGTTTGGATCACGTCGAGGCCGAGCTTGACTGCAGTGCTCCGGACCTTCTCAAATTCTGCATTCCCGCGCCGGATTTTCAGCGATTCGTCACTGAAACCCGACATGGCCCCGAGGGCCTTGCGCGTAGCGTCCGCCCACAGCACGGTCTCGGCAACCGCTTTGCTTGCCCCCGCAGCCGCACTGGCGACGAACCCCGCCACGCGAGCCCCAGCCTGCAGGATGCTCGTCGCTAGCGTCTGCCAGAACGCCGCAGTGAGTAGCGAGCCGATCATCCCGGTCTGCCCGGATTGCAGGTGCCTGTGGTACCACGCCACGGCACCCCCTGCCTGCCGGGCCCCGTGGGCTGTCTGCTGCAGGGCTGCACCCGTTTGGCGGGCGGCAACGGCGGCCTGCCGTTCTGCCCCCGTGACCTGCCGCAACACCGCCACGAATCGCTGCCAAGGCGTGACGGGGGGCTGCTGCGCAATCACAGGCGCTGCTACTGGCTGCGCCGCCAGCCGCCGGGCGATGCGAAGCCCTTGCGGCCCCTGCGCGGCCACGGGCAGTGCAGCCTGGGCGCCCTGCCGCCCCAGTAGAGCCATCGCCAGCGTGGCGCGTTCGGCGGACGACTCTACCCTGCTCAGCCTGCCAACGACCTCCTGCCACACTGACGAGCTGCTGCGCCCCGAATCAGCAGCACGCTTGGCGGACATGCCGAGTTGCGCGAAGGCGTCCGAAAGGACCTTGTCCCCCCTTGCAGCCGCTGCCAGGCTGCTCTGCAGCTGTTGCAGCCCCTGCCGGAGGTCGGCCGCAGACGCCCCAGCGGCCGTGGCTGCTCGCGTGTCCCGGAGAATGCCGGGCCATGTTGGTGCTGCAGGCACAGGCTGCGCTGGCAGCTTGGGCGCCTTGACGGCATTCGTGGCGCCCGCCAGCTGCCGAATCTTGGCTTCCGCACGCTCACTCGCGGCCGTCAGCCGAGTCAGCCCCGAAAGGTCGAAGCTGAAATCGAATTTGGCGAATAACTCACGGATTGCCATCACTGCCTGCTAGCTCGACTATACGCCCGTGCCTCGGCTGCGTCCAGTGCATCGAGCACTGCGTTGGCTTCGTACAGATCCACGATCGACCAGCGGTCGCAGATGACCGCCAGCCCGTCCGCAATGCGCCGATCGGTGGCTACTCGCCAGATGCGCCAGTCGGCGCCAGCTGGGAGATCAATACGCTCGCCTTGGCCTCTAGCAGGGCTTGGCCATCTGCGGCTAAAAAATCGCCCCATTGCCAGGTGATGCACTCAAGCAGCCAAGCGAGCGCCAGCGTCAACCGGCGCTCGAACACATGATCGATCAGGGTGCTGAGCGGCAACCAGACCTGTTCTTGCTGAACCTCGCAGATCTGCGAGAACATGTCGATCAGCTCATCGAGGCGAGAGCACCCGGCGAGAGCTGATCGGATCTTGGCAGGATCCAGCTCCCGCATGGCGGCCACCCCCACGAACCCTGGCAGGATGACCTCGGCTACGATGGCCGCGCCTTTGAGCGACGCTCGGAGCTTGAGCGGCTCCGTGAGCCGAAAAGCGCGGCCACCAATCGTAAAAGCATGAGCAGCAGCAGGCATGTGTCAGTTCCCTCCGGGCAGCACGGCCGCATGCGTCGCGACCACACAGAAATTCCAGGTGACATCTCCTACGTCCTTGCCGAAGGAGTAGTTATCCGGGATCTTTTCGATCCAGCATTTGTCACCTGCAATGACAGTGGAGCCGTTGCGATCTTTCAGCAGGAACACCCCCACGCCGGCACCGCCGGCACTGTTCCGATCGACCGCATGCAGCGCGGCCAGGAACGAGTTGTGACTGCTGCTGCGTTTCAGCGTAACGGCCACGTCATACAGCCGATTGTGCGTGGCGTAGCGAGTTACCAGCCCGTCACACGCAGCCACTGCCTCGAAAGATTTCTCCCGAGCAGTGATCGTGACGAACGTGTCGGCCTTGCCGTCGGTGATCGGAATCCCGACCACCACGAGGTCAACGGCCTCGGAATCGTAATTGGCAAATCTGTTGTTGGACATTTGCTGCTCCTGTTAGACCTGTTAGACCGACACGTCTCCGGTGATCGGCACCTTGTGGATCGCGCCACTGAGCGTTCCGGTGAAGGCCAGATTGCGGTAGACTCGAGCGGCTCTATCTGCCGCAGCCTGCGTGCTCACAGCGGGGCGAATGACGGCCCAGCCGGGCTCGAGCAGTGCTCGCCCCTCGGCTGCGGAGAGCCGCCCTGCAAGCGCGGCTTCAAGAACGGCCGTGCCTGCGTCGGAGTAGCGGATCTTTTCCACACTAACCAACGCGACCAGCAGTGCCTGCCGGATCGTGCTCTTGAGCCAGTCGATCCCTCGGGTGATATCGAGGAATCTGCCGCTAGCGGCGAAGCCGTCGTAGGTGTGGGAGAGCCCTTGATCAGCCACGTAGGTGCAAGCTCCGTTGCCGCGGTCGCCCTCGCCATCGCCACGCAGGGCGGAAAACTCGGTGGCCGTCCACGCATCCGCCACGGGCCCGGAAAGTTGCTTGTGCGCCCACGTTGAGCTGCCGGCGTCCTGCGAGAATTGTCGCCCCATGATCGCAGCAGCGAGCTGCCCCTGGATGTTTCGTGTGACCCACACGGACGTGCGATTGCGCCCCGCTGCGGAGATCGTGTGCGCAACACCGCTGTCCGCCACTGTGTTGTTTTCGTCACCCGACAGGGCAGCGAACAGTTTCTCGTTCGCCTCGCACCAAGTGGCCGCCGAAACGATTTCACTGGCCTTTTCCGTGTCGATCAGGACCCCGTAGAAGTCCGGATCGATCAACTGCGCTGCAGCAAGTTCGGCGTCCACACCAGCCTCCACATCGTGGACAGTTACTGCCACAGACAGCCCGGCTACGTCAGTCGCTGCGGAGGTCACATTGATCGCCAGCGAATCATCGCCGCCGGTCAGCGTGACTAAGCCGAAATCAGCAGCCGTCAACGTGACGGTGTAGGGGTCGGTTGCGTCGTGCGGTACCGTGACCTCGGTATCGGCAATCGCCACGGGCACGTCACCGTAGGTCAGCTCGAGCACCGTGCTGCCAGCAGTGCCGCACGTGGTGATCGTCACGGTCATTGACTCGAGCACGACATCTCGTCCTCCACCCAACGGTGTGTCAGACAGATCGATAGGGTACCTCTGCACAGCTGGCGATGCCTCAGTGGTGGTAACCACGACCGGCGCGCCGGGATCGACGGACACGTCTTCGAGCCCCAGGCCAACCGCGCTGATCGGATAAATCCTCTCCTCGCCCGGCGTGGTGCGAGTGAGCACGAGCACGGCAGCAGAGCCTGAGCCGCTCTTGCTGATCGTGACACCCGCCACGGTCCCAAGCGCGGTGATCAGTCCGTCCACGATATCCTCGGCGTCATCCGCCGCAATCGGCGTGTAGCTGACCGTCGTGGTCACGCCGGTCAACTCGAAGGACAGCCGCACAATGCGCCCAACGGTCGTCCACTTGGGCGTGTATTGTAGCACCTGCTGAGTCGGTGCTACTCGAGCGGCCACCTTGACGCTGCTGCAATGCGGGCTTTGCGAAGCGATTGCAGCAACCTTGCGGTAGGGGTCACTGGTCACTGCGAAACCGTCGGTGACCATCGCGGAAAGCCCGGAGGCATCAGCGTTGTACTCACGCACTTCGCCCACGAAATTTGTATGGTACGCCAGCACTAGCGGCGTACCAAAGTTTGCCTGTGCAATAGTCGTGTCACGAATGGTGATCGTGACAGGAATCGTGTCTTGAATGGCCATGCTACTCCTCGATTTCTGGGATCATGTCCACCACGGTCGTGGTGGGGTTTTCCAGGTCGCCGTCGAGCCCGACATGTTCGATCCACCCCAGCGGGGTGGGGTCGGCTCGGTCGAATACGCCGCGGAATCGTAGCTCAAAAAGCACTGCATATACAAGCCGATCCCCGCTGCGGAAGCTCACATCGCCAATCGACTTGGCGGCGACCAGAATCAGCTCGGCTGCTGCTAGCACCTCTCGCACAGCGAGCAGGTCCAAGCCTAGCATCAGGCTTCCGGCTCGATCCACGGCATCGCCGGACACGCCGGCGGAAATGGTTTCGATCCGCACGTCCACGTCCCACTCGCGCATGACGGACAGGCTGCGAGCCTCGTCAACGAAGACCTCGCGCGAGGGCACCACGTCCGTCACGCGCCGCACGAACAGCCGCACCAGGGGGTCTGCCACGGGCTGCCCTGCTTGGCCCCACACAACGGCGCTAGACGTGATGCCGCTGGCCAAGGCCACGGCCTCGACAATGGCGGCCCTAGCACCCATCGTGGTGGTCATTTGACCTCGACCTCCGAGTCGATCGAATTGCGCAGCGCACCCGTCTCGACCAGTGGTGTGTACGGCGGGAAGAAACCCCTCCGCTCCTTGCTGGCGATTGTCCGAGGATTAGTGATCGCTGGCGTTGCGCGGCCCTCGGTAATGAAATTCTTGATTCCCGCAGCTGCCTTCACGCCGGCAAGCTCCAAGGCCTGCCGCAGCCCGGCGAACCCGCCAGCGAAGCCCTGCGCCATGAGGCCTGCAGCGAGCCGCGAAAACGCCTGCTCTTCCTCGTCAAACCAACGCCGAACGAAACTACGCTGCGGCACGTTACCGAGCCCAAACTCGTGCGCAGCCGCAATCTGCCCCACCGTTGTGCCCTGCTCGTTATGCTGCTCGCCGGGACGCATGACCCCGACCTTAAGCACCATGCTTTTGGGGAGACGCAACTTCCGCTGGCGTGTTTGCACCTTGGACACTAGCCCAACCTCCCCAGCGCATAGGCGTGCGCAATCTGGCGTTCATGCAGCTGCCTGCTGTAGGTGCTCTCTCCGTCCTTGTCTATCAACTGCGCTGCTCGCCCCATGGGCCCTGCGGCAAGCCGCGAAGCCAGCTCTAGCTCCACAACCTCGTCTCGCTCGGTCTCCCAATGATCTCCCACCACCAGCTCGGCCTTCGCCAATAGGGCCGAGATCAGGCCGGCGTGCTGCTCATGCGCCGGCCTGAACTCGGGATAGGATGCGAGGAACGAGGAAACACTGACCGTCACACGCCCCTGAACCCCGGGGTCTGGCATTGCTGCCGCCTACCGGGGCGTGGGGCGCGTTGGGCGCGTGGGCGCGGATTAGATCCCGTCCATGTACACCATGGCGTCCGGTGTTTCCACCATGACACCACCCGTACCGAACCACATGGGGATCACGGTCTCGAGGGGCACCTGCACCGGCTGCTCCTCGGTCAGCTCTTGCGGGATAACCATCTTGGCTACATCTTCCCCCGTGGCCATGACGACCATGCGGGGCCCGGTACCAGCGGCGTCCGCCAGGGCCAGGCGATTCCAGGCCTCGAAACGCACCCCGGGGAACAACTTCTGCAACCGCTCGAGCACGCTGATCTGTCCGAATGCCTCGTGCACTCGGATCAGTGCCTGATAGTGCTGTAGCGGCAGAATGACGAGGTTCGCCGTCATGTTCTCGAGGGTCTGCGTGTTGACCGCGATCACGCACCTAGAGACATCCTGCACGATTTCGTCGAACGTGGCATTCAGGACACCGGTCGTGGGATTGACCCACGTGGTACCACCACCCGCCTTGGTGCCGGCCGTCAGGGGGCTGATGGTAGAGACATTGAGCAGCCCCGGCATGCCGAGGTCAGCCAAATGCTCGCCCGCTGCAATCGCATCCAGGAAGGTCTCGACCGTGGTCTGAATCGCCGTCGCGTAGCTCGCCGTGAGGTTCTCTCCGGTCTGCTCTGCTCGGGCAAGATCGAAGATCGAATAGGCGTAGGTGTAGCCGAAACGATGCAGCGAGAAGCGACTTTCCACACGAGTCAGCGTGGGCCGCGGCAGGTTCTTGATCGGCCCGTGCGTGGCGATCTTCGCCGGGTCCTCGCCGTAGGCACGGACTTCCGCGTGAACGATTGTATCGGCGTAAGCAGGTGCCTCGCTCGACACGGGAAGCAGCCGCCTAAACTTCGCCGGACGGTACCTCTGTTGTCGCGCCCGCTGAACGTACTCGAGTTGTCTAGTGAGAATGAGCGACATGAGAACTCCTTACGCCGCATGCGCAACGCGAGCGGTGGCAGAGAGATTCGCGACATCCGTTGCCGCTGCCGTGACCTCGATCGTCAACAAATCGCCTTGCGCGAAGCTGACTGCACCGAAGTCGTCAGTGTCGAGGAACGTAGCCGTCCCATCAGGATCGTCATGTGCCACGGAAATGGTGGCGTCGGTAACGGGGGTGCCGTTCTTGTTGACGATCACCGTCGTGGTTCCTGCAGATCCGCAGGTGCCCACTCGAATTCCGAAGGACTCGAGGGTGCCGGCCTTGTCGCACAGCAGTGTGGCGATCACTGCAGCACTCGGCGAAGCAACTTGCGCCGTCACGACGGTATCAGCGGACGTGTCGGTGTCAGTGTCTGCGAAGCTTGGATTTGCCGGCAAATTCAGCCGAATCTTGCAGACCCCGGCACCGCTGCTGGGGTAGACCACTCGGGCCGCGGGAAGCAACGTGCACGTGTCGCCATCTGCATCGTCGCGAATGGCTCCGAGCTGCAGCTTGCCGGCGCCGTTGGCCGTGTGCCTGCAGTAGATCGACTCGGTGACGGCCATCGCCTCCTCACAGACGACCCACATTTCTCCGACATCCACAACCTCTACGGTCGTGTCAGCGGAGTAGTCGTTGGTCGTGTCGTCGTCGGACGGCGCAGGCGTTAGCGGATCGTAGACCAGCACGCCTACCGCACCGAGCACCTCGGCCGCCGACGTCGGCAGCTTGACATGATTCGCAGCTGCCTGCGTCACGACCACGCCAGCAGGCGCCGCATCGTCGAGAGTGTGATTGAATCCCACGCAAATCGAAGCCTTCGTGCCTCGTCGCGGGGTCATGCCTTCGCTGAAAGTTTGCATGCTGTATCCTTACTTCTGCAAGCTGGACCACAGCTTGCGGGACTCATCGGCAATGAAATTGGCCGCGTTAGCGGCCGGAGGGGGCTGTGGATTGGCCACGTCCTTGTTATGATCGTGCAGCGCTGGCGCAGGGGCTGCTGCAGACTGCCCGGCGAAGTAGGCTTCCAGCCAAACCTCACTGGCGTCCGCCACAAGCTGGGCCTGTGGGTCCCGCGCGAGGATCGCTGCACGCAGCACATCCTGCCGGGTCTTGCCGGCGAAATCAAAATCCTTTGGCAGCGCGGTCGCGAGCCGGGCTCGGAAAGCCAGCTCTGCAGCCACGCCATCAGCCACGAGCTTGGGAAGCTCGGCAACCCGTGCCTGCAGCTTACCGATGGTGTCTTGCGCGGCAGCCAGACTGGCCTGCAGCCGTTGTGAGTCGGTGATCAGGGCCGTGGCCTGATCAATAGTGAGGGTCACCTGGGGCGTCTGTGCGGGGGGCGCCAGGGGCGCGGGGGGCGGCACGGGGGCCGTGTTGTCGTCGAGGATCATAGTCACTCCGTCCAATAGGATCTTTGCGTCGCGACCCGCCCGAGCCTGTCCCGGGGGGAGCAGTGCCACGTGATTTGGTACAATGTTCCGGAAAATCACGTCATACTCGTCACCTGCAGGCGTCTTGCCCGGGGTCCAATCCTGATCCGCATCGTAGGCGCAGGACAGCTCGGCGAGCTGTCCCGAGACAACATCGGACACGGCTCCCGCCACCGTAACCTGCAGCTGCGCAGGCACGAAATAGTCGGCGCCAATGACCTCTGCCGCATCCTGCCGGGCCACGTGCCCCACAGCCAGCTGCTGCCACGTGTCCGCCGTCACACCCGCAGGCGGGTGTCCGACAGTGACAGGAGTCCCCGTGTAATCCGCACGGAACACTTCGTCAGGCGGACGAAATGCACGCACAGTGGTCCCGTCCTGCCTCCGATAGACCTGCACCCCCGACCTGCCGATCCGGGCAGGCACGAAAATTGAGCCAGCCGGCCCCGGCCTAACCTTGCTCAGACGCGCAGTGTCTAGGATCACGACACCATGGCTAGCATGGGCCGGACAGCACGTCAAGGGTTCAGTACTGAAATACCGTGCAGTGACGAAATCTCCCGTATTAACGCCAGGATGTGATCCGGCCTGTGAAGCCTGAACCTGCGAACCCCCTGAACAGACGGGGCGCTGTGCAGCGCTGCGTCCAGCGCACGCTGTAGGTGCTTTGCACACCTGCTGCTGCCGAAAACCTGGGTGCTCTCGTCCACGATCGTCCCGTCGGAGAGCACCCACCGGATCACGCGATGGCCCCCTCGGGGATTGGCTCCGGTGGGGGCTGCGGCGTTACCGGCGGCCCCGACAGAACGGTCACGCCATGCTGCCATGCCACAGCTCTCGTGATGCTGCTCACATGCCACACCACCTGCAGATCTGCCGGCACGCTGTGCGGGTGCTCCGTCAAGTACACCCGCCGCATGCCCTTCGCAGCCCAGTAGAAGGCATCCCGCAGGGCCTCGGCTGCCGGCGAGCCGCCCTCGACTTCGCCGCCCAGCCGCACGATCGTCCCGTCAGACAGAAACCACTGCGCCATTAGAACCTCCCTGCCAAAATGCCTAGGCAGAAGTGAAAATACTCTGGGTCTTCCGTGGCGAACTGATAATCCCCATGTGCAATCCTCTCGAGACCCATTGACGTGATCTCTGTAGCGGAGATGTACGATTTACCGCAGTATGGATCGAAGAAGTTGTCCGGACGGGCACGCTCACCAGGATCGAACCCTCTATCGGGTTGCAGCTCCGCTAGCTCTACTTCGGGTTCGCCGCGTGTCCGCGCAGCAAGAAACGCCCGAGCTGCCACGCCCGCATCTGTCTGTGCTTCGATAGCGTGGCCCATTTCGTGAGCAAATGTTTCGGCTGTGCGCTTGCCATCAAGCACCATCTCATTTAACTGAGGGCTGTAGTACGCCCGGACGTTGACCCACCGCACCCGCAGACCAGGCACTACGCCGTCTCTGGCGAAAGCTTCAAAAAATCGAATGCTTTTAGCTATTTGCGCCTGGTTTGCCGGCGTGGTGGGATCGACGTTGACACCTGCCACTTTTCCACGTGTAATGCTAGCCACATGTTCGGTCGTGGCAGCCATGAAGTGGATGCGTGCACGGTCGTCCGCCAATACACGCTTTCTGGCAGGATCTGCCGTCCGCATTTCCTGCGCGATCCGCGCATCGAGATCGCGCAACGTGGCGACGCCTTTAATTGGCTCGAACTGCCGATTGCTAGGACGAACCTGCTGCCAGGCAAGGGTGCCACCAAGCAGCCTGGCCACTTCGTTTACCTTTTCGATCGGGCGGTCGAGCCCCCGCTCGAGCGCCGCTCGGCCCCATGCTAAAGGAGTCGATGCGCTGGTATACTGCCCCCAATACGCCAGCTCCCAGTACGCCTGCGTGTGCTCTGGCTTGGGCTTCGGCGCGGGCTTGGGCTTCGACGCGGGCTTGGGCTTCGACGCGGGCTTGGGCTTCGACGCGGGCTTGGGCTTCGACGCGGGCTTGGGCTTCGGTTCAGGCAGCACTGGGTCCCCATGGCACCTGCACTGGTAATCACGACCGGGATTGTTCCGATCCCCCCGCTCGTTCGTCACGGGCGGCTTCGAATAGTCGAATTTTCGCCCATGCAGCTTGGCATGCATCGCCCGGACATTGCCGTCGCGCGACGTCCGCCACTCATACTCGGTGATCCCTAGGGCCTCGTGCTTGGCCTGCGTGACATCTGCTGCGAGCTTCAGCGTCTGGTCACGGGCCCACAGACGTGCTTGTCGCTCCGACACGCCTAGCCGCTCCTGCAGCAGCTTGCGCAGCTGCTCCGGATGCAGATTGCCCCGCTCCGCAAAGATCCGCTCGACCTCGGCTAGGTGCTCGGCCGCTATCGTGCGGATCAGCCGCACATTGCGGCGCCGAAACTCTCGCACGGCCGCTTCCCCGCCCGGCGGATTCGGCTGGATCCCAGGCAGCCTGTTCGTGTTACTCCGAACATGCGCCAACGTGCCGGCCACAGTCTGATCAATCAGCTGCCGAACCTCGATCGGCACCACGATTTTCCGCTCTCGCACGGCGTCTTGGATGCGCCGGCGCCTGCGCCAGGCTGCGTGCTCGGCACGCAACACGGCCCAGTAGGCCGCGACTAGCGGCTGCCAGAGCCAGCTGGTCGGGGGCAGATAGCGGATGACGATCGCGGCCGCCAACGGCTACTCCTGTGGCTGCTCGGCATTGTCGGGCGTGTCTTCTTCTTCGGCTTCGGGCTCGTCAGTGGCTTCGATTTCTCGGGGGGCATTCGGGTCAATCTCCACACCTAGCGATCTGTCCCGCGCGCGGGATTTTGCGATCTCGTCAGGGCGCATGACACCCATGCGGTACCAGATCTCATCCCCCTCCGCCTGTGCCTTGCGCAACTGCGCCGCCTCAATCGCCGTCGGCTGCCACAGGGGCGGCCACGACAGATCGACTGGCTTGCCGCCGATCCACTCGAGCAGCCGAGCCAATTTGGGAGTGACCTCGTTCTCCCGGTATGCCCCGCAGCGATCGTACCACTGCCGCATGTCACTCTCTCCCGTCGCCGACAGCCCAGCAGGCTCCTGGCCAAACAGCAGCGTAGCAGGCATCTGAGCGGCCCCAGCCATGCGCAGGGACACCTGCTGCATGAGCTGTGGCAGCGCCTGCAGCGTGACCTCCGTGCGACTGAACTCCTCCTCTAGATCGAGGAACAGCGTCTTGGCGACGCTCCTCCCCATCGAGATGGCGGCCAGGCGATTTTGGAAGGCCTGCAGATTGCTGGCGGACAGCTGCGCTGGCAGCCCGCGCATCTTGAGCACGCCGACACTCAGCTCGCTCAGCAGCGTCCCCACGCTATCCCAAGACAGCCCGTAGTCCTGCAGGACCTGGTAGACCGGCTGCAGCACGCTCAGCCACGGCAGGATTGATTTCGGGTCTGGCCTACCTCGTGGCAGGCCCGTGCACAGGATGCATCGGGACATGTGCACCGTCAGCCCTCGTCGTGCATGCGTCCCCACCACACGCACGACCGAAGGCAGCCCATAGCGGGGGCTGTTTGCGTCCGTCTCTCGCTCGACTACCGTGAGATCGGGCCAGGCTGCAGTATCCAGCCACAGCAGGTCAGTCCGAGGCCCTAGCGGCTCCTCGGGAGCCCCGTAGCGGAAGCCGCCAATCAGCAGAGCCCCCCCGTAGGCCCGCCCCTGCACGAGTGCCTGATGCAGCACCCCTTGGGGGTGCAACTCGTGGCGATTTAGGGCCTCGAAACGAGTCCACAGCGCGGAATCCACTTCGGGACGCAGGCGCAGGGACTGCTCAGCAATCAGCGAGCAGATCCGTTGCGCCAGCCAGTTTCCCGCCAGCAAACCTGTGATCGTGTCCGCTGGCAGATCGGTCGTGGTTACCCACGTAGTGGACAGGCGCCGATCGTGCAGGGCGTCACCGAGACCTGTGATGATGTTGGACCAGCCGTCGGCAACAGGGGCAACGGGGGCAGCTGCGCTTTTCTTAGTTCTAGCCACGGCCGGAGCCTAGCACGGCTGCCGACCCGTTGCCAAGTCCCACTACAGCAACATTGACCTGACAGCCGAGGGCAACGAGGCGGCCGGCACTTCGAAACCCGCTGCATGCTCGTGACCCCCACCGCCGAAGCGCCGAGCGATCTCGGACACGTCTACCCCAAAACTCGGCACGGAACGCAGTGAAAAGCGCAGCTTACCCGAGTCGATCCGAACAGCCACGCCGAACGCGCCCGCGCTAGCCAATCTGCCAGCCACTTCGCTTTGCAAGATGGGGGCCCAAGCGCAAAGCACTCTATACCCAGCCAATTGAATCAGGAAAGCGGACCGCACCATTGCTTCGATGTGCCGCTGCTGATCACGCAGAATTGCGTGACCCTCGCCAACTAGCAGCTCGATGCTGCACTTGGACAACTCGTCCAGAGAGCACAGGGATAACGGCATGCTCATGATCGCAGCATTCACGGCCTTGCTTTGCGGCAGTTGGAACTTCCACAGATCCCTGTCCGCAATGTACTTGATGAATGCGTAGACTGGATCGCCCGGATTATGTCCAACTCCAAAAACACGTTTCGTGGCCGCTCGATCCAGGCTTCCAAGGCAGCTATCGCCGTCTTGTGATGGTCAATCACCACAATCGAATCCGCCTCGAACGGGAACGCGGTCCCGTAGTCCACTGGCAGCGAAGCTACATCGTGTCCAACCAGTGCGCGCCTGGCGATCCAGCCCGCAGCGAACCCGTCCCAATCGTTGTGATGCAAAATCAGTGCGTTCATGCCTCTCCTATGCTCCCCCACTGTGCCAGGCCGTTGGGGGCGGCCATGTAATCCAGCGCCTGCGTAGTGGTGTCCACGCGATCGTTGTGCTTCTGCTTGGGAAATCGCACCAATTCGGCGCGGAATTCCCCAGCCCAGGGCTCGTCTGGCAGATACACCTGGCCTGCCTCGACACGGGCTGAGTGCCGGCGCGCCCGCAGCTCCTTCGGCTCGTGCGGGCTGATCGGGCTGATCACCATGCCCGGGTGCTCCTCTCGCATCTCGGCAATCAGGGGGGCGCCATTCGCCTTGCACTCGATCAGCACGCACTCCGCTTCTCGCCACCCGATCCCGGCCACTGTGCGCCGTTGCGCGGCCAGGAACTGCCGCTTGGCCTCGGGATAGTTCCACGTACCTGAGACCTCATCAAGAAGGAAGTACCGACCCTCACACCAGGCCCACAGCGCTCCATGGACGCGAGAGGCAGCCTGCGGGTCCCTCGTCTCGCCCACGTTGAAATCCCAGCTCTGCACGACTTGCAGCCGCCAGCGTGTCGGCAATTCAGTCCACGTGCGGAACCAGGCATCTTCGAAGAAGGCACCCGACGCGGGCACCGGATTTTGCTGCAGCTGCGCCGAGATGTTTTGCGGCGTCTCAAGCGCCCTTTCAAGCTCGCGCACGGCCGACTCGGGGAACCGCTCGGGGAACAGCAGCTCGCCGGTCTTGGTGCGTGGATCCAGCTTTCCCAGCGAAAGCCCCCGGTCCCACGGGCAATCGGGCACGTAACGCATTGGCAGACACAGGTGCTCGGCGCCGGTAGCCAGCTCCTCCGCAGCCAGATCGTTGTCCGCCAGCCGCTGCATGATCAGCACGACGGCATGCCGCTTGGGGTTGGCCCGCCGAGTCGCCGCCACGGTTTTCCACGTATCGTTGACGGCCTCGATTTTCGCAATGCTGCTCGCATCAGCCGCTTTCAAAGGATCGTCGCAAATCAGCGTGTCCCCGTGCCAGCCGGTGATCCCTCCACCAATCTGCAGCGACACCCGCAATCCGCCTGCCGTGGTGTGCAACTCCGACACGGCAGGCACTGACTCAGTAAACTCCACCCCCGGCCATGCCGCTCGATATAGCGGGGATTGCACAATCCGCATGCACCGCTTCGCATCACGAGCCACGAGGCGAGGCGAGTAGCCCGTGCAGAGCCACTTGTGCTCTGGCTGCCAGGTCCACTGCCACGCCGGCCAGAACACGGAGGTCAGCAAGCTCTTTCCCGTGCCCGGGGGCACGTTGATCACGAGCCTGTTGATTCGCCGCAGGGACACGGCCTGCAACGCACAGCAGATCGCCTGGAGATGCCAATTGCCCACGAATTCGGCTGGCTCGACAGTATGCCAGAAGCGCTTGACGAAGTCATACAGGCCACGCCTACGAACCAACTCAGCAACAGCTGCGCCTATCCTCGGGTCCAAAACATCTCCATTCGGCGGGCTCGTGTGTTCACAGAGGCACCCATCTCCTGGTCGCTCCCGGCCACCAGTGCGCCCAGCAGTATTCGCTGGCATCCGTCGTGCTGCGACGCAAGCGCCCGCCACAAACAGGACACGCTGACATCTGCACCCCTGGCAGCACCGACTGCACGAGCACGCAATCCCGGCAGGTGTATGTCCAGCGAAACTCGGGCCTGCGGGATGGGATGTACAGATCGCAGGGATGCTCCTGCCGCCAAGCTCGTCGCTTGCGACTGCCGATCACCCACCCAATCCGAAGCAGCATGATCGTGTGAGTGGCCGAGCTCAGCGCGTGATCAATGATCTCGGTCAGTAGGGGCTCTGAGTAGGGCGGATTGGTGATTATGCAATCCCAGCGACCTTCCAACTGCCGGAAGTCCTTGTCGGACGCAAAGACGAGTGTGCGCGTCGCAGCAGCAGCAATATTGTCCGAATCTAACTGCACGTTAGGATCCGTGGCAGCTAGTATGCGTGGCTGCAGCGCAGCCAGCTCCCGAACAATGGCGCCGGCGCCGGCGCAGGGCTCGAGCATGCTCCACGCCAGCGGCAACCACCAAGACTGCGTGCCGAGGTAGCTCAGCAGCTCTTGTGTGCACCATGCAGGTGTCGGATAATCGTCATTTTGGACGCGCACGGTCACCTCCCCCGAGCAGCGTCTCCAACTCGCCTCGCAGCTGCTCTAGCTCCTCTATCCTGGCAGTCAGATGCCGCCAATAGCGCACTGCCGACTGGTATCGCGTGCGCCCTTTGCCGGGCCGCACATCGTGTTTTGGATCGGCACACGTCATGACGTGGCCGTAGCTCTCGAAGACAATCATGACATCTCCCAGCCTGTCCATGTAACTCGAACACCCTGCCAGAGTGCTGCTTTGCGGACACGGTTTAGACGCACCGTGGCGACGTCTAACTCCGCCGGCCGGTGCCGCCCTACCGACACGAGCACAGGCCGTTGAAGCTCCACATAGACCCGATCTCTGTCTACGAGATCCAGGTCCACATCCCCGTATCTGGGCGCCTCCAAGTGGATCGTCGCCGCCCGGTGACCTGCCTGCCAGGCGGCAGCAAGCTCCTCTGCTCTCCGCCTGCTCGCATTGCGCGCCCGCCTGATTCGTCGCAAACCTGTCATGTTTCGGCTCCTCCTGCAACTGATCGGTGGTAAGGAGTCATGACATGCTGCCGGTACCAGCGCCAGTAGCGAATCGACTGCCGGCAATCCTCGAGGCCTCTCGCTGGGGGTGGCTTCTGCGGACCCCAGTCGCCATGCAGAAGCTGCACGGACCGCCGTAACGTGGACAGATCGAACGCGCCGAAATGCAGCAACTCGAGAAATGGATCGGCGTGCACACGCAGCCACTGCGCGTCAAAACGGCCGACGTTGAATCCAGCCAACAATGGCACGCTACTGCCGAAGTGCTGCTTGCCCCAGGCCGTCAGTACCTCAGGCAAGTTCGGCAGCTCCGTACCCGACGCAGCCCCCTTGGTGTACAGATCGAGCCACAGGCCCGACGTCTGGTGCATCTGCGCCACGAAGGAATCGGCTCTTTTTACGATCGTTTCCAAGTAGGCGGGAGTGTAACGGAACAGCGTGTGAAACGTGGCCAGCTCGGTCAGCTGATCGTCGGTTAGGATCAGCCCCAACTCGAGGGGCCAATCAACATGGGGTTTGATCCCGCTGGTGGCCAGCGAGATCCACAAGAGGGATGGTTTGCTCATGCCGGCAAGCCTGTCACATGCCCCTTGCTGCCTGCAAGGTGTGCAGGTGTTCAGGACCACGGTAGAAAAGACGCTCGACCTTGCGCTTGTTATGCGCGGTGCTCGTGCGATTCAGCGTATCCCGCTCCCACACGAGCTGCCACCCTGCAGGCGCAAATCGCTCCGACACGAACACTGGCACTGTGCTCGATCGGATCATTGCCCACAGCCAAAAACGAGCATGATCAAATTTCTGCCCGTAACCAGTCGTGCCAAAATACGGAGGATCACAGTAGACGCATGACACTGATACAGAATCGAAATCCGAATAATCCCCAGCGGCGAACAACACGCGGTCCGCGGGAAGGGACGGTGCCTGGCGGAGAACGTTCGTGCGCCGCATGACAAGGGAAGGCGACCGGTTACAGTACTCTCCAGCGCGCGGTCCGCGCTTGATCACACCAGCGCAACTTTTGCCATCGAAGCCCCCGAACCATTTACTTCTGAATCCATTCACCGCGGCCCACGCCGTCATCTTCGGATCGTGGCGCGGATTCGCCTTGGCGAAATCGTAGTCTTCGCGCGTCATCAAGGGCGGTTCCCAGCCCTGCTGTATCGCCTTCCAAAACGCGATCATTTCGCATCGCGCATCGGTAGCGAAAACAGGACCTGGCCACGCCGACGTGAAATTCGCCCCGCCGCAAAAGGGTTCATGCAAAACCCCCGACATGCCAACACGCTCTGCAATGATCGACACGATGAACGGTGCGATTCGCCGCTTGGAACCCATGTAATGCACTGCTGCCTCACCGCTGCTTACTGCTGCCAATGCTCGAGATCAGCCACGGCCTCAAGCAGGTGATCAGGTGTGTCGGGACGAAAACGCAGCTCGCTATTCGCTTCTTTCATCGCCTCAATCATGCGCGCAACCATCTGCGGGATGCGCGCCAACTGATGCGGCGTCAAGGTCTGCTCCTGCGTGGTCTGCGCCCGGTAGACGATCTTCCCCGCCTCGATCGCGAAGGCCAGAGTCATCCGCTCGAGCCCCACGCGCAGGCGCCCTACGGCGTCCTTAGGCAGCTCGGCAGTGCAGTCATAAGCCGCAGCCCGGGGAGACCAATCCCGGGCTACTGCGAGCTGCAGGTCACTCGGGATGGCCCGGCGGACACCAGGCTTGCCGAGCCACGAGACGAACAGCGAGTATTCGGTGTCCGTCTCGTCGAGCCTTTGCGCCCAAGGGTCCCGCATGCCGCAGTGCCCCTCACACAGCCCGGTCAATCATCGCCAAAAGCTCGGGCTCGATGAAATCCTCGCACACTGCATAGCGCTGCTCCTGCAGCCCCATCGCCTCTCGCCAAGCACCGACAGTCGGCGCTGTGCCCTCGTCCCACAGCAGCCGGTGCAGCGGCACGGCCACGTCAATCTGCGTCGTGTAGGGCCTGATTTTGAGCTTGCCTCCGGGCTGCCCTCCCTCGGCGCACAGCAGCCCCTCCGGCAACGTGGACAGGAACACCCCGATGTGCACCATGGGCGACGCCACTCGCCACACCAGCAGGTCGCCAGGGAGCAGCACGGACGGGTGCGGGCGCCGCATTTCGATCTGCCTCTGCCACAGTCGGATCGCATTGGGGCTCGGCGGCCAGTCCTGAGGGGGCGTGATCCACTGCTCTGCGCAGCCACAGATCGCAAGGCCTGCATGTACAGTGATGTTACAGGTGGAAATGCGAGGCACTTCTAGCCCACCCGTGAAAGTGCGCCACGTGTCGGAATAGCGCCCTGCCGCAGGTTGCCCGTGGCTGCACACGTGGTGCATCAGCTCGCAGAATTCACGACGGGGGATGTAGCTCACATTACCTCCAACCAACGCTCGCAATCCCTGCAGCGCTGACGGCCGTCTCCAGTGCAAGTCTTCGGGCTCGGGCGTGTTCTTGTAAAAAACGGGCATTTGGCTTCATTTGTTGCCGTAGGTCATCAGGTGCCCTGACAACACGTCCGCCAGCTCTTCTGGGGGCGTGTCCGCCAGCAGCTGCAGACCATCTCGCATGGGCTGGTACATGCCACCTATATTGGTCATAGCCAAAATATCGCGAATCATCGCGATCACGGTCTCAGCAGGAACAGGGGAAGCAGCTTTGGTCATTCTACACTCGCTCGAATCGCCTCGGGCTCATTGCCCTCGGACAGGTGCGACTCTACCACGGCCTGCCTGGCCCTGCCAGTGGCTCGCTCCAACCGGGCTTCCTGCTCGGCCCTCGCCGCGTGTTCTGCCCTGTGCACCTCGAGCTGCAGCTGCAGCTGCTGCACCTGCGTGACGAGGGGGCGCAGCTCGTCTCTGATGACCTCTCGCTGCTGGGTCTCCGTGCGCCCTAGGAGGGCCTGCAGCCCGGTCCCGCCCCCCAGTGCCACCACCAGGGGCACCAGCCACGCCCAGGGCGTGTTGGGAGGCGGGGGGACGCTACGTGGATGTCCCGGAGAATGCCGGGCCATGCTGGTGTCGCTCATGCACCGTCGCCCTCGTCTCTACCCCAAACCGCAGGTAGCAGCGCGGACACCCGCAGGGCAGCTCGAAGCTGGCCAATGATCAGCCGCTGATTCGCTTCCAGCCGATCCAGCCGCTGATCGATGCTGGCTTCGAGCTGCCCGATCCGCTCGTACAGATCGGTCAACGTGGCCTCTCGTATACAGGGACGCGCAGCGGACATGCTACCTCCGATTGCGACGCTCGCGGATGGTTTGCACGATCAACTTGATCAAGCTGATCGCCTGCCCGATGATCGGGATGAACGGTACTAGGTTACGCTTGGCCATCATGCGTTCCTTTCGATTGCCGCCCTCACTGCGGCGTCTTTCGCTTCGATCAACTTGCGGAGTGCGACGTCGCGCTCCTCGCAAGACGCCACGGCCTCACACAGCGAGGTTGCCGCCTGGTGAAAGATGCGGCTGATCGCCTGCAAGTGCATCGGCAAGTGCTTGTACTCAAACCAGCGCATCATAGGGTGCTCAGCCATCACGCCCTCCGCTCGCTCGAATGCTGATCTCGGCCGCACCCAGCGCGACAGGCCACGTCGTGAGCAGCGCGTACACGGTCACGCCTAGCGCGACGGGCCACGTCAAGCCTGCGGCGAACGACTCGGTGAATGCCGCGGCCACGGTCACGACCAGCGCCGGCAACCACTTCCAGGCGCTGGGGATGCGCTCCCAGACCTGCGGCTGAACGACGCGCCACGCTGCGATCAACAGCGTGACGACGAACCCCACGACGGGGTACCATGCCCGCGACTCGATCGCGGAAACCAGTGCTGTGATTGTGTCGGTCATGTGCTCCTTCCCACCACAACTGTGGTGACGGTTGTTGTTGGTTTGGCGGGGGTGACCTCGCGGGCTCGGAGGATAGCGCGCTCCGGCTCGGGGAGGCGGTCGGCGAGTTCGCGGGGCAGGGCGACGAGTGCTGAGCTCGACTCGGGCTCGAGGGTGACGTCGGCCTGCTCGACCCAGCCGCAGGCCCATACTCCTGGGGGTCCGGGCTCGCCCGCGAACTCCGGTACTCGTCCGCCGTTGTGTGTGCAGCGTATGGGCGGAGCGGAGGCGCGGACTGCTGTCATGACGGCGGCGAGCTCGATCGTACTGAGTCGGCTGGTCACGTTAGGTACCTCGCCCGAAGAGTTGACGCGCATAAGAGCAGATCTGCGATGGGGCGATTGCTATTAGTCGCCAGCATGGCTGCGTAACGAGTTTCGATCACTGTGCCGCTGATGTCTGGCAGCCCACCCAGGGTCATATTCGCGGGCAACGTCGGCGGGACGGCGCCTCCCAGCTCTGCTCCGCTCCGCAGCTCTCCGTCGCAGTAGACTCTGAGCCTCGGCGGGGCATCGGCGCCGGCGTACCGGAACAGGTACGCATGGGGCAGTCCGTCCAACACGGTGGCCACGACGTAGTTCGACGTCCCGGCAACCCGCACATTGAAGATCAACCGGTCGCTGATGGTTGAGTGTCGGTAGGCTGCTAGCCGGCTCGTTGCGTCAGAGTTCGAAAAATTGAAGACGTTGCTTGCAACAGTCTCCTCGAAGCTGCCGATGAAGAGGAAGGCGAAGGCGCTTGCGCCGTTGATGTACGGCAGCAAGCTGTTCGATGTGAACCGCTCAAGTGAGCCTGGTGCGGTCTGGACCGTGTAGTCGCTGAAGCCTGAGCCTGGGGCTAGAAGGTTCGGAAGGTTCGTCGCCGCCGTGTGGAGCAGGCCCAGACCCTGCCCTCCCCAGGAGTTGATTTCTCCCGCCGCATGCACGACCCCCGAGTGCCCGAACCACCCATCTAGCCACGGCCACACAGCGATTGGTGTTGTATGGGCTACCCCCTCCTGCGTATTTCGGAGGGGTGTCGCACTCAGCAGAGCGTCGCTGCCCCAGCCCGCTATCGGCGGTGTGCCATCGGACAAGAGTCGAATCCCCGCCGCCGCCTGCGCAGCCGTCACGGTCTGCGTAGTGTACCCGTCGAGGGCGAAGCGCACGCTGTCGGCGTTCGCAACGGTCGCCGCGACGCTCACGTAGTCCGGCCACACGCATGCCGCAGCCGCCGTCAGCGACAGCACCTTCGGCGCTGGCACACGCTGCCAGCGACCGAGCCCGAGGCCTAGACCTAGCCGCATAGCAGCTTCCTCCGCTCCAACTTGCGGCGCAAGCTGTCAATCCGGCGCTTGCGCAACTGCTCCAATGATTCCCCCGCCGGCAGCAAAATCCGCTCCGTCCCGGAGAATGCCGGGCCATGTTGGCGCAGTTTGGCTCGGAAAACGTCCGCCAGTGCCGATCTGCCGAGCATTACCACCCCACGAGGAAATCCGCGCCGGCTGCGGATCGAAACGCGGTGAACTGCAGTTCCAGTCGCCCCCCTAGGGCTGTCTGCACGGTCGCCGGGATCGTTACCTCGGTGCCGTCCACCCGGGTCAGCACCACGGTGCCACTGATCGCCCCGACCACGAGCAACTGCGCCGGTCCCCCGCCCGCCGTTGCCGCGTCGTAGTTGGCCACCGCGGTTTCGACCGCGGCATACCGGGCTGGTACGTAGATTCGCTCGACTGGTGCTGCCATTCGGCCGTGCTAGCACGGCCCGGCCAAAAAATCAAGCCCCCGGAAACCGAAGCGCCCGAGGGCTTGAAATCTGCTCGTCCCGGAGAGTGCCGGGCCACGTAAAAAAGATGCTAGCACGCCTACGATTCGGTGCCAAGGGCGGCGCATCATTCGCTCCTGTCAACCGGCGAGAAGCCGGACCCGTGATACCGCCACAGCAGCAGCGCGTAGTTCACCAAATCTAGCAGGAATTCCGTGTTTTCCGTGGCATCAAACTTTTCGAGGCACCCCCGGGCGCGCTGCACCAACTCGGCCTGATCACGGTTCGTCGGGAGTTCCGTCAGCCCCCTCAGGTACCGAATTCCGCCCATTTCCAGGCGATTTCGCAGCAACTCGCATGCGGAGTCTCCTCCCATGCGCTGCCAGTGCTCAGCGCCGGTGGGGCAGCGCGGCCGCTCGAACCCAGCGCGCATCCGCACGTGCAGCCACAGCCACTCGGTCACGGTCCGCTCGGTCACCACTGCCTCCACAGCCACCAGTCCTCGCCGACCACGATCATTCGCCGGGCCTCGAGATCCACCAGATTGCGACGCGCCTGCCGCACGCTCGCCCCCCGGAAGCCGCCCCCCCGTGCCCCCGCCACGAGCCGCTCGGGCATGGTCTCGTAGAGCGTCCGAGGGCCGAAGCGGAGCAGCCAACCCGTCTCGGTGGGCGCCATTTCCAGGCACTTCCTGCCGACGGCGCGCTCCGCAGCCCGGCGCACGGCAGCCTGGTCGCCCCACACAGCCTGCACAGCGTCCGACAAGCAGGCAGGCACTCCGATTCGCTCAAGTCCCGGAGAATGCCGGGCCATGTTGACTTCGCTAGCCATGTTGGCCCTGGCACGCTAGCACGCCTGCGAAGCGGTGCCAAGGGCGGTGCTAAGGCGGAAGCAGCGATACCGCTCGTGGCGCCGGCGCCACGGAGGGCGGATCAGGATCACCATCGGCGCCAGCTGATCCACCACGGCAGCTCGGCGTGTCGCATAGGGAATGTCACGCTCGAGCACGACCTTCCACTCGCCCACGATCCACGCGCGTTTCTTGCGGTTTTTGAACCACTCGAGCAACACTTGCCTCGTGTGATCCACCTGCCTTTCACGCCTTTCGTAAGCGTAATTTCGCCTAGGTGCCGGCTGCTTTGGACGCGGTAGCGGCTTCGGGACGAAGCAACCCCTGCTGTTTTTTGCCTCGATTTCGGCCTCTCTCGCTTCGTCCACCATCCACTGCGGTCGGCGTACACGCTTTGCCCCCGGCGGACGCTCAGCCATCGCCGCTTCCCAGCGCATTTTCTGAGCTGCGCACAGCACTTTACGTGCTCGCGCTACCTCGGCAACCAGCTCACTTTCGCTGAGGCTGCCCCATTTTTTGCTGATCATCGGCGGGGGCGTGCCTGACTCCTCTTTCCACATGTAATGCTCACGAAGCTGCAGCTCCCGACGCACAGCCCGCCAATGCATGTCGAGCGCACGCTCGTCGGCGTCAGGGCGTCGCCCTGGTAGGCGTGGTCGTGGTGGGCGGGACGCTCGCTCGACGGCACGCAGCACAGCGCGCTCCGCTTGCGCTCGCCTGCGCTGGTTGCGTTTCGCCTCCAGCTCTGCAGCGCGCTCAGCAGCGCGCTCGGCACGCAGCTGGGCCTTGTCCTGCCGGCGCTGCTCGGCTGCCTCTCGCTTGGCACGGCATTCGGCGTGCCAGGCCTCTCGCTCGGCACGCAACCGGGCCTTGGCCTGCCGAGCTGCCTCTCGGTCTGCCGCAGCTCGAGCCTTGGCCTGGGCCTTGGCCTGCCGAGCTGCCTCACGGTCTGCCGCAGCTCGAGCCTTGGCTTCGGCCTCGAGCCGAGGAGCGTCCCGCGCAAGGCGTTCCTGCGCCTCCCAGATCTCCCAGGCCTCGGGGGTAAGGTACCCTACCTGCCTGATGCGCCGAAGCCACAGGAGGCGCCTCTGGGGCGTCAGAGGGGTTGCTGCTAGGGCGACCACCACGAGGGTGGTCATGGCCTGCAATCGGGGGGTCGGCTCCCACCCCTGCCACATCATGTCGCGAGGGTTCTTCCACCACGCCCCCACTGCACATTCGGGAGCGGGGTTCATCAGCAAATTCGGCTTGGTCAGCCGCATTTGGATGATTGGGGCCAGGAAATCCGCCAGGGCTGATTCGTCGATCATGGCCGTCCAAGTAGCACTGCTCGGCCAACACTGCAACTAAAAAGTCTTGTGCTCTCTTAATGTCCCCGCAAAGACAGCTTGCCATATCCCCCCTTAGCCGATGCGATTTTCCACACTCTCTTGATCTTTTTACTTCGTTTTTTGCTTTTTTATCCCCCCATATACATTCTATGGATCATCTCTCATCCCCAGGTCTTTTTGTGATCATTGGAGATGGTAATAGTTATAGTAGAAGAGAGGAAAATGTATTTTTTGGGCCTAAAAAACGCCATAAAAAATCGAGGGCCCATTTCCACAATGACAACACACAGGGAAACAACCTGGCCACCTGGCCAATTCGATCATTAGGCCCGTGGGCCGGTGTATTTTACGATGTGCAAAGGCTGCGGCGCCGCTAAAAACACAACAGCAACGCACACTTACACGATATACCCTATTTACTAATGGAATATCTGCTACAGTCGTGCTGTACAGGCCACCCGACCGGTTTCGAGAAAAGAAAACGACCCAAAATCCGTGTGGAAATGCTTTTTCCAGGCATTTTCCAGGCCCGATCCTGACCGATTTGCCAAACATGCGTCAAACCCGCCCAGTGAGCATCCAAGATCTGCTTTCGCAAAAAACAGCCCGAGACTTGAGCAGTCCAAAGTGCAACCCAGTGATTACGGGCACTTAGCGTTTTTTCTGTACCGTGTGGATTTTTAAATCGATTCTTCTAGGTGGAAATCGTTTTAAAGCGTCGCTGTAAAAAAGCGTAACAGATCGTAACAGATCGTAACACTCCGGCCCACTAGTCAAAAAAAACTTTTCACTGAGTACTTTTTCTTCGGCCCACGGGCCGAATGTTTTTAAATCGTCACTGGAACCGGCCCGTTGATTTACCAAAAATCGTCACTTGCCCGAGCAAAAAACGTCACCAAAAAATGCCCCAAAAATCAAGGCAGGCCATTTACGTGCCAATTTAGGTGTCAAAAATCGGCACTTGCTGCGTTCCAACCACGCCCCAAACCCGCCAAAAAACCCGCCAAAAAACCCATTAAAGCCGATTTGGCACGGGCTTAGCATTAGGCGATGGCATGGCAACAGACCAATTAAACGCCCTGGAAATGCTCTCCCCCACCCCCGAGCCCACCCCCGAGCCCACCCCCGAGCCCGCCCCCGAGCCCGCCCACACCC
>Ga0265297_10001693_pt1 | contig 49845 bp, 52 predicted proteins | sample Munlanlwell13791_FD_192502 | JGI IMG/M metagenome (GOLD analysis project Ga0265297, IMG submission 192502) | Leachate microbial communities from a municipal landfill in Southern Ontario, Canada - Leachate well 137-91 | ecosystem: Engineered > Solid waste > Landfill > Unclassified | place...
GAGGGGGCCCTGGGCGTAATCGCCGCAGTAGGGCTGGGCGAAGAGGACGGGGACATAACGCGCGATTATGAGGAGCGCTCGCGCCGGTCCTTTACCAATATTATCCGGCTTACCCGGCAGGCGACCAGCAAGCCCTTTGGCGTCAATATCATGTGCGCCCTTACCAACTATGACGACCTGGTGGATGCTGCGCAGGAGGAATCGGTAGACGTTATTATTTCCGGAGCCGGCCTGCCATTAAAGCTGCCTTCCCTGGTCAATAGCAGGGCTACTAAGTTGGTGCCGATTGTTTCTTCGGCGCGCGCAGCTCATATTATCTGTAGCGTTTGGAAGAGGAGATACAATCGCCTCCCGGATGCCATGGTGGTGGAAGGGCCTTTGGCCGGAGGGCACCTTGGTTATAGCCGCCAGGAGCTTCTGGACCCGGAGCATATTTACCTGGACAATATCTTAAGAGAGGTTTTGTCGGTGGCGCGCGGGTTTGATAAGAACATGCCGGTAATTGCCGCCGGGGGCATTTTTGACGGCGAGGATATTGCGCGGGTTATCCGTTTGGGCGCCAGCGCGGTGCAGATGGGCACGCGTTTTGTCTGCACCCACGAATGCGACGTCTCGCTCAAATACAAAGAAGCCTACATAGAGGCCAGGCAAGAGGATATCGTGATTATCCAGAGCCCGGTGGGGATGCCCGGCAGGGTTATCAGCAATGATTTTGTCAAAAAGATATTAGAGGGGGAGCGCGTTGATTTTGGATGCGCCTACAAGTGTTTATCCACCTGCAACCCCGAAAAAGTAAAATATTGCATTGCCAAGGCCCTGATCAATGCCTCCAGAGGAGATCTGGACAGAGGGTTTGCAATGTGCGGAAGCAACGCCTACCGCATTAAAAAAATCATTTCAGTCAAACGGTTAATCGCCGAGTTGGTAGAAGGCGCGCGCGCTGCCTTAGAAAAATTAGCCGTAACCCAAGAGGGACAAACATCAAAAAAGTAAAGACTTCAGGAAAAGGCAGGAAGTGTAAGTTTCCGCATTGCGGCCATACCTTAAGCATCTATAATCATGAGGCCTATTGCCATATTCATATGGGGGTTACGGATAAAACGAGAAAGTCTAAGAAAGGAAAGCCCTGATGGTGCCTCGAACAGGCGGAACGGACAATATCAATAGTGCGTCGAAGCAGCCGGAGTTCGGCTTTTACGGGCTGGGCATTGCCCCCAGGATCCTTGATACCCTGGCGCGCATAAAGTTTAGAACCCCCACGCCCATTCAGTTCAAGGCTATCCCCTTAGCAATCCAAGGCAAGGATATTATCGGGATCGCCCAGACCGGGACCGGCAAGACCCACGCCTTTGCCATCCCGATGGTGCAGCGGCTGGCACAGAAGAAGGGGGTGGGGTTGGTCCTGGCGCCCACCCGGGAGTTAGCGCTGCAGATTAATGAGTCTTTCCAGGAAATAGTCCGTCCCTTTGGAATGAAGACCGCCTGTCTCATCGGCGGCGCCCCGATGCAGTATCAGGTGCAGGCATTGCGTAAGAATCCCCAGGTGGTGATTGCTACCCCGGGCAGGCTGCTTGACCATATGGGGCAGTGGAATTTCTTGCCGGACGATGTATCAGTGCTGGTGCTGGATGAGGCAGACCGCATGCTGGACATGGGATTCGCTCCGCAGATAGATAAGATTTTGCGTTTCCTTCCCAGAGAGAGGCAGACCATGCTATTTTCGGCTACCATCCCCAAAGAGATTATGGAGATGGCAGCCAGGCAGATGAAACTTCCGGTATCGGTAGAAATTGCTCCCTCCGGCACTACCGCGGAGCGCGTCACGCAGGAACTGTTCATTGTAAAAAAAGAAGCCAAGCGTCAGCTTCTCAGCAAGTTGCTGGCGCAGTACCGGGGCGCAGTGCTTTTGTTTTCCCGCACGAAATATAACGCCAGAAAGATCACGCGCTGCATCCGCGATATGGGTTACAGCGCTGCGGAGATACACTCCGACCGCTCCCTGAGCCAGCGCCGGGAGGCGCTGGAGGGTTTTAAATCAGGGAAATATAAGGTGCTGGTGGCTACCGATATTGCCTCGCGGGGAATCGATGTCGCCGGTATCGAACTGGTGGTTAATTATGACCTCCCTGAAGACGCCCAGAACTATGTGCACCGTATCGGGCGTACGGCAAGGGCGGGATCCTGCGGGCATGCAATTTCCTTCGCCACGCCTGAGCAGCGCGGAGATGTCAGGGATATCGAAAGGATTATCAGGTCTACGCTACCCTTAGCAAAACACCCCGAGATTGCCTCGGAAAGATTTATTGATTCCGGGCGTGAATCCCCTCGAGTGAATCCAAGGCACCATCAAGGGCAAGAGCGGCATAGGTTTCGCCGCTATTGAGCTTTGGCCAAGCCGGCCTACCTCCGCTGCAAAACCATCTTAATTTAGATTTTTTGTTCGGCAGGAGAAAATATATTCCGTAGCTTACCTTTCAAGGTCTCTTAGCCTTAAGCCGTTGAGGCAGGGATTGCGGGTAGAATTTCCTCTTTGAATTTATTTGCTGCGGCAGCAGCGAAACGCATGCGAATCGCTCGCGGCACCGGCGTAGCCAACGGAACCGCAGGAAGAGTAGCCCCGGACGAGCGCGAGGGTCGCCGGAGCGTAGGCGCTGCCGGAGTCCCAAGAATCGACCCATTCATAGTTTCCGGTCATACCGCTTGCCTTGTCGTAAACACAGGCATTATACCACTCCGAGGAAGTGCACAGGCGCGCATTGTATGGATCTGCGCAGTAATCGGAAGCCGCATACCAGGTCTTAGCAGAGTTTTCATTTGTCTGGATACAGTAGCCGTATCCGGTATCCGTGAAGCCATCAGGGCAAGAGCCTTCTGCTATCGTCTGCCATCCGTCAGTCGCGCCTTTATATACATACAACTGGCTGTCCGAATCATAATAAACCACCTCTCCTTCCACATTATCAGAATCCGGAAGAGAAGTCTGCGGCTTATAGATTACGCCCCTGGCGACGTACAATTGGCCGTTTGCCGAGGGTTGATCCGGGCTGTCCAATGTTCCGCTTCCGTCCGTATCCCCCACCGCCATCTTGTTGGTCTGCAGTTCATTATAAACGCCGTGAGGGGCCGGATAGTAAGTAGTAATGGTAAGGCTTTCTTCGGCCGCAAGAAAAGAACGGGGGGCAATGAGAAAGTTTAGAAAGAGAGGGAGTAGTAATGATATCTTTGGTTTAAACAATAGCAACCTCCTTGTTTTTTGGTTATATTAAGTATATAACAGAATTTCTTAAAAATAAAGAATCTTTGTTTTTTGTTGTCCCTGCCGCCAGGCCTTTCCTTGAAAGATTCAGATTGTGATAGCCATTTTTTTACCTTATAATAATACAGGATAAGGGTTTTTTATCAGATTGCCCGATAAAAGAAAGGAGGACCAAATGGCATATTTTCTGGTGAGATGGGGGATTAGCGCAGTGTCGATTTTTATCGTTGCGCACATCGTAAAAGGCATAGAGGTTGCCAATATCGCGACCGTGCTGGTCTTTGCGTTGGTGCTGGGGATCATCAATGCCTTCCTGAGGCCCTTGATCATCCTGATTACCCTGCCTATCAATATCCTCACCCTGGGGGTACTTACCTTTTTTATAAACGGCGCCCTTTTTTACCTGGCATCCAGGATTGTCAAAGGCTTTGTGATTACCGGTTTCTGGCCGGCATTCTGGGGATGCATACTTTTCAGTATCATCAGTTTCTTATTGAGCCTGATGGTGGTCTCTGCTTAAGAAGAGACTGCAGGGGGATGCATCGTAGTAACGGCGGCGTGCCCACAAATGGACTCTAACACCAGCGCAATAGTTAAGATCGCGGGGCTTTTGAAGGATTGCAGGAGCATCCTTTTTATCACCGGCGCAGGTATCTCCGCAGATTCCGGTTTGCCGACCTACCGCGGCGTCGGGGGCCTGTATAACGGCAAGGCAACGGAAGACGGCATACCCGTGGAAGCGGCCCTGGCAGGAGAGACCTTAAGGACGCATCCGGAGATAACCTGGAAATACCTCCTTCAGATAGAGGGGAACTGCCGCAAGGCCAGATTCAACCGCGGCCATGAGGTGATTGCCGAGATGGAGAGGCATTTCCAGCGCGTATGGGTATTGACGCAGAATATTGACGGTTTCCATCGCGCTGCGGGATCCCGTAACGTCATCGACATCCACGGTGATATGCATTCGCTGATGTGCCCCTCATGCGGCTGGCGGGATAGTCTGAAAGATTACGCAGGCCTGGATATCCCGCCGCGCTGTCCGCGGTGCCGGGAGATCGTAAGGCCGGAGGTCGTATTTTTCGGCGAGATGCTTCCCGAGGATAAGCTAAGTAGCTTGATGCGTCAGCTGCGCGAAGGCTTCGACATCTATTTTTCCATAGGCACCAGCAGCGTCTTTGCGTATATAAGCCAGCCGATAATTGCGGCAGCACACCTCGGCAGGCCGACAGTTGAGATTAACCCCGGCTCAAGCGATGTATCGGATATCGTAAGTATTAAATTATCGATGGGCGCGGCAGAGGCGCTGGATTTAATCTGGAAGGAATATAATAAGGAAGGTAGCCCCATAAAGGGGCAAAGGAGGAGGCAATGGAGAGCAAGGCCATCGGGGTTGCAAGCGCGATTCTCTGGGGCATAGGCATACTGCTTCTTCTGGCTGCGGCTTTTGACGTCTTGCCTATTTCGGATAATGAGGCGATATTCCTGGCAATAGCATGTTTCATCATCATGGTGGTGGTTAAAAGGATAGGCAAGACAGGAAGCGGCTGCTGTAAATAAAGGTTACCAGCCGCGAGGTTTATTTACTTGTAGTAGTGTAGATACGCAGGGAAGCGTAAGACGATGGCGTTCCTTTTATACGGAACGCCATTTTTTATTATAGGACGCAGGCGTCTTTTTGAAGCCGGCTGAAGGCTTTTAAGAGGCGCCTGTTTTTATTTATAAATAACATAGAAAGGAAGGAGAGAGACGCATATGCTTAAGACCATCGTTCTTTTAATAACAGCGTTTTTGGGGATAAGTTCCCTATGCTTTGCCCAGGATCCCGGCGGAGCCGCCACCCTGGCTGCCAATCCTCAGGCGCCGGTAGATTACGTCTGGGTCCTGATATGCGGGTTTCTGGTATTCTTCATGCAGGCGGGGTTTGCCATGGTTGAGGCAGGGTTCTGCCGCGCCAAGAACGCCACCAACCTGATGGCCAAAAACACCATTGATTTCGTGGTTGCTTCCTTGGTTTTTATGGCTTTCGGGTTCGCGTTTATGATGGGTGATGACCTCGGCGGCCTGATAGGGACTACGGGATGGTTTTTGCACGGCTCAAATTATGACGTGGGAAGGTACCTGGTGTTTTTCTGGCAGCTGGTATTCGCAGGCACAGCCGCTACCATTGTTTCCGGAGCGGTCGCAGAGCGCCTGAAGTTCAAGGCATATTTTCTTTATAGCCTCGCTGTTACGGCTATAATATATCCTATCTACGGCCACTGGGTCTGGGGAGGCGGATGGCTTTCAAAACTGCCTTTTGGCTTGGGGCATATTGATTTTGCCGGCTCAGGGGTAGTCCATACCGTAGGAGGCATTGTCGGGTTGGCAGGGGCAATCGTCCTGGGGCCGCGTTTTTCGAAATTCTCCAGAGACGGCAAGCCCAAGGCCATTCCGGGGCACAGCATTACCCTGGCCGCCTTAGGTACCTTTATCCTCTGGTTCGGGTGGTTTGGTTTTAATCCCGGCTCAACGTTTTCCGCCCACCAGCTAAGGATAGCGGTGATAGCGGTAAATACCAACCTTGCGGCTGCCGCAGGAGCAGCAACAGCGATACTTCTGGTTTTTGCCAAGACCAAGAAGTGGGACGTAGGCATGATGCTTAACGGCTGCCTGGCAGGGCTTGTTGTGATAACCGCTCCCTGCGCCTGGGTTGAGGCCTGGGCCGCGGTTGTTATCGGTACCGTAGCAGGCGCCCTGGTTGTTTTAGGAGTTTATTTCTGGGAGGCGCGCGGCATTGACGACCCGGTGGGCGCGGTAAGCGTACACGGCATAAACGGAGTCTGGGGCCTCTTGAGCGTCGGGATATTTGCCGACGGCACCTACGGCCTGGGGACAACCGAAGGCCCGCTGGTGAGGGGCCTATTATACGGCGGAGGCTTCGGCCAGTTAATAGCGCAGGCCATCGGTGCGGCAGTGTGCGTCACCTGGGCATTTGCGCTTGGGTTTGCGGTGTTCAAACTGATGGATAAATATTTCGGAATCAGGGTTTCTCCGGATGAGGAGCTCAAAGGCCTGGATATACCGGAGCACGGGACGCCTGCTTATCCGAATTTTTACACCTACAACAATTAAGCACTCGTTTACACTTGAAGGCTTGGCGCTTGCGCGGCAGTGAAGCGTAAGCGCCGAGTCAAAAGGAGGACATACATGAAAAAGATAGAAGCGGTATTAAGGGTAGAGAAACTGGAAGAGGTAAGCGATGCCCTGGAGAAATTCGGCTATCCCGGGATGATGATAACGCATATCGAGGGCCACGGCCGGCAGAAGGGTTTAACCGAGCAATTCCGCGGGAGGGAATATAAGGTGAGTTTTCTTCCCAAGATAAAGGTGGAGATTATCGTAAAGGACGCTGACGCGGATAAGGTCGTCAATTGCATTGCCGCTACCGCCAAAACCGGCGAGATAGGAGACGGAAAGATATTTGTTTATTCGGTTGAGGAGGTTATGCGGATACGCACTGGCGAGAAGGGTGAGGGCGCCGTTTAGAGGAGGGTTATTTAGGTACTAAGAGGCATTGACAAACCCCCAATAGGTGATATACTATACCTGAATTGAGATTCGTCCTGTGTTTGAAGGGGGAGAACCTGGACGCTAAAAAAGTAAAACCTTCGCTTAACAGGGCGAGGGTTTTTTGTTTATAACCAGGCCGAGAAGATGCCGTTTGCGATCAGGAAAATTCCAGATACCTCCGAAAGACTATCGATGCTTTCGCAGGACTCCCGTTATGACCTCGCCTGCGCCTGCGCGACCTCCAGGGACGAGCACCGCCGGCGCTCCAGGGATAATCAATGGATATACCCCGTTGTCCTGCCGAACGGAGGGACAACCTACCTGTTTAAGACCCTCCTTTCCAATGCCTGCGTCAATGATTGCGCATATTGCCCGTTAAGGGCGGAATCAGATATCCGGCGCTGTTGGCTGGAGCCGGAGGAATTGGCGAGGACCTTCCTTTCTTATTACCGCGCCCGCCGCGTAAGCGGGCTTTTCTTAAGCAGCGCAGTCAGCGCAAACCCCGATTACACCATGGAGCGCATCAACCGCACTGCCCTGATCCTGCGCAGGATGCAGTTTAAGGGTTATATCCACCTTAAGATTATCCCGGGCTCCTCTGCCGCAGCCATCCGGCAGGGCCTTTCATTGGCAAGCGCGGTATCCCTTAATATTGAGACTGCCGGAGAAAACAACTTCAGGCGCCTAAGCACTAGCAAACATTATATCCGCGATATCATCGAGCCGATAGGGCTCATCAGCCGGCTTACCGCAAAGGGCTCTTGCCATGAAGGCGTCAAGCACACTACCCAGTTTGTGGTGGGCGCATCGGATGAAACAGACCGGGAGATCATCAGTTACTCCTGGAAATTATACCGGCAGCTGGGTTTGAACCGCGTCTATTTCAGCGCCTACCAGCGCGGCGCAGGCTCGCCGGATCTGCCGGGAGAGCGCTCCATTTTTTCCAACGATGAGCTATTGACGCGGGAGCACCGTCTTTATCAGACAGATTGGCTTATCAGGAAATACGGATTCAGGGCAGACGAGATCCCCTTGGGATCCGGAGGCAATCTTTCTCTTGAGGTGGACCCGAAAGAAGCCTGGGCAAGGATGCATCCCGAATTTTTTCCGGTGGACCTCAATAAGGATGATAAACGCCGCATGTTGCGCGTGCCGGGATTGGGGCAGGTTGCGCTTGAGCGTATCCTGGAATTGCGCAGAGAGGGGAAGAAGATCCGCTCCCTTGAAGACCTGGGCAGAGATGGCAGGCTGTTTAGGAAGGCCAGGCCATACGTAACATTTTAGAAGATAAGATGAAGATAAAGATTTCCGCAAGGATGGCGTTGAGGATAACGATAACGGCGATATTGGCGATTTTGTTTATCTTCGCCAATTTCGTTACCGTCAGGCGCATGGGGTATTACGCTATTGAGGCAAATTTTTACGACGAGCTCTCCGTAGCGTATAATACCGGGGGCACGGATGGCCTTAAGAAGGAATTGGACAGGATTGCGCTAAGCGCCAAGATGAATCGCAAGCGGGCAATGGCAGAGGAGTTTAAGGTACGGCTCAAGGACCTTGGCGACCCCCGGGGGCTTATCCAGCGCTCTTTATCCGAGGATATGAAGAAGATAGCGTTGTTCAGGAACCTGCGCAGCGCGGCAATCGGGATACTGGCAATAATACTGATATTCAGGATTTCTGCCAGACTCAGGATTTTAAGGAGCAGAAAAAAGGGCTAAGAGGCATAAATTTTTTTCTTGACAAAATATGCAAAATGCATATAATTGTATTATAAAGTTATATAATTATATTTATAATTAATACGATTATATGCTTAATGCATACGAGAGGACGGGATGGCGATAGGGCTTTTAAGCAAGAACAAGCTCAAACTCCTTAAGTTTTTTTATGACCATCCGGATAGGGAGTATTACATCCAGGAACTCGGCCGGCTCCTGGGGAAGAAGCCCGGCGTATTCCAGCGGGCATTGAATGACCTCCATGACAGGCGCCTGCTCCTGAGCGAATATAAGGCCAATGCCAGGTTTTTTAAAGTCAACACCCGCCACCCCATCTACAACGAATTAAAAAGTATCATATCCAAGTCTCTGAAGTCCTGCGTTGTCCTGTGCTTATTATGGCTGCCGCTTTTGCACGCCGAAGACCAGCCGTTTAGCCTTACCGCTGCCGTAAAAATCGCCTTCCAGAACAATAAGGATATCCAGATGCAGGAGAGGGAGATTGAGGCGGCAAAGGCCGGTATCCTTGAGGCTACCAGCCGGTTTCTGCCCAAGATAAACCTTGAGGGCGGCTATACCCGTAACGACAAGGTCTGGGCAGAGAACATATTTACCGGCTATAAGAACGACAACCAGCTGGCCCTGACCTTTACGGAGAACCTCTACAGCGGCGGCGCAAACATCTCAAGCTACAAGCAGGCGATGCTTACCCTGAGGGCGCAGGAGGAGACCTTGCGCGCCAAGAAGCTGGACGTGGAATTCGACGCCAAGCGGCTCTACTACGGCCTGCTCCTTGCCTACGAGACAGAGCGTATTGCCCGCGAGACACTGGAGCAGTCCAAGGCGCATTATTCGGATGTCAAGCACCGCTTCAGCCAGGGGACTTCATCGCGTTTTGACGTCTTGCAATCCGGGGTGCAGGTTTCTCTGCTCGTGCCTAACCTGGTAAAGGCGAGCAATGAGATAAGAATAATCAAGGCGGACCTGAATAAGCTCCTGGGCCGCAATGTCGATACAGCGATTGAGACGCGCGAACTGCTTGGCTACAGCGCCATTGAGGTCAAGGAGCAGGAATTTCTTAAGACCGCTTATCTTAATAAGCCGGAGATGATGCTCAAAACCCTGGGGGTAGATATCAATAAATGGTCCATCCAGATGGCCAAGTCCGGATACAGGCCGCAGCTGGACCTGAACGCAGCTTATAGCTACCGCTCCAATAACATCGGCAACCTTATTAATAAGGAACACGGTAACTGGAATGCCGGATTCAGCTTTAGCGTTCCGATATTTGAAGGGTTTTCCACCAAGGCCAAGGTAGAGGAGGCCAGGGCGCGCTATGCCGAGGCGCTGATAAGCAAGGATAACCTCTCCGACCAGATTGCCGTGGATATACGCCGGGCCTGCCTGAATCTTAACGAAGCAGAGTCGATTATAAATTCCCAGAAGGACCACGTAGGAGAGGCGAGGGAGGCGTTGAAGATTGCCGAGGTCAGTTATGACAGCGGCGTTGCCAAGAACCTCGACGTCCTGGATGCGCAGGTCTCGCTCGGCCAGATTCAGCAGAACCTTGCTTCGGCAATTTACGACTACCTGATGGCCGAGGCCTATCTGGCAAGGAGTATGGGGGAGAGCGTCATTAAGGAGGAAAAAAATGAAAAAGAAGATTAGGCTTATTATTATAATTGCTGCGGTTTTTATCGCGGGTTTCTCCGCAGCATACATCATAGAAAAAGATAAATCCAGGCATGAAAAGTTCATCAAGGTCTCCGGTAATATCGAAGGCGACGACGTGCGCATCTCCTTCCGCGTCAACGGCCAGATATTGGAGCTCCTTAGCGATGAAGGAAAGGTAATCCGCAAGGGGGATATCGTGGCGCGCCTGAATACTGACGAGCTCAGCAAGGTCAAGGCGAATGCCGAGGCAGCCCTGAAAGCCGCAGAATACCAGTATGCCTTATCAAAGATAGATTACGAGAGGGCGGTGAGCCTGCTTAAGGTCGGCGCAATATCGGTGCAGGACCGCGATAATGCCAAGACTAAATTTGACGCTGACCTTGCCAATGTGGAGCAGTTAAAGGCTCAGCTGGAACTGGCGGATACCCGGCTGGGGTTTGCGGACCTGGCTTCCCCTTTAGACGGTTTCGTGCTGGTGAAGGGTTCCCTGGCAGGAGAGGTAGTCCAGCCGGGGACACCCGTATTTACTGCCGTAGACCTGCATAATGTCTGGGTTACCGCCTACATCAACGAGACTGACCTGGGGAGGGTGAAGCTTAACCAGGAGGCCTACGTTACCACCGATACCTACGCCGGCAAGAAATACAAAGGAAGGGTTTCCTTTATCTCCAGCGAGGCTGAATTTACCCCCAAGTTTATCCAGACGCAGGAAGAGAGGGTTAAGCTCGTTTATCGCATAAAAGTGAGAGCGGATAACGAAAGCCTGGACCTGAAACCCGGAATGCCGGCAGACGCCTACATCATCGAATAACCAATGATTGCCATCAAGACCGAGGACCTTACCCGTAAATTCGGCAGTCTCACTGCGCTTGATAGCCTGAATCTCCAGGTTCAGGAGGGGGAGATCTTCGGACTGGTCGGCCCGGACGGCGCAGGAAAGACCACTACCATGCGACTTCTTACCGGGATACTCAATCCCAGCGCAGGGGAGGCCTGGGTTTACAATAAACATACCGTAAGAGAGGCGGAGCCGTTGAAGGAGCACATCGCCTATATGTCCCAGCGTTTCGGGCTTTATGAGGAGTTAAGCGTCCTGGAGAATATCAACTTTTACGCTGATGTCTACGGGGTTGCCAAAGAGAAGCGCAACGAGACGATAGAGCGGCTGCTTGGTTTTTCCGGCCTCTTGCCTTTTAAGGAGCGTTTCGCCGGCAAGCTCTCCGGCGGGATGAAGCAGAAATTAGGCCTGGCCTGCGCACTTATCCATACCCCGCGCGTCCTTTTCCTGGATGAGCCTACCAACGGAGTAGACCCGGTTTCAAGAAGGGACTTCTGGAACATCCTCTATGACCTGCTTAAGGAGAAGGTCACCATTTTCTGTTCTACCTCTTATCTCGACGAAGCCGAGCGCTGCCGCAGGGTGGGCCTGATACACAAAGGAAAACTGCTGCGTTGCGATTTTCCGGACAGCATCAAAAAGGAATGTAATGTCAAGACCCTGGAGCAGGCATTTATCCAGATAATCAAAGATTATGAAAGAGAGCACTCCCAATAATATCGCGGTAAGCGTCCGGGAGCTGGAGAAGAGATTCGGGAATTTTACCGCCGTCAACCGCATCAGCTTTGAAGTGCGCCAGGGCGAGATTTTCGGGTTCCTCGGCCCCAACGGAGCGGGAAAATCCACTACCATCAGGATGCTCTGCGGGATTATACCTCCTACCTCCGGCAGCGGGCAGGTGGGGGGTTACGACATTATCAGAGAGCAGCATAACATCAAAGAGCACATCGGGTACATGTCCCAGAAGTTCTCGCTTTATGACGATTTGACGGTTGAGGAGAATATAAATTTTTACAGCGGCATATACAAGATCCCGGCCAAAGATAGAAAGGAACGTTTTGAGGCGGCCCTGCGCACCGCAGGGCTGGAGGGTATGGGCGGCAGGCTTACCTCTACGCTTTCCGGAGGGTGGAAGCAGCGCCTGGCGCTGGGATGTGCGCTGCTGCATAGGCCCAGGATAATATTTCTCGATGAGCCGACCTCGGGCGTTGACCCCATTACCCGCGCCAATTTCTGGGCGGTTATCAAACAGATGGCTGCCGAGGGCGTCACCGTATTCGTGACCACCCATTATATGGACGAGGCGGAAAATACCGACCGCATGGTTTTGATCTATCGCGGCACTATCATTGCCCATGGCAGCCCCGAGGAAATGAAACTCAATGTCATGAAACACGAGGTGCTGGAGATCGCGATATCCAATTCCCAGGACTGGCTGGAGAGGGTGGGCGGCATAGAGGGGGTTAAAGAGGCGGCGCTTTTCGGGGCGACCATCCATGCGGTAGTTTACGATAGCTCCAAGGCAATACCGGCGATAAAGGCATCCCTGGAGAAGGAAGATGCAGGGGATTTCAGCATCAACAAGATACTTCCTTCGCTGGAAGACGTATTCGTCTCTTCGATAGAGAGCTATGACCATGCCGAACCTAAAAAGAATTAAGGCAGTGGCCTGGAAGGAGTTTATCCAGATAAGGCGCGACCCGCGTTCGCTCTCGCTGGCCTTGGCAATTCCGATTTTCATGCTTTTGATTTTCGGTTACGGGCTTTCCCTGGACATCGATAAGGTGCGCACCATAGTCTGGAACCAGGACTCCTCGCAGTTCTCGCAGGACTTCCTCCTCAATTTCAAAAATTCCAAGTATTTTAAAATAGTCGAATACACGGATAATTACCGGGATATCGAACGTAAGATTGACAAGGGCGACGTGCTGATGGCGCTCATTATCCCCAAGGACTTTTCCCGTTACATCAGGTCCGGAAAGACCGCTCCCCTGCAGTTGATAGTGGACGGCAGCGACGCAAACACCGCTACCATTGCCATGGGGTACGTGCGTTCGGTAGTTTCGCAGTACAACGTGAACCTGATGGCCAATACCTTTGCCAGGCACGGCCTTAACCCTCCCAAAACTATAGATGCGCGGCCGAGGGTCTGGTTTAATATGGGCCTGACCAGCACCTGGTTTATCACCCCCGGCGTTATCGCGATGATTATCATGATTATCTCGGCGCTCCTGACGTCCCTTACCGTTGCGCGGGAATGGGAGAGGGGAACGATGGAGCAGCTTATCTCTACCCCGGTAAAGGCGCCCGAGCTGATTATCGGAAAATTCATCCCTTATTTTACGATTGCCTTTTTTGACCTTACGGTCGGGGTGCTGATGGCGAGGCTTTTATTCGGAGTCCCTTTCAGGGGAAATTACCTGGTGCTCCTGGTTTTAAGCATTCTGTTTTTGACCGGCGCATTATCGCAGGGGATATTGATTTCCATAGTCGCCAGGACCCAGCTTATGGCAAGCCAGCTGGCGGCATTGACCACGCTCCTGCCTACGGTACTCCTGTCGGGTTTTATCTATCCGATTTTTAACATGCCTAAGTTTATACAGGCAGTTACCTATCTTATTCCGGCGCGCTATTACATCGTGGTATTGAGGGAGTTATTTCTGAAAGGGGCGGGTATCTCCGACATGACGGATGAGGCGCTCTTTTTGTTTTTATTCGCTTCTATAATGCTGACACTGGCGATGAGAAGGTTCAAGAAGAAGGTGGCCTAAAGATGTTTGAGAGGGTATTGGCAATACTCAGAAAGGAATTCAAGCAGATCTTCCGCGACCCCAGGATGAAAACCATCATCTTCATCACCCCGCTGATGCAGATACTTCTTTTCGGCTACGCCGCCAACAAAGACATCAACTATATCCCCACCGCCATTTATGACCGGGATAATACCAAGGAGAGCCGCCAACTGTTGCGCGATTTTACCTACTCCAAGTATTTCATACCGAAGGATTATATTTATACCGACCAGCAACAGAATGATGTCCTTGACAAGGGGCGGGACAGTGTGGTCATCCGCATTGACCGGGGTTTTGGCCGCGACCTGAGGGCAGGTAAAGACGCAAACATCCAATTGGCATACGACGGCACAGATTCCAATACCGCTATGGTGATTATGGGGTATGCCAATACCATTGTTGGAAATTACCAGTACGGGCTTTTGCGTAAGGAAATCGAAAAGAGAGGATGGTCGGATACCATGCCGAATGTGGAGCTGAGAGACCGCGCCTGGTTTAACGGCAACCTCATCTCAAGGAATTATTACCTGCCGGGGGTAATCGCTACCATCATAACCATGATGTCGTTGTTATTGAGTTCCATGGCGATAGTGAAGGAGAAAGAGATCGGCACGATGGAGCAGCTGACCGTCAGCCCCTTAAGGCCGATTGAGCTTATTGTGGGCAAGCTGCTTCCCTTTGCATTAATCTCGCTTATACAGGTCGTTCTTATTACCGCGCTGGGGGTGTTGTGGTTCAGGATACCGTTAAGGGGAAACCTTATTTTGCTGTTATTCTCCACCTGCATATATCTTTTTACTACCCTGGGGATAGGGCTTTTCATTTCTACCATATCCGCAACGCAGCAGGAGGCGATGATGTCGGTCTTCCTTTTCTATATGCCGGCAATCCTGCTTTCGGGATTTGCCTACCCTATCGCCAACATGCCTGCGCCCATTCAGTATTTTACCTTTATCAATCCTCTGCGCTATTTCCTGGTGGTTGTCAGGAGCATATTCCTTAAGGGCGTGGGGATTGACGTCCTCTGGAGCCAGCTTCTGCCGCTGTTAATCATCGGTTTATTCGTCGTTATCCTGAGCACCCTGAAATTCCGCAAGAGCTTAGCGTAGGGCTGCTCATTTTTATTTTTCTTTCCTTTGTGGTATAATGATGCGGTATTGAGCCAGTCATAAAGGCCGGATGAAAATCCTTAAGATTACCATTATTTCCATTCTAATCCTGGTATTGCTGCTTTTTCTGGCAGCGGCTATCTTCCTGAAGGCTTTTGACATTAACCGCTTCAAGCCGCAGATTATCAGCCAGGCCCAGATACTCTTAAACCGCAACGTAAATTTCCAAAGACTAAGCCTCGGGTTTTCCTTTACGCACGGCATCGGCCTTAAGGTCAAGGGTCTTGTCATCGCAGATGACCCTGCTTTTCAGAAGGGCGACTTTCTCTTCGTAGAAGAGATATCCGTAGGCGTTGACATATTAGGTTATCTCCTGCGCAGAAAAATAGATGTATCCTCAATTGTCATTGATTCCCCGCGTGTTACTATCATCCGTAACAAAGACGGTTCAATTAATGCCGCTACCATCGGTCCTGCGCCGGCTGCCCAGGGGGCGTCAAAGAAGGAGCTCGCTGTTAAGCCGGCGGCCCAGGCAGTGCCTGCCGCCTTATTCGTTTCCGCTTTAAGGGTCAAGGACGCCAGGGTTACATATATTGACCGCTCTTTCGAGCCTGCCGTAAGCACGGAGATCAGCAGTTTGGATTTATCCGTAAAGAAGATTTCTTTCGCAGACAGTTTTCCGTTCCAGGCAGAGGCCGCGATATTTTCTTCAAAGCAAAACATCAGGATAGAAGGCAAGGTCAAGATAGACCTTCAGTCCGGACAGGCAAGCATCCTGGGGCTTAATGCTTCTACCGATCTCTCAATGCTTGAGCTTAATAAGATCTCCTCTTCGCTGCCGATGATAAACCCCGATCTTCTCCCGCTCCTTATCAAAGGCAGGGTCCGGGTTTCCATACCGTCGTTGACCATAGGTTCAAAGGGGTTATCCGGCCTTGAGGCTGCGGCGTACCTGACGGACGGGTATATACAATTAAGGCAGGTTGCCTCTGCCGTCAGCGGGTTGTCGGCAGGCGTTAAGGTAAACGCGGGAGACGTCTTGCTGGATAAGGCATCCGCGTCTCTGGCAGGAGGGGTTATTAACATTTCGGGTAAAATCCGCGATTATGCGGGAGAGCAGGGTTTTGATTTTAAAGCTAGAGGCGAGAGCCTGAAACTACAGCAACTTATCAGGCAGGATAACTCCGCAATAAAGATAGAAGGCCTTTTGGGACTTAAGGTGGATTTGGAGGGAGAGGGTTTTTCCCGGGCCGCGTTAGAATCCAATCTTTCAGGAAGCGGCAATATCGCACTCTCAAATGCAAAGCTAAAGAATATAAATATCCTGCGCACGGTGCTGGATAAAATTTCGATAATACCGGGGCTTGAAGAGAAGATAGAAGAGAGCCTTTCCGGGAGCTTCAAGGAAAAATTGACCCAGACTGATACCGAACTTTCCGATGCCGATATACCGTTTGTGATTTCCGGAAACCGCGCTATTATAAAAGAAATAACCCTTGGCGCTGATGAATTCCTTTTTCGCGGGGAGGGGGAGGCAGGTTTTGACGGCTCTTTTTCATTGAAAGGGGCCTTTCTTATACCGCAGGAGCTTTCTGCCGCAATGGTTTCCGTGGTCCAGCAGCTGGAGTATCTTTTGAATGATGATAACCAGATCTATATCCCCATCGGGGTTTCCGGTAAGGCGCCGGCATTAAAAATCAGCGTGGACGCGGAGTATATCGCCAAGAAAATTCTGGCGCATCAGGCAAAGAGCCAGCTTTTCAGGGTCCTGGATAAGGCGATCGGCGGTGCTGGCGGAGAAGGGCAGGACGCAGGAGACGCCAAGGACTCTATCAAGGAAGCCGTAGGCAGTCTTCTGGACAAGATTTTCGGGAATTGAGAAAGTGATTTTACTGGGTTATCACGGAGGAATAAGAATTGGAAAAACTCACGCTTGATTATTCCGTTCCTCAGACCCTGCGCCTTAAATTAAGCGGTGACTGGCGGATTTCCAGCGTCCTGCCTGAGCCGGGTAAAGTTACCTTTCAGTTTACGATCCGTAACGATATCAGGAAGCTTGGCATTGATGTTTCCGGGATGACAGGATGGGACAGCGGGTTGGTTTCGTTTCTGAGCGAAGTTTTCAGGGAGTGCCGCCGGAGGAAAATAGAGGTTGTCCGGGAGGGGCTGCCTGCGGGGATAGAGCAACTTCTTGCGCTGGCAGATAAGCCGGATGAAAAGGTCAAGCCTCCGGAGGTAACGCGCGAACCGTTTTTCTCAAGGGTTGGGGAAAAGGCCGTGCGTATCGGCCGCAGTAGCCGCTCGCTGGCTAACTTTCTGGGAGAGATAGCTTATGCCTTTGGCCGTTTTTCGAGAGGCAAGGCATATTTTCGCTGGGGGGATTTTATCGGCATCCTGCGGAAGTGCGGGGTAGACGCCTTGGGGCTTGTTTCCCTGATAAGCGTGCTGGTAGGCGTGATCCTTGCTTTTGTCGGAGCGATACAGCTTGAATTGTTCGGGGCGCAGATTTTTATCGCCGATATCGTAGGCATTGCCATGGTGCGCGTGATGGGGGCGGTGATGACCGGTGTCTTGATGTCGGGGCGCACGGGGGCGTCTTTTGCGGCAGAACTCGGGATTATGCAGACCAACGAAGAGATAGATGCCTTCAGGACCCTGGGGGTCAATCCGGTTGAATTCCTGGTAATGCCGCGGGTACTGGCCCTGGTCGTGATGATGCCGCTGTTGACCCTTTATGCCGATTTTATGGGTATATTGGGAGGATTTGTTATCAGCACCGGGGTCCTCGGTATTAATCCCGTGGAGTATATCAATCATACCCAGAACGCCGTTAGGCTCAGCAACCTCTGGGTGGGGCTGGTGCACAGCGTTGTCTTCGGCGCGATTATCGCGGTAGCAGGCTGCCTGCGCGGAATTAAATGCGAGAGGAGCGCGGCCGGTGTCGGAGAGGCGACCACCTCGGCGGTAGTCAGTGCCATCACAAGCATTGTGATAGCGACCGCTATTATAACTTTTATCTGTCAGGTAATAAAGGTGTAACCGGAAGGAGGCTGTATTGCCTGCCGTTATCGAGGTGCGCAATCTCGGCTTGAGTTACGATGACTATGTCGTGATGCGCGGCCTTAACTTTAGCGTCCGGAAGGGCGACATATTTATAGTTATGGGAGGCAGCGGATGCGGCAAGAGCACGCTCCTGAAGTCCCTGATCGGGCTTAAAGAACCTGCCAAAGGAGAGGTTTTATACGGCGGCAGGGATTTCTGGAAACAGGACGAAGCCGAGCAGCAAAAAATCATGCGTAGCTTCGGAGTGCTTTATCAGGGGGGAGCGCTTTGGAGTTCGTTGACCCTGGGGGAGAACGTGGCGCTGCCGCTGGAGCTCTATTCGAAATTGAACCCCGAACAGATAAGGGAGGTGGCGAGGCTTAAGCTCGCCCTGGTAGGTCTGGCAGGTTACGCTGATTTTTACCCTTCGGAGTTAAGCGGAGGGATGCGCAAACGCGCAGGCTTAGCGCGCGCAATCGCTCTTGACCCGGAAATCATCTTTTTCGACGAGCCTTCGGCCGGGCTTGACCCGCCGAGCGCCCGCATGCTCGATGATTTGATTATTCAGCTCAGGGATACCCTGGGAGCTACTATCGTGGTCGTTACCCATGAGCTCGCAAGCATCTTTGCGGTCGGTAATAACTCCGTATTTCTGGATTCAGAGGCCAAGACCATGGTTGCCGCAGGCAACCCCAGGGATTTATTGAATAATTCCAAGGACCCCCGGGTCATAGAGTTTCTGACAAGGGGAGAGAGGCAGGGAGTCGCGCGATGATGAAAAAAGTTGATAAGACGGCGATCGGGATGTTTGTGGTGGGGGCGGCAGCGTTATTGATAATAGCGATACTCGTTTTCGGCTCAGGAAATCTTTTTAAGAATACCGACAGGTACGTCCTTTTCTTTAACGATTCGGTCAAGGGGCTTTCGGTGGGGGCGCCGGTTATTTTTAAGGGCGTCAAGATAGGCAATGTCAGCGCCATCAGCCTCGTTTATGACCCCCAGACCAGGGCTGTCCTTATACCCGTGATTATCGACGTGGAGCTGGCGCGCGTAAAAGGATTCCCGGAAGAACTGGGTTATACGGATTACGCGCTTTTGATTAAGCAGGGCTTGAAGGGCAAGCTTGAGATACAGAATTTCATAACCGGGCAGCTGATGATTGCCTTTGATTTCTATCCGGATAAAGATGCGAAGACTTACGGTCTTATCAAGAAATACCCGGAACTTCCGGTGTTGCCCATATCCCCGGATATCTTCGAGGTCATGAACGAGATACCGGTCAAGGAGATTTCCGAGAATTTGAATGAAACGGTAGCAGGTATTAACAAATTGGTGAATTCGGAGGGATTCTACGGGTTAAGCAACGTAGTGCAGGAGGTGACGCAGGCAGCGCGTTCCATACGCCTTTTCGTCGAATACCTTGAGATGCACCCCGAGGCGCTCTTAAAAGGCAAAGAGGTCTCTAAATAGTTTAAAAGGAGAGCAAGATGAAAAAAACCGCATTGTTATACGGTATGCTTACGGCAGCCCTGGTTTTCTCTTTGGCTTTAGAGGGATGCATATCCATACCGGACAGCCCTAACCCGCGATTTTATACTCTCAGCGCTACCGCCAGGGGGGATTCGGCGGAGAAGGCCGCTATCCCGCCCAGTGTAATTATCGGTACCGGCCCGGTTAAAATCCCGGAGTACTTAAACCGCCCCCAGATCATAACCCGGGATAAGAAAAAACTGCTTACCTTTGCCGAGTTTGACCGTTGGGGAGAACAGCTTAACCTCGGCATTAACCGCCTGATTTACGAGAACCTTTCAGCGCTGCTTCCTGAAGCGACTATCGAAATCTTTCCCTGGAACCTGCTTATCCCGGTAAGGTATCAGGTGGTTGTGGATGTTGTCCGGATAGATAGCGAGCTCGATAAAGACCTGTTTTTTATAGCGCAGTGGTCGATCGTTGATTTGAAGGATAAAAAGATGGTCTTTACAAAGAGGGCCGAGCTGCGCCAGCCGATTCTGCCGCACAGTTATCCCGGTTTAATTGATGCCTTAAATTCGGCGGTGGCCTCCTTAAGTACGGATATCGCAGGGGAATTGGTATCTCTGGCAAAGCAAGGAGACAAGAAAAAGGAAAATCCCTCCGGGGAGGAGGCAGGTTCTTAGAGGGGGCAGCTTTTATAAAGAATCATCCAGCGATTTTATCCGGCTTTGAAATTCTATAATCTTTTTTGAGATTATTTTATTGAGCATCCTAAGCTCCAGGAATCCCTGGAGCTTGTTGTTTTTATCTACCACCGGAAGATATTCGAGATGATTACCGAAGAGTTCTTTTGCGACGGATAGGCTGGCATCGGCGCTAATGGTAGTTGTCGAAGGCTCCATCAGGTCAACGGCAACCACCAGATCGCTGAGTCCGGAGGTTGCAAAGGCATTCCTGATGTCGTCAACGCCTATTATCCCGCGCAGTAGCCCTTCCTTATTTACTACCGGATAGTAAAAATTGCTGCTTTCGCCGAAAATCTTCAGGATTTCCTCCAGCTTCATATTCTCATAAATCAGGGGGTATGCCGTATCCATCACCTCTGCGACCTTGAGCTTATGGATAAGGTCCTCTTCGGTGATATTGAGGCCGGTTTCCTTGGCCTTGACTACCGCCAGTTTGGTAAGCGGAGGACCGATGATCTGCACCACGAAGGTGGTTACCGTTATAACGATAATGATGGTATTTCCTATCTGGTCCGGGAATGCCTGCGCAGCGACGATGGAGAGGCCTATTGCTACGCCTGCCTGGCTAAAGAGGCAGAGGGGGAGGTAATTCTGCACTGTTTTCGGCATCCCTGAGATACGCGCTCCCAGACTTGCGCCAATGCCCTTTCCGAAACTCCTGCCTACCAGATATACAAATGCCAGCAGGAGTATGGGCAGGGATATCTTGGTGATATCGAGCTTTGATCCTACCAGCACGAAAAAGAGGATGTAGATAGGGGGAGTAAAACTGTCGACTACCTCGAACATCTTGGCGCTTGCCTTGGGGGCGTAATTTACGCTTACCGCCCCCAATATCATGGCAGCCAGAAGCATATCCATGCCGAAAGCAGAGGCCAACCCGAGCGCAAGAAGGACGGTGCCTACTGAGAAGGCGAGTATTTTCTCCCGTTGGGGGTAACGCTTGAGTATTTTTATCAGCAGCCATCCTGAAAGCGAGCCTATCAATATGGAGCCGCCGATTTCATATAATGGGTGCCTGAAGAGTTCGAATATGGTTCCTGAGGCGTGCCCGGTGAGGTTAAAAGCGATGCTCGATGCAAAAGCGAAGAGTAAGAGCGCCAGCCCGTCGTCCAGGGCAACGATGCTTAATACCGTCGTTGTCAGCGGGCCGCGCGTCCTGTATTCCCATAGGACATCGGTGGTGGCCGCGGGTGCGGTGGCGGAAGAGATGGCCCCGAGCAGCAGCCCGAGCGCGCATGCAAATTTGAAGTCCCCGAAGATAAAGAAAGCCAGGATGCTTACGAGTATGGAAACCAGGATAAAGGCAGTTATCCCCTCAAAGAGCAGGACATTAATAAGCTTTGCCCCGTGTTTGATAAAAACCTCTTTTTTAAGCTCCCTGCCTATCATAAACCCGATGAGCCCCAGCGCAAAATAATTGAGCGGCTGCAGCGCGGAGAGCACCTCGCGGTCGATAATCTTGAGGCCCGATACCCCGATGACAATGCCTATGGCGATATATCCCACTACCTGGGGGATTTGTAATTTTTGGAAGATGCGTCCGCCGATAGTCCCGCCAAAGAGGGCCAACCCCAAGAGAAAGAGGATGTTTATATGGAAAAATGAAAATTGTGTGAGGAGACGGCTGACAGATTCAAACATGAATTTTATTATATTATAAAAACCGCTCTTTTCAAAAGAAAATAAAAAGGGATGGTTCTTAAGGTAAAGCTAAAGTGCCCCTTCAAAAGACGCTTTCCCTAACGATGAAAAGGGCATCTTTGAGACGTATTCCGTTTTGGAATATTACATAATTTAATATATCATAATAGCGCTTATTCGGACAAAAGCAGGGTTTATAGCCGGATGGATAAGACGATTTTTACCGACACCCACAAGCGCCTGGTAGGCAAGCTGGTGAAGGCGCGCCGCAATGCAAGATTAAGGCAGGTAGACGCCGCCAGGAAGCTCGGCCGCACCCAGTCTTATATTTCAAAGATAGAATCCGGCCAGCGCCGCATTGATACTGTCCAGCTGAAGGAATTCTCCCGCCTCTACAAGAAGAGGATTGATTTTTTCCTTGAATAACCTCTTTAGATAAGCCCCGCATCCGCAAAACTGAAATAATCGTCATTACCGATAATCACGTGATCGAGCGCTTGGAGGCAGAGCATCTCTCCTGCCTTTATGAGCTCGCGGGTAAATTCCTTGTCTTCCGGGCTGGGCTGGGGGTTTCCTGAAGGGTGGTTGTGAACGCATATCAGGGAAGGGGCAAAACCCTGGAGCGCCTTGTGGTAAATTTCCCGTAAAATCGGCTTTACCTGGTTCACCGTGCCTTCCGTAACCTCGGCAATATCAATAATCCGCGCCCCGGAGTCCAGCAGTATTATCTTAAATACCTCTTTTTTCAGGTCGCGCATCCTCGGCATCATGATTCCCGCCACATCTGCCGAAGATTCTATCCTGGGTCTGGAAGCCATCATTTCTTTTTCTTTAATCCGCCTGCCGATTTCTATCGCTGCTTTTATCTGGATAATCTTTGCATTGCCAAGGCCCAGACCGCGGAATTCATCCCAGGAAGCCGGGTCGGTATGGGAGAGGTTGCGGAATGTTTTGAATTTATGGAGTATTTTTCTCGCCAGGTCTACGGCGCTAAGGCCTTTTGCGCCGCAGCGGATAATTATTGCCAGGAGTTCCGAATCAGTAAGGGTATGTTCACCCTGCCGCAGGAGTTTTTCCCGCGGCCGGTCTTCCTTGGGCCAGTTTGTTATGCTGGTATGCAACTTTTTAATTTTTGCCTCCCAGGTAATAGACGATATTGCCGGTAGTTTCTAACAGGGAAAGAGCAGACACCTTCCCGAACAGCCGGGAGAGCGTTACTGCTTCAGAGGCAAGATACTGTCCCGAACGGGGAGGAAAACGTCTTGTGCTTTGAAAAAAGGTTTAACATCGCTGGAAAGAGTGATATAATAAAAATTCCGGGAAAAGGAGGAAAGACTATGAAAAATAGCTCCGCGTGGGTCTTTATATGGTTGGCGTTTTTCATTTTGAGCGTAAATCTGGGGTGTTCCCATATTGCGCCCAAGCAGCAGATGACGGTAGCCGGGACATCCGACATAAACAAGGACGGCAGGCCCGACGTAACATATTACAAAGAGGGGGAATACATATCCAAGGTCGAAGCGGATACCAATTACGACGGCAGGCCCGACGTAACAGTGCGTACCAGAGGCGGGAAATTCGAGTCCGCGGAAGTGGATAAGGATTATAACGGCACGGTTGACGAGAGATTCGAAGACGTCAAAGAATTCAACAAGTGGCTCAACGAAAATCATCCCGATTTCAACGATAAATTGAACAAGCCCGACTGGCGGGTTAATCTGGCCAATTTTTGAGGCATGGACGCACGGATGCATAAGATAAAAAGAATATTAGCGTTTTTCTTTCCGGTTTTCTTTTTATCGGGATGCGCGACCTACTATGCGGTTACGGTGAACGACTACCTGGATACCACCGAGACACCCGAACCAATCCCCGCCGGTGCATCTTTTTATGTCCTTCCCAATGAAAACGAAAAGAACCCCATTCTTGATAATGAAATCAAATCCAAGATAGAAAAACTGCTTCTGGAGAGCGGATACAAGATATCCTCTTACGAGAAGGCAGAGCTTTACCTTAATTTTACCTATTCGGTAAGTTCCGGCAGGAGGGAAACGCAGATAAGGCCCGTATTTAACGTCGGAGAGACCGGTACGATACAGACCTATAAGTCAAGCGGCGAAAGCAGCACTTCAATAATAACCATGCCGGGTTATACCAGCTATGTGCCTTACAGGATTACGTTATTTACTTCCTCCCTTACCCTGGATGTCCTTGATGCTGCCAGTCTTAGGTCTAATAAACAAAAGAAGATAGTCTGGATAGGGGAGAATTCCAGTACCAGCCAGAATTCAGAGATAAGGGATACTATAAATTACCTTTTGGTCGCGGCGTTTGAAAATTTCGGAAAAAATACCGAAAGAAGCATTAAGGCAGAGATAAGCACGGGCGACCCCCGCATAAAACAAATAACCGGAGGTGCAGAAAAGAAGGCAGAAAGCCGATAAAAAGCGGGTGTGGCGGTGAGCATAAAAAATGGACGTATATTTGGCAGGAAAGGAGAAAGAAATGGCTGACATAAAGAAAGAGCTCGTAAAAAAGTTAAATCAGGCGTTGGAATTGGAGCACGCTGCCAGGATCCAGTATCTTGCACACGCAGAGCTGATCAAGGGTTTGGGGGGAGAGAAGATAATCGAGAGACTAAAAGAGCTTGCTGCCGATGAGACCAGGCACCAGGAGCAGTTTCGTAATCTTATTGCGAGTTATCTCGGAGGAGAGCCGAGCATGGGCCTGGCCCAGACCCATAAAGCAACCGAAACCAAAGGTATCCTTGAGGTCAATCTTGGCAACGAAAAAGATGCCATCGATTTTTACAAGGAGATTTACAAGCAGGTGATAGAGAACAAAGAGAGCCTTCAGTATGAGTTTGAGACCCTGGAGCACGAGATACGCCACGTGATTATTGATGAGCAGGAGCATGTAACGGAACTTTCGCTGCTTCTCGGAAAATAGTCTTTGCGAAAAGGGGGTTATAATGGCAGAACTCAAAGAATTGTTTCAAAGCGCCGATTGGAAGGCGGAGAAGCACGTTCCCGTAATCGAGGCCCCGGATAAGGTCAAGAAAGGGGAGTTTTTTAGGGTTGTCGCCGCAATCGGGAAGCAGATTGCGCACCCCAATAAGACCGAACACCACATCAGCTGGATAGAGGTATATTTCCTTCCCGAAGGGGAAAAATTCCCCTATCAGATAGGGAGGGTTGAATTTTTAGCTCACGGCGCCTCGGTACAGGGGCCGGATACCAGCTCGGTCTACACCCACCATGAGGTAGCGTTGAGCTTTAAAACCGACAAGTCCGGCGTTATTTACGCCTCCAGCTACTGTAACATACACGGCCTATGGCAGAACAGCAAGGAATTGAAGGTAGAATAGGCGCGATAAAAAGAAGGATGGGATGGCAAAATTAAAAAAAGGACAGAAACTGACCTGTTCCCCTGCGGCAGGCAGGTTATCGTTGATGCCTGCGGCATCTCGTCAAGGACTATTTGGTGTTGCGGCAAGCCGATGAAGCCGAAATCCAAATCAAAATCTTCTTCCCGCAAGAATTAATAATAGAGAATCTGTAGTCATAACCAGAGGTGGTTGTTACGCTGAGGTTAGGTTTATGTTTTTAAGCAGAGGAGTAACGCCGTGAAGGTTTCTGTTGATGCCGGTGCAGGCATCGGATGCGGCTTATGCGCACGGGCATGCCCCGAGGTATTCAAGATGGAGGCCGATAGGAAAGTCAGCTATAAGGATTCTGTTACCGGCGTCTTGAAGAATGCGGTAAAGGATGTTGCCCTGCAGCGCCCGCTTAACGCCATAGAGTTAGAGGAATAAGCCAAGATACGGTAATGAGAGATGCGTAAGATCATCAGAAAAACCTGGATTTATCCCGTCCTCGTCATTGCCTTGATAGGCATCTGCTATCAGGCCTGGCTAAACCACGCCGATTTTGAGAGGACCATGGTTGGCGAGGCCCAGGCGCAGCTTCTGATTATCGCAAAATCCGAAGCCCAGAGCATTGAAAAATACATCGGCAACATCAACCAGGAACTGGAGATACTCTCCTCGGAGTTTGCCGTTCATCAGATGCTCACCGGCAGATACGGCAGGGATGAATGGAAGAAATACCGGCAATACCTGGAAGGGTCTTATAAGGACGTTGAGGAACTTGTGGATTCGCTCTATCTGGTTAACGCTAACGGCACGGTGGTGGACGTCGACCCCTTAAATGAAGAGGCGATAGGAAGGGATTTCTCGGGGGAGCCTGCGCTAAAACGCGCGATGCAGGAGGGCCGTCCATACACCAGCAGTGTTTTTAGGCTGGCCTCCGGGGAACTGGCGATAGCCGACCTTTATCCAGTCATTGAGGAGGGCAAGGTTATCGGATTGCTGCGCGCCGATATTCTGGTAAGCAGGATAAATAATCTCCTCGGGCATCTTAACCAGGGGCAGGAACGCCGAGCCTTTATGATAGATAACGAAAAGACCTTGCTTGGTTACCGCGAGAGCAGTTATTTAGGCAAGGGCGTCGGGGTTATCATTAATGATGCCCCGGCAGAGGAGACGCGGCGGCGCTCAGAGCGTATCATTGAAAGGATGCTCGCCGCAGAGGAAGGTACGGATATGCTTCTCCTTCCTGCCGGCGACAAGGCAGCCGGGGTCAAAAGGATATTGATTGCCTTTGCCCCGGTCAATATCGGCTCGCACACCTGGTCAATCGCGCTGATGATGGATTACCGTTTGATCTCAGGGCCTATCAGCAGGAATGCGCTGGACAACCTTGTTTTCAGCGGATTGATATTGCTGATTTTGGTCATACTGGGGGTGTCTTTATACAGGATCCGCAAGAAAGAGGACGAGTCTGCATTATCAGAGGCGGCGCTGAATATAATCAACAGGCAGCTGCACCTGGAGATAGACGAACGCAGAAAAATAGAGGAAGAATTACTTAAGTCCTTACGTCGCCGCAGGCCGAGTTAAGAATGGGAGGGAATTTATGAAAGCCCAGGATATCGGGAAGATGAGCGTAGAAGACGCCTTTGGTAGCCTTTCTTCCGGCAGTAAGGGTTTGTCTTCTGACGAGGCTGCCAGGAGACTCAGCCAATACGGCCATAACGAGATAGTCGAAAAGAAGGCCGACCCTTTTGTTAAATTCCTGAGGTATTTCTGGGGCCCTATCCCCTGGATGATAGAGATCGCCGCTATCCTTTCCGGGGTTACCCGCCAGTGGCAGGATTTCTGGATTATCTTTGCGATGCTTCTGGTTAATTCCGTGGTAGGGTTCTGGCAGGAGCACAAGGCCGACAATGCCATTGAGTTATTAAAGAAGAGGCTGGCGCTTAAGGCGAGGGTGCTGCGTGACGGCTCGTGGTTAGATATCCCCGCCAATGAGCTTGTGCCGGGAGACATAATACGCATACGCCTGGGGGATATCGTGCCTGCCGACATCAAGCTTACAGAGGGGCAGTACCTGTTGGTTGACCAGGCGGCGCTTACCGGAGAATCGCTGCCCGTAGAAAAACACGCCGGGGATATCGCTTATTCCAGTTCAATCGCGCGCCAGGGTGAAATGGACGCCCTGGTGGTTGCAACCGGCATGAATACCTATTTCGGCAAGACTACCAGGCTTGTTGCCGAGGCCAAAACGCACAGTCATTTCCAGAAGGCAGTGATAAAGATAGGAGATTACCTTATTGTCCTTGCAGTGGCATTGGTGAGCCTTATTTTTATCGTAGCGCTCTTCCGCCACGAACAGGTACTGAGCATACTCCAATTTGCATTGATCCTGATAGTCGCCTCCATACCCGTAGCCTTACCTGCGGTGTTGACGGTAACTATGGCGGTAGGGGCAGTGGCGCTTGCCCGCAAGGAAGCAATCGTAAGCAAGCTGGTTGCCATTGAAGAAATGGCAGGGGTAGACGTGCTCTGTTGCGACAAGACCGGCACTATTACAAAAAATGAACTTAGCGTCAGGGAGGTCAGGCCATTCGGAGAATTTAATGAAAAGGATGTCGTCCTGGCAGGAGCCCTTGCATCGCGTCAGGAGGACGAGGACCCCATCGATAACACCATTATTGCCAGGGCAAATTCGGACAAACAGGTTCTTGTTTCTATCGGGGCATGCAAAGCGGTTGAATTCAGGCCCTTTGACCCGGTAGCAAAGCGCACTGAGGCGAGCATCGAGGACTCCGGCGGCAGGCGTTTTAAGGTAACCAAAGGAGCGCCGCAGGTAATCCTGTCGCTGGTAGCCGATAAGGAGGTTATCGCGGATAAGGTTGATAGTTGCGTAAATGAGTTTGCGCAAAAAGGATACCGCAGCCTCGGGGTGGCTAAAAGCGACGATAGCGGGAAATGGCAGTTCGCAGGGCTTGTTGCGCTTTATGACCCGCCGCGCGAGGATTCGGCCGAGACAATCAAGACGGCCGAGGGGATGGGCTTAGATGTCAAGATGGTCACCGGAGACCACGTTGCAGTTGCCAGGGAGATTGCCAGGGAGGTTAACCTCGGGACCAACATTATGCCCGCTTCTTCCTTTATGGATAAGTCCGATGCCCAGGCCCAACGCACGCTGGAGGAAGCCGACGGGTTCGCCCAGGTCTTCCCGGAGCACAAATACAGTATCGTAGAACATCTGCAGAAGATGGGGCATATCGTAGGCATGACCGGAGACGGTGTTAACGACGCGCCGGCGCTTAAAAAAGCCGACGCCGGCATTGCGGTTGCCGGAGCTACGGATGCGGCAAAGTCGGCAGCCGATATCGTACTCACCAGGCCGGGTTTATCGGTTATTATCGACGCCATTAAAGAGAGCCGCAAGATATTCAAGCGCATGAACAGTTATACTATCTACCGGATGGCGGAGACCATCAGGGTATTGTTATTTATGACGCTCTCCATACTTGTCTTTAATTTTTATCCGGTGACGGCGGTAATGATAGTGCTCCTGGCACTCTTAAACGATGTCCCCATCATGATGATCGCATACGATAACACCAAGCTTTACCAGGACCCCGTAAGCTGGAATATGCGCAGGGTATTGAGCCTGGCGACCATGCTTGGCGTTATGGGGGTATTTGCGAGCTTCCTGTTGTTCTGGATAGGAGAACGCGTGATGTTCTTGGACCGCACTACCATCCAGACGCTCATATTCCTTAAGCTTACCGTTGCCGGGCATATGACATTGTATTTGGCCAGGACAGGGGAGGAGCCCTTCTGGAGCCGCCCTTATCCTGCGGCAGTCCTTTTCTGGACAGCTGAAATAACCAAGGTTGTGGCTACTCTTTTTGCGGTATACGGAGTATTTATGAAACCGATAGGGTGGGGGCTGGCGGGGTTTGTGTGGGGTTACGCCCTCGCATTTTTTGTTATAACCGATTTTGTAAAGATCAGGTTTGATAGGCTCCTGGACCACGTCGGCATAACTTTTGGCCGCGAGGCCCCAAGGGTTAGGGCTACAAGTGCAGGCAGGACTTAACCAGGAAGGATAGCATGTCTCAGGCAAAGATAATTTCTACCATCGGCCCTGCAAGCGCCGGGAGGGTGATATTGGAGGAGATGGCGCTTGCCGGTATGGCTGTAGCGAGGCTGAATTTTTCGCACGGCGCGCTGGCAGGGCACCGGCTGCGGATAAATGCAATCAGAGGATTAAATAAAAAATACGGCCATAACATAAAGATATTGCAGGACCTTGAGGGCTACAGGATAAGGGTCGGCAGGCTTAAAGGAAGCAGGCCGGTTTTACTAAAGAAAGGCGAGGGCGTATTTTTAACCAACGCCAGGACAATGGGCAGTAAAGATATGGTTCCTTTTGACTACTGCGGGCCTTTGAAGGATATAAAGCGCGGCAGCTCTGTATATATAGACGACGGCAATATCATGCTGCTAGTCAAAAAATCGACCAGGGAATATCTCCAGACCGAGGTAGTCATGCCGGGCCTGCTTAAGGAAAACAAGGGGGTTAATATCCCCGGGGCAGTCTTAAGCTTTCAGGGGCTTACCGACAAGGACAAGACGGACCTGGACTTCGGCATGGCAGGCGGGGTGGATTTTATAGCGCAGTCCTTTGTAAGGGGAAAAAACGACATATTGGAGCTCAAGGATTATATCAAGGCCAGCGCCTTCAGGCATAAAATAATAGCGAAGATCGAAAACCGCCAGGGTCTCGATAATATTGATGAGATTATTGAGGTTGCCGACGGGATTATCGTGGCGCGCGGAGACCTGGGGGTGTCGGTGCCCATATACGAAATCCCCGTACTGCAGAAGATTATTATTAATAAGTGTAACCGCCGGGGTAAATTTGTGGTTACCGCGACCCAGATGCTGGAGAGCATGACCGAGCACCCGAGGCCTACGCGCGCGGAGGCAAGCGACGTAGCCAACGCGGTGCTCGATGGCTCAGATTACCTGATGTTATCTGCCGAGACGGCAGTAGGGAAGTACCCGGTAGAGTCGGTGCGGATGATGCGAGATATCATCAGGTTTACGGGAGGTTTTTTAAAGAAAGGCAAAAGGGATTTTACGGGTTATCATTGACAACCATGCATAAAAAGGAGTAGGGGATGGGATTGATATCATTGCTATTCAGCAACCCGCAGCTGTTTATCGTATTGGCGGTGTTGCTTCTTTATTCCGTAATTGCACACGAGGTGGCCCATGGATGGGTGGCGCATCTTTTTGGGGACGACACCGCCAGGTACTACGGCCGCCTTACTCTTAATCCGCGTTCGCACCTCGACCCTATCGGGACGCTAATGCTTTTTTTGGTGGGGTTCGGCTGGGCAAGGCCCGTGCCGGTGGATTACTACAGGCTAAGGGGCAGCCGCCTGGCGCTGGTATGCGTTTCTCTGGCAGGGTGCGCCACGAACATCCTGATAGCCACAGTCGCCCTGTTCTTATTGCAGTTTCGCGCAATAAGTTCCAACTCCGGATTCTATACCGCCCTTTCAATCGTAGTGAGGATAAATATAATCCTGGGGGCATTTAACCTCATACCCATCCCGCCGCTTGACGGCTCCAGGATCCTGATGGCGTTTCTTCCTGAGGATGCCCAGCAGGGCCTTGCGAGGCTGGAGCCCTACGGGTTTTTTATCCTGATATTCCTGCTTTTTACGGGGCTGCTTAATCCCGTGATAATCTTTATGCAGAATATAATCTACGGTTTTATAGCGTTTTTGTTCCACCTGTTTTTTAGGTAATTCTTAAAAGACCTTGACAGCGGGTGATGCTGTAGTATAAAGAGATTATATGCCTTGCATGCGAGAAATTGAGAAAACCGTAACCAGGAGAGCTATAAGATGAATTCATGGTTTAATTCACTGCCGGCTAATGCCAGGGACCTGTTTGTCCCCCTTGCGGTATTGGCAGCAACCTTAGTAATCGGTTATCTATTAAGGTGGGTATTTTTAAGCCGCCTTATGAAGTGGTCCAAAAACACCAAGACCAAGGTCGATGATATCGTTATCGGGGCCCTTAAAAAACCCTTTATGCTCCTGGTCCTGATATTAGGAGTGTATTTTAGCATGGATTCTTCGAGGTTGCCCCAGGACCTTAACCAGACCGTTGACAGGGTGCTTTTTGTGCTGGGGGTTTTGATAGTGACGGCGATCCTGGCAAATATCGCCGGCAATCTCATCAGGAGTTATTCGGCTAAACTGCAATCAACCATGCCCATTACCTCGCTTACCCAGAACGTAGCGCGCCTTACCATATTTGCCGTCGGAATCCTAATCATTTTAAACAGCCTGGGGATTTCTATTGCGCCGATCCTGGCTACCCTGGGCGTCGGAGGCCTGGCGGTTGCCCTTGCGCTTCAGGACACCCTGTCCAATCTCTTCTCCGGATTTTACATCATTGCGTCCAAACAGATAAAGGTGGGGGATTATATAAAATTGGATTCCGGTGATGAGGGGTATGTCGTTGACATTAACTGGCGCAGCACGAAGATCAGGATGTTGCCCAATAACATCATCCTTGTCCCGAACGAGAAGCTGACCAAGGCCATCATTACGAATTATTACCTGCCGGATAAGGAGATGGCGCTTTTGGTTAATCTGGGTGTTCATTACGACAGCGACCTGGAAAAAGTGGAGCGCGTTACCTGCGAGGTTGCCAAAGAGGTTTTAACCGAGGTTACCGGAGGCGCCCCGGAATTTGAGCCGTTCATACGTTACGGTTCTTTCGGGGATTTCAGCATCAACCTTACCGTGATATTGAGGGTGAAGGAGTTCGTGGACCAGTATCTGGTCAAGCACGAATTCATCAAGAGGCTGCACGAGCGCTATGCCAGGGAAGGCATAGTTATCCCTTATCCGATAAGGGCAGTAAACTATACGCAGGAGAAGGAGCAATGAAAAGGATAATCCTTTTTATTCTGCCGATTCTTATTATCGTTACCGCAGGGCTTACCGTCTCCGGCATTATGCAGGTCCGTTTCACCGAGGACCGCCTGATGGACGATTTAAAGAGGAAGGCCAGGGCCGTAGACGAATCCCTGGAGCTATCAGCCAGGTACATCCTTCTAAACAACGATTTCAAGTCCGCCAACCGGCTAGTCGAGAAGTTCCAGAAAAGAGAGCGCCTGCAGGGATGCGCTATCTACAATAAGGACGGAGAGATTGCGGCGATAAGCGAGAAGTTCTCCGAATGGAAGAATAAAGACAGGCCTTACCTGCGGGACATATTCAGCAGCAAGAAGCCGCGCGGTTCGCTTGAGAAATTCAGGAATTATACCGTCTATAGCTATATCACGCCCGTCTTGGACGAGCAGGATAATGTCCTTGGGCTGGTAGAGGTTATCTATGACACCTCCTATCTTTTTAATGCCCTTACCGACCTCTGGAAGAGGATAAGCATTACCCTGATTGCCCTGATATTATTAATAACCGTTACCGCTTTTTTAATCCAGAGGCAGATTTTTATCCTGCCGATGCGCCGGCTTACGCAGTGGTTTATGCATTTCCAGCGCGGGGATATTGATAAGCTGCGGCCTTTTGAAGAAAAAGGAGAATTCGGCAAGCTTATCAGCGAGGTAGAACAGGTAGCCCTGGGTCTTAGGGTTGCGCGCAAGGTGGTAAGCGAAGAGGCGCACGAGAAGTTTCAGAAAGAAGATTTCTGGACCGAGGAAAAATTAAGGAACCTTATCCGCGCTAAACTGGGAGAGAATTCATTCTTTGTGGTTTCAAACCGCGAGCCGTATATGCATATCATAGACGAGGCTACCGGTAAACCCAGGTGCGTGCGTCCCGCAAGCGGCGTGGTTACCGCAATCGACCCGATATTGCGCGCCTGCGGCGGAACCTGGATTGCCCACGGCAGCGCCGAGGCAGACAGGAAATTCGTAAACTCCAAGAACAAACTCGGCGTACCCCCGAAGGATAATCGCTACATATTAAAGAGGGTATGGCTTACGAAAGAGGAGGAGGACGGCTATTATTACGGGTTTTCCAACGAGGGCCTATGGCCGCTCTGCCACGTCACGCATACCCGCCCGATATTCCGCGAATCGGACTGGCAGATGTACAAAGAGGTCAATCAGAAGTTCGCCGATAATGTCCTGGAGGAGCTTCCTGCCAATGCGCCATTTGTGTTTATACAGGATTACCACTTTACCCTTCTTGGGAAGATGATCAAGGACAAAAGGCCGGATGCCACCGTTGCCTTGTTCTGGCACATCCCCTGGCCTAACCCGGAGGTATTCGCGATATGCCCCTACCAGAGAGAGATACTGGAAGGCATGCTTGCCTGCGACATGATAGGTTTTCACGTGCAGTTTCACTGCAACAACTTTCTCGATACCACCAACCGTTTGATTGAGTGCCGCGTTGATACCGAGAAGTTCAGCGTCGTAAGGAGCAATAAAGAGACGCTGGTAAGGGCATTCTCCATTAGCGTTGACGGTTACCTTTCCGCTGGCCTTTCCGCCGAAGAAAACAGCCGCCTCAACAAGATACGCGAGGAGTTCCAGCTGGAAGGCAAGATCGTGGCAGTGGGGGTGGACAGGATAGATTACACCAAGGGCATCATCGAGCGCATACTCGCCATCGACCGGTTCCTGGAGAAATACCCGGAATACCGCGAGAAATTCGTATTTATCCAGCTTGCAGCTCCCAGCCGCACCCATATAAAACGCTATCACGAATTAACCGGAGAGATTGACGAGCTGATAGAGAACAAGAATTGGAAATACTCCAGCAGCGAATGGAAGCCTATAATATACCTGAAGAGGTATTTTTCCCCCGAGGAGATCAAGCCTTATTATATACTGGCGGATTTATGTATCGTTAGCTCCCTGCACGACGGGATGAACCTGGTGGCCAAGGAGTATGTTGCCTCCAAGACCGATTCAAGCGGGGCCCTTATCCTGAGCAGGTTTACCGGCGCAGCCAGGGAATTGACCGATGCGGTGTTGATAAATCCCTACGCCATCGAGGAATTCGCCGACGCCATAAAATTTACGATAGAATTGCCCCCGGATGAGAAAAAGAAACGCATGGAAAACATGCGCAACATCATTACGGAAAATAATATTTATAAATGGGCCGGCAGCATCATCACGGAGCTCGTTTCCCTGAAGAAAGGCTGAAACTTAAGGAATTTGTGCCGCAGAGATGGAGTATCTTTTCGATAAGTGGGACGACGTACGCAAGGGAATAGCCGGCAAGCCGCTTTTTATTTTTCTGGATTTTGACGGCACCCTGGCTCCGATTGTCGAAAGGCCGGAGGCGGCATCCCTGCCTGCCGCAACAAAAGAGCTGCTTAGGAAGCTGTCGGCTGAACCCAGGTTTAAGCTGGCGTTTATAAGCGGTAGGTCGCTGGCAGACGTCAAGGAAAAGGTAGGATTAAAGGACGTTATTTATTCCGGAAACCACGGCTTGGAGATCGAGGGGCCGAAGATTAAGTTTGAGCCTCTGGTTTCTGCCGGATACAAGACCCTGATACGCGGCATAAAAAGCGAATTGGCAAAGGGGATTGCCGCGATTAAAGGCGCGCTGCTGGAAGATAAGGGGTTATCATTGAGCCTGCATTACCGCCTGGTAGCGCCGCGGCAGCTCTTGGCCCTTAGGATGACTTTCCGGAATGCCATAGTCCCGCACCGCCTCAAAGGCAAGATAAAGGTTAATAAGGGTAAGAAGGTTTTTGAGGTCAGGCCGGCTATGGAGTGGGATAAAGGCAAGATTGTCCTTTGGCTTCTGGCAAGGGAGTCTTTTGCGGCAGGAGAGAAAGAGATTGTCCCGGTTTACCTGGGGGACGACCTTACCGATGAGGATGTCTTTCGTGCCCTAAAAAATAAAGGGCTGACTGTCTTGGTGGGTAACGGCAGGCCGTCGGCAGCAGCCTATTACGTAAGGGACCACCGGCAGGTACAGAGGTTTTTAAAGATGCTTTTGGAGAGCCGTTTAGACAGATGAGGGAGCTGATAAAAGCCAAAGAGCCGTTTCGCTTTTATACCCGCCTGCACCTTTCGGAATTGACGGGGTTGAGGGCGACTACCCTTACCCAGCTTTTGGATATTCTCAAGAATGTCCCGGGCTCCTGTATCTATTACCATACCCATAGGTTCCTTCAGCAGCACCAGTATCTTTCTCCGGAGCCGCCGAATGATTTTGCCTATTGGGTGGCGGATGTCCTGGGTGAAGACGAGCTCGGGGAGAAGCTGGCCAGCATAGATACCATACAGTATTCCACCATCCGCGCCCTAAGGGATGAAATCGCCGTAACCATCGAGGAGTACCTTAAGGATAACCCCTTGGCAAAATTGAAATTCTCCCATCCGGAGGATGAATTCCATTTTATAAAGTGCGTGAGCTTTATCCTGCCGACTAATTATGTTGTCTCCGACCTGGTTGAGTTTGCCGAGGTCCTCAAGAAGATAACCATAGATTCCATCTATTTCCATATCTTTGAGGCGCGGCTGAGGCTGGAGAAAAAAACGAACGACTTCTCCAACTGGATAGATACTTCCCTCGGCGACCGGGAGCTGGCCGATAAGATATCCAGCCTTGACCCTTATACCCGTACCCTGGAAGATTTAAGAAAGACGATCATCGAGATTATAGAGGAGGATTTGGGTTGACGCCATGGTTACGATAGAAGAATATACCCCAATCGTAGGCCAATCCGTTATAGACGACTTGAAGCTTCTGGCAGAGAGGCTCAAGGGTAAAGTTATCCAGCACATTAACTCTACTTCGGTTGGCGGAGGAGTTGCCGAGATATTAAACCGGATGGTGCCACTCTTACGCGAGCTGGGCGTTGATACCAGGTGGGACCTTATAAAAGGGGGCGGGCAGTTTTTTGAAGTAACCAAGAAAATCCATAATGCCCTGCACGGCAGGCAGGAGGCGCTGACGCCGCGGGATTTCGAGATATTTATGGAGACCAGTAATACTAACATTGAGGAGATCAACATCTCGGGAGACATAGTTTTTGTGCATGACCCGCAGCCGATAGCGCTCATAAAAAAGAAGTCCGGAAATAAATGGATATGGCGTTGCCATATAGACGTATCAAACCCCTCCCAGAAAGCCTGGGTTTTCCTGAGGGAGTTTATCGCCGGTTACGACGCCGCCGTTTTTTCGGCCCCGGGATTCTCGCAGAGGCTCCTGCCTATAAGGCAATTCCTGATATCTCCGTCTATCGACCCTTTAAGCGATAAAAATAGGGAATTACCGCAGGAAGAGGTTGATTCGGTTTTAAAGAAATACAATATCCAGCGTAATAAGCCGATTGTTACGCAGATTTCGCGTTTTGACCGCCTCAAGGACCCGGTCGGGGTAATCGAGGCCTATCAGAAGGTAAAGAGGTATATCGATTGCCAGCTTGTCCTTGCCGGAGGCGCGGCAGACGACGACCCGGAGGGGATGAAGGTCTTGGATGAGGTCAGGGAAAAAGCCAAGGGCGACCGCGATATACACATATTGCTTCTTCCCCAGAGCGACATCGAGGTCAATGCCCTGCAGCGAGCCTCCACCATTATACTCCAGAAATCACTGAAAGAGGGGTTCGGCCTTACCGTCTCCGAAGCGCTCTGGAAGGCTAAGCCCGTAGTTGCCTCTAACGTAGGAGGGATACCGCTCCAGATAAAACATAAGTATTCGGGACTTCTTTGCCATTCGATAGACGGGGCCGCCTTTGCGCTTAAGCAGCTTCTGAATAGCCCGGAATACGCAAAAAAACTGGGCGAAAACGGCAGGGAGCACGTCAGAAATAATTTCCTTCTTACCCGCCACCTAAGGGACTACCTGCTTTTATTCCTTGCTTTATACCACGAGCAGGATATCGTTAATCTTTAGAAAGAGTTTTATGCGGCTCTCCGGCATGATATTTATGCTTTTTTCCTGGGGTTTTATTATCGGGCTGGCGCTGTTATGTTTTAACAGGATTTTTAGAAGCGGGCTTGGAGGAAAAGATTCGGAGAAGGCAACAGAGCGGCTCAGGAAATAGGCCTGTTTGGGGTGGTGGCGAGGGATTTTAGCATAACCTAAAATGAAGTTCTCTGCCGTAGCAAGCTTCCTTCTGGTGCCGGTGGCGGCATTATCCTTGAGGTGCGGGGTTTCTTATGCTGCCCTGCCCCCCTTGGAGGTTAGCGAAGAGGAAGCAGGAAAGATTGAAGCCGCCCCCGGGCAGGAGTGGCTAAAAAAGCTTGATAAGTCCCGCCAGGAATTTGCCGATAGATACGGCACTTACCTTGGTTTCCTCTTTCATTACGACCGCCAGTTTATCGTTTCCGCCAAGAACGACAGGGGCAAGAGCGGGGAGGTAGCTTATTGGAACCTTGAGCTTCTGCAGCGGCTCTGGCCGGGCGCATTCCTTAACGCCGAACTGGAGACGGACCGCGGTAAGGGCGTAGATAAATTTTTACCTACCTTCTCGGTTTTTAACACCAATTCCGGGGATAACGTGGATTTCTATGTTCCGCAGTTATACCTGGAGCAGAATTTCTGTTCAGAGAAGGGATTGGTGCTGGCAGGCAAGCTCGATACTTCGGATTGGTTTGACGGTAATGCCGTGGCAGAATCTGCCGATACGCAATTTTTGTCCTCCGCCCTCGTTAATAATGTTTCCATACCTTTTCCTTCCAAGGGGCTCGGCGCGGTATTGAAATTTCAGCCTTATGACTGGGCGTATCTGGAGACAGCCATAGCCACAGCCGAGGCATCCGCCACTAAAACCGGATTAAGCGATGGGTTTGACGGCCAGTTTTTTATAACTGAACTCGGATTCTCGCCGGTTTTCGGGAAGCTTGAGGGTAATTACCGTTTTATCTTCCATCTCACGCACGAGAGGCTTGACTATATCGATGAGTCGGCGACCAAGAATGATACCGCGGGTTTTGCCTTGAGCTTCGACCAGCAGGTAACCAGGCGCATTAGCTTATTCGCGCGTTACGGGTTCCAGAATCCCAAGGTAAGGGATATCCAGTATTTCTGGTCATTCGGCGGACAGCTCAGAGAGCCTTTCGCAGGACGTAAATACGATTGCCTTGGGGCGGCGGTAGCGCAGTCTATCACCGGCAAGGATTATCGCCTTTACAACGGAGCGGGTAGCGCATCTGCCGAGACGCTCTGGGAGGTTTATTACAGCTATGATTTTAACCACCTTCTGGTTTTTACCCCCAATGTCCAGATTGTTCACAATCCTAATGCGGAGAGGGCCTTGAGTACCGAGATAGTGGCCGGGATAAGGGTCATCTGCGCTTTTTAAAATTATTGAAAAATATATTTTTTGTGTTAGAATAATTATCAAAGTTCAGGCGGGGATTTCAGTGCAGAAATAGGCCCACCTTTTAACCGGGGTAGGGCTTTTATTTTTTATGAATACGCTATAGCCTATGCTGTTTGCCGTCTTTCTTCCGTTGGCCGGCTCATTTTTCCTGCCGCTGGCAGGCCGTATATCGGGACGCCTCAGGAACCTCATGGCGTTTACCGCGGCGGCGGCGCCTTTTATTTTTTCGCTGAGCTTAATCCCGCGGGTAATGGCAGGAGAGACGGTCAGTTTCAGCATGTCCCTGCCGTTGGGGCTTAACCTCGTTTTTGCCGCCGATTGCCTGGCGGTATTTATGGCCGGCGTTTCGTCCTTTATAAGCGCGGTCATTATCCTGTATTCCTTCGCTTACATCAGCCACTACCAGAACCAGAACGAATATTACTTTATGGTAGTGCTGTTCCTCGGCGCGATGATGGGGCTGGTGTTTTGCGCCAACCTTATATTCATTTATCTGTTCTGGGAGATTACCGCGATTACCAGCTGGAGGCTGATCGGATTTTTCCGGGAGCGCCAGCAGGTGCTGCGGGCCGATAAATCGTTTTTGGTCACGGTTTTTGGGGCGCTGGTGATGCTGATCGGTTTCATCATGGTTTACCAAGAGACCGGTTCATTCGACCTCGCAGCTATTAAAGGAGGGGGCAGCATCTCGAACCTGGCGGTCCTCTTGATACTCTTCGGGATTTTCTCTAAATCCGCAACCCTGCCTTTTCAGACCTGGCTGCCTGATGCCGGCGTGGCCCCTTCTCCGGTAACCGCCCTTCTCCATGCGGCAGTGCTGGTTAAAATAGGCGTTTATGTATTCGCCAGGCTTTTTGTCGTTACTTTCCCCATAGCCCAGTTTTGGCATACGGCAGTGCCCTTTATCGCAGGCGCAAGCGCAGTAATCTCCGCGGGCGCGGCATTAGTGGAAACCGACATAAAACGGATAATCGCGTATTCCACCATCAGCCAGATTGCTTTTATCTTCCTGGGGTTCTCCGTCGCAAACAGTATAGGGATTGCCGGGGCGCTGCTTTACATTCTGATGCACGGCCTTGCTAAAGGAGGACTCTTTCTATGCGCCGGTATCGTAGAGCAGAATACCGGAGTAAGGGATATCAGGAAACTGGGGGGGCTGATACAGAGCATGCCGGTCACGGCGACGGCGTTTATTTTTTGCGCTTTTTCTATCATGGGCATACCTCCCTTCGGAGGGTTTTTCGGAAAATATATGGTTATAGCAGGCGCCTTGGGAAGCGGCCATACTGCGGTTTCCGTCATATTCCTGATAGCGGCGGTGATGACGATACTCTATCTTTTCAGGTTGTTTAATAATGTTTTTATGGGGGAGCCGCAGGGCCCTGCGGCAAGAGAAGGTTCTTTGCTCATGGTTTTAAGCGTGGTAATACTGGCTGCCCTTTCGCTTTTGGCAGGCATATATATAGGCGTATTTAGCGGATTCCTGCGGATTGCAGTGCAACAGATGACAGGGGGAGTAGCGGGATGACGGATATATTGCTGTTACTGCCTTTGATAATACCCTTTGCGGCAGCGCCGCTGGTTATGCTCCTGCCGCGCTCTATACGGATGGCGAGGGAGGGGGTGGTTTTGGCCGTCTCGCTGCTTAATCTGCTGCTGGCCGCAGCATTTTTTAAAACCGAAGCCAGTATTTCTTTGCCTTGGATGGGGTTCGGTTTTGATTTTGCCTTGAGATTCTACCATTTCGGGAATTTTATCGTCTTGGCCTCTGCGGTATTCATCTTATTGACGGCTTTATATTGCAGTGTTTTTCTTCATGGTAAGAATTATGCCAGGCAGTTTTATTTTTATTTCTTGTTATCGGTAGGTTTGACCAACGGCGCGGTGCTGGCGGATAACCTCCTCTTGGTGCTTTTCTTCTGGGAGGCGATGCTGTTGCCGCTTTTCGGCATGATTGCCATCGCAAGCAGGCAGGCATACAAGACCGCAACCAAGGCCTTTGTTATCGTAGGCGCAACCGACATTTGTTTTATGGCAGGGGTTATCCTGAGCGGTTCCCTGGCAGCCACCTTTACCATTTCCAAGATTAACCTGCCGTCCTCGGGCTTAGGCGCGCTGGCATTTTTGTTTTTAATGGTCGGCATCATATCCAAGGCAGGCGCCATGCCTTTTCATAGCTGGATACCGGACGCCGCCGTAGATGCCCCCTTGCCTTTTATGGCTTTCTTCCCGTCCTCCCTGGAGAAACTTTTGGGGATTTATCTTCTCGCCCGCATTTCGCTGGATATGTTCAAGATTAACGGCGACTCCTGGGTAAGCCTCCTGCTTATGGCCGTAGGGGCGCTTACTATTCTGCTGGCAGTGGCAATGGCGCTGATACAGACGGATTACAAGAGGCTGCTTTCATATCACGCCATCAGCCAGGTAGGTTATATGATTTTGGGTATCGGCACCCTTGTGCCGGCCGGTATTATCGGCGGGCTATTCCATATGCTTAACCATACGGTATACAAGAGCTGCCTTTTTTTCTCGGCCGGTTCGATAGAGAGGCAGGCCGGCACTACATCCCTGGAGAAGCTCGGGGGGTTGGCGAGGAAGATGCCGGTTACCTTCGCATGTTTTCTGGTGGCGGCGCTCTCCATATCCGGAGTCCCGCCTTTTAACGGGTTCTTTTCCAAAGAGCTGGTTTACGAAGGGGCCCTGCAGAGAGGTTGGTTTTTTTACCTGGCGGCATTACTGGGTTCGTTTCTGACTGCCGTATCATTCTTAAAGCTCGGGCATGCCGCCTTCCTCGGCAGGGCCCAGGAGCGGAATAAGGCAGTGACAGAATCGCCTTTGCCCATGCTGACCCCCATGCTCGTGCTGGCCGCGGTTTGTATAATCTTCGGGGTTTTTAACTTTATCCCGCTCTCTTATTTCATTCATCCTGTTATCGGATTTCTCGGCCGCCAAACGCATAGCTTATCCTCCGGAATGCTTCTGGGCGGATTTACCGTGGCGGTATTGGCATTAGCCTTTCTCAGCCACGCCCTGGGGGTTAAGTCCGGCGGAAGCGCCTTAAAGGCCGCTGACCACATCCACTACGCCCCGCTTCTAAAAGGCATATACGATAAGGCAGAGAACGGGTATTTTGACCCTTACAACATCGGATGGGCAGGGGCAAGGTTTTTATCTCTCATAAGCTGGCGCCTGGACCGCGCCGTGGATTGGTTTTATGATTCTTTTTGCGTCAGGACAGCATCCGGGATAAGCGCTATCATCAGGAGGGTGCACAGCGGTAATTATTCTGTTTATATCGGATGGTCGCTTGCGGCAAGCGCTGCGGTAATAACATTTTTGCTGAAAATCCATGGATAGCAACCGAACAAAAAAGGGCATAAGATGCCGTCGTTATTAATCCTGGTTCCGTTGGTCGGAATACTGGTTTTGAATTTCCTTTTCAAGCTTGTGGTCAGGAGGGCCGCATTCTGGTTTGTGCTGGTCCTTTTTGCGACCCAGGCCGTAATTACTTTTTTGCATGCTCCGTTTTTCTATGCCGGTAGTGCTGATCGGCTCAACCCTTTCTTCAAAGTAGTTTTTAACGTAGACGGCATAAGCTTTGTAGCGCTCCTGTGTATTGAGATAGTATGCCTGGCAAGCCTGGTGGTGGCCAGATACACCCTTCATGACCTTAACCAGCGTTTTAATTTCACAAACCTCCTTTTGATTTCTTCCATAGGCATGAACGGCATGGTCCTGACGAGCGATATCTTCTCGCTCTACGTGTTCCTGGAGGTAGCGGCAGTATCTTCTTTTATCATGATAGCCTTCCGCCGGGGCAAGAGATCCCTGGAGGGGGCATTTAAATACATCATCCTTTCGGCTGTGGCAACGGTATTGATGCTGGCCGCCATTGCCCTTTTCCTGTTGGCCTGTAGCGACACCTCGTTTGCGGCAATACGCCACGGGATGGGGCAGTCGCCACACAGTAATATTATTTTGTTCGCTGTCGGGATGTTTGTCTCGGGGCTTTTTATTAAGGCGGGCCTGGTGCCCTTCCACGCCTGGCTGCCCGATGCCTATTCCGCGGCGCCCGATGCCGTATCGGTGCTGCTTGCCGGTATTGTCACCAAGGCCTGCGGGATCTATGCCTTGATAAGGCTGGTGGTTTCGGTGTTTGGTTTTAGTCCCGGCTTGAACCAGGTTATTTTACTTTTAGGCGCGGTATCGGTACTGGCAGGCGCCTTGGCTGCGCTGGGGCAGAATGATTTTAAGAGGATGCTTTCCTATTCCAGCATCAGCCAGATAGGCTATATTGCACTCGGCCTGGGAAGCGGCACGGCTTTAGGGGTAGCAGGGGCGGTATTTCATTTTTTTAACCACGCGATTTTTAAATCTTTGCTTTTCGTTAATTCCGCCGCGGTGGCAGAGGAGGCGCATACCACTGATATGGATAAGATGGGAGGGTTGTCTTCCCGCATGCCGGTAACGGGTTCAACCTCCGTGATAGGATTTCTTTCTGCGGCAGGCATCCCGCCGCTGGCAGGTTTCTGGAGCAAGCTGGTAATCATTATCGCCCTCTGGAAGGCGGGAGATATCGCCTATGCGGTGATTGCGGTGCTGGCAAGCATCCTGACGTTGAGTTATTTATTGTCAATGCAGAGAAGGGTTTTCTTCGGGAGGCTAAGACAGGGTTTGGAAGATGCGAAAGAGGTTGGCGCGGGGTTTGCCTTAATTTCCGTTTTCTTGGCATTGATTATCATCGCCTGCGGGTTGTTATTCCCGCTGGTATTCAATGCCATATACGCCTCGGTAAAACAAATTCTAATACAATGACGAACCTGAACCTTATGCTGTTGGTATTGATGGTAGCGGCGGCAGTCTGGGCGGTAATGGCCAGGAGCCTTCTTAAGGCCGCAATCGGCCTGGCGATAGCCAGTATTATAATTACTATTTTTATGTTTGAATTCAACTCGCCCCTGGCAGCGGTCTTTGAGCTTTCGGTCTGTAGCGGTCTCATTACGGTAATCTTCCTGAGCACCATCGGGCTTACCAGGCCATTGAGCCATAAGGAGCTGTTGGCGTTATCCAGGGACCGCGGAAGGCGCTACGGTTTTATGCCGTTATTGGTTATTGCCTGCGGCGCAATACTGGCATTTGTTTTCCTCAAGATGCCGCTGGATCTGGAGGTGGCTAAAAATACCATTAGCGTAGGCGCGCGGGAGGTCCTTTGGAATTTCAGGCACCTGGATCTATTCGGACAGATTATGATATTGCTGGCAGGAGGATTCGGAGCAGTATTGCTATTCAGGGAGACCAACACAGATGAGTGGTAGTATCGCGGAATTCTTCTGGGTTTTTACGGTTTTCATCGCGATGCTCGCGTTTGCTGGATTCTACTGCATACTGGTAACCCGCAACCTTATCCGGGCGTTGATCGGCCTGGAGATCCTTAATAAGGCCGTAACCCTGCTTTTTATCGTAGTGGGCTATATTACCGGCCGCCAGGCATTGGTGCAGGCGCTGGTGATAACGACGATTGTTATAGAGGTGGTAATCATTGTAGTGGCGGGAGGGGTTATTATGAGCGTATACCGCAACGATGAATCGCTGGACGCAAGGAACCTCAGGAATCTGAAAGGTTAAAACATGCCGCATCCGTTATTTTATCCTCCGGTAGCCTTTGTCATCATTATGGCTTTTATAATGTGTATCTCGGCCTTGCTTTCACGCCTGGCATTCAGGCCGGGGAAACAGCCGCAGGAGGGTTCCTCCAAGGCCTATGCCTGCGGCGAGGATATCCCGGAGCACCGGGTGCAGATTGACTACGGCCAGTTTTTCAGCTTTGCTTTTTTCTTTACCATCCTGCATGTGCTTACGCTTGTTATCGCAACGGTGCCTATCGAGACCACGGATTCGTTTTTTATTTCAGTAATCTATATTGCCGGGGCAATCACCGGATTGTTTGTTCTCTTCAGGAAGGACAGACTATGGGGTTAATCAAGGGTATAGTGGATAAGGCGAGGCTTAAATCTCCCTGGATACTGCATTTTAATACCGGGGCCTGCAACGCCTGCGATATAGAGATTATCGCTGCCTTAACCCCCAGGTATGATCTGGAGCGTTTCGGAATCTTGCTAAAAGGGACCCCGCGGCATGCCGATATACTGGTGTGTTCAGGCCCGGTTACCCGTCAGACTGCCGATAGGCTAGCCCGCATCTACTCCCAGATGCCTGAGCCTAAGTTGGTGGTGGCGGTAGGCTCATGCGCCTGTTCCGGAGGGGTCTTTGAAGGGTGCTATAACGTAGAAGAGGGGATTAATTCGGTAATACCGGTGGCAGCTTATATCCCCGGTTGCCCTGCCAGCCCAAAGGCTATTATAGACGGGGTAGTAAAGCTCTTGGCGAGCCTTGAGGAGAAGGATAAAATATGAGCGAGGAAGAAAGAATACGGGAAGGGTTGTTAAAGCGTTTTTCTTCTCTGGAGGGCAAGATTCGCCTGCAGAGGGCAAAGAGGTTATTTGCGGACGTGCCCTGCGATGATTTTACGGCAGCGCTGGAATATGCCTCAAGGGAATTAAGATTCCAGATGCTTCTTACCATTACCGGACTTGATGAAGGAGAGAACCTGGGTTTTATCTATCATCTTGCGCGTGAAGACGGTATTACGTTGAATCTAAAGATAAGCGTTAAGAAGGACGGTCCCGGCATCAGGACGGTAACGCCGTATTTCCCCGGCGCAGAGATTTACGAAAGGGAATTGGTTGATTTGCTCGGCGCCCGGATTGAGGGCTTAAAGGAGGGCAGGCGTTATCCGCTGCCGGATGACTGGCCCGAAGGCCAATACCCCCTGCGCAAAGACTGGAACACAAAGGCCCTTAAGGATAAGGAGGCCAATAAAAATGCATGATATCAGGATTCCCGTCGGTCCGCAGCACCCTGCCTTAAAAGAACCGGAGAGTTTCAGGCTGGCTTTAAGCGGGGAGAAAATCATGGAGGCGAGCGTCCGTCTCGGTTATAACCACCGCGGAATTGAAAAGGCCTGCGAGGAACGTACCTATATCCAGGACCTCTATCTTATCGAGCGTATCTGCGGCATATGCTCTCATGCCCATTCCACCTGTTTTCTGCAGGCAGTGGAGGAGATTGCGGGGCTGGAGATACCCCGCAGGGCAGCGTATATACGCACTGTTATCGCAGAGTTAGAGAGGATCCACAGCCATCTTTTGTGGCTGGGGGTTGCGGGGCACGAGGTAGGATTTGATACGCTTCTGATGTATAGCTGGAAGGACCGCGAGATTGTGCTGGACCTTCTGGCGCAGATGACAGGAAACCGCGTGAATTACGGAATAAATACTATCGGAGGGGTAAGGCGCGACATCACTGCCGCGCTTGCCAAGGAGGTTATCAAAGGTATCGATACCCTGGAGAAAAGGACCGGGTATTATATTGAGGTAGCCAGGCAAGAGCCTACCTTGATTAACCGGCTTTCAGGGGTAGGCGTTCTATCCCGCCAGGATGTCCTGAGCCTCGGGGCAGTCGGACCGACAGCCAGGGCTTCGGGTGTGGTGCGGGATGTCAGAAAAGATGACCCCTATGCTGCCTACGGAGAGCTGGATTTCGACGTCATTACGGATAAGCACAACGATGTCTACGGACGCACCCTGGTGCGCCTGAAAGAGCTGCTTGAGTCTTACAAGATTATCCGTCAGGCTTTGGATGATATGCCGCAGGGGCAGTTGGCGGTAAAGGCCCCGCGTAAGATCCCCGCCGGAGAGGCACTTAGCCGCTATGAAGCGCCTCGCGGAGAGGATGTCCATTACGTGAAGTCTAACGGCACGGATAAGCCCGAGAGGGTCAAGGTCAGGGCGCCGACCCTTGCCAACATCCAGACCGTAGCGTTGATGCTGGAGGATAGGTATCTGGCCGATATGCCGATTGTGGTTGCGGCCATTGACCCCTGCTTTTCCTGCACCGACAGATTGATTTCCCTGAAACAGGAGCATCGGAGGCGCAGGGTTACGAGATGGGAAGAACTTCGTGTTTACGGAATAGAATGGTATCGCAGGAGAGGGGTGGATTTTTCGCGGCTCAACGGTAATTTTAAACTCTAAGGCGAGAAATGTTGAAGGCTTTGTTTAGTATTTTGGTATTCCCGGGGGTTATGTTTTTAGCGGTCTTCGGTTTTATCGCCGAATTCTACGACAGGAAGCTCTATGCCCGCCTGCAGAACCGCGTAGGGCCCCCGTGGTTTCAGCCGTGGGCGGATTTTATTAAGCTCGTTGGGAAGGAGAGCCTTATCCCTGAGGAGGCCAATCCCGGGGTATTTAAATTTATGCCGGTTCTGGCTCTTACTTCTGTCGCAAGCGCCTTCCTGTATATCCCGCTCTGGAGGCAAGAGGCGCTGTTTTCCTTTAACGGAGACATAATAGTCGTGGTTTACCTCCTGACTATTCCTACGCTCACCCTTTTTCTCGGCGGCTGGTATTCGCGCTCCATATATTCTACCCTGGGCGCGATGCGTTCCCTGACACAGTTATTTGCCTACGAAATACCCCTATTGGCCAGCATCCTGGCTGCGGCGCTTCTGGCAAATACCTGGTCGTTAGGCGAGATCACGGTGTTTTACAGCCGCCACCCCTGGCTATGGTTGATTAACCTGCCCGGATTTATCATTGCGATAATTACCCTTTTGGGAAAACTCCAGAAGGTGCCTTTTGATATCCCGGAGGCCGAAACCGAGATTGTTGCCGGCACCCTCACTGAATACAGCGGAAAGTTCCTGGGGTTGTTCCGGCTGATGACGGACGCGGAGATGGTGGTTTGCGCTGCGTTACTCTCGGCGGTATTCCTGCCTTTCGGATTAAACCTGACAGCGCCCGCGGGGTTTGTCCTTTTTTTGCTTAAGATATTTGCAATCATAAGCGTGCTGTCGCTGTTGCGCACCGTATTCGCCCGCATGAGGCTTGACCAGATGATTAATTTCTGCTGGAAATTCCTGGCCCCCTGCGCCATGGCGCAGGTCCTCGTGGACCTGATAGTCAAGGGGGTGATAGCCAGATGAATTTCGCAAGGCCCGGCAAGATGATCAGGCAGGTTTTGAGTTCCGTTATGAAAAAACCCGCTACTACCCGCTACCCGTTCGTGAAATCCAGGACACCCGAAGGCGTAAGAGGAGAGATTGTGTTTCATCCCGGCAGATGCATCGGCTGCCGCATGTGCATGAGGGATTGCCCTGCAGGAGCGATAACCATCAGGGATACCGGAAACAAAAAATTCGAAGCAGAGATAGATTTGGGAAAATGCCTTTTCTGCGGCCAGTGCGTGGATTCCTGCATCAAAAAGGCCCTTGAGGTAACCGGGGGGTTTGAGCTGGCCCAGCTCGATAAGGCAAAATTAAAGGTTATTTTTAATGCCGAGCCTCAAGAAAGACCTTCTCAGGAGACTTGAAGGCGCCCGAAGGATTGCCGTTGTCGGCGTAGGCTCAGAGCTGAGGTCAGACGACGCAGCAGGCGCATTCGCGGCTGAGAAGATTAAATCTGGCTGCCGCAGGCAGAAGAGCCGGATGGTAAGACTGAGGGTCTTCTTCGGATTTACCGCTCCCGAGAACCTTACGGGCGAAATAAAGAAATTCCTCCCTTCGCATATTATCATTATAGACGCGGCAGAATTGGGCAAGAGGCCCGGTTCAGTCGGGATACTTAATGATAGTGAAATCGCGGGACTAACGTTTTCTACTCACCGTATGCCGCTCGTTGTCCTGGCGGATTATCTGAAGAGGTCTTTTGACTGTCAGGTAATCATTATCGGGATCCAACCTAAATCCGTTTCCTTCGGAGGCGGCCTCTCAGCGCCGGTCAGAAAATCCATTTCAGGACTTGCAGCCTTGATCTGCGAGACTATAAAAAAGGTTTAAAATTTATGCTACCGGTGTTAAAATAGAGGCGGTTATAGAGAGGACGAGAAAAAGGAGGTGGCAGATGTCGAAATACCTGATGCTCGGGAAGTATTCGGCTGAGGCGGTTAAGGCGATCAAGGCAGACCGCACCAAAAAGGTAGCGGAGATTATTGAGAAGGAAGGCGGCAAGGTCGTCGGCATGTATGCCCTCATCGGCCCGTACGATTTAGCTTTTATCGTGGATATGCCGACCAGCGCTTCCGTGATGAAAGCGGCAATCGAAATTACTAAATTTACGGGGATAGGGTTTTTTAGCTCTCCGGCAATAAGCGTGGAAGAGTTCGACAAGATCGCCAGTTAACCAAAGAAGAAACAGTTTCCAACCTAAAGCAGAAACACTTTCCAAGCTGATCGGGAAAACGTTTCCAGATTGCGACGGAAAGCGTTTCTAGAACAGAAGAGGTAGGAATGGAAGGCGCCAGGGTCTTGAGGAATTCCCAGATTATTATCCTGGGGGTTTGCATCGCCGTAGCTACGATTGTATCCAGCGTTATATTGTCGCAGGGGTTCTTAAAGGTAATGAAGTTCAGCCGGGAGGCGATAACCGTTACCGGCTCTGCCAACAGGGATATCAGGAGCGACTATATTGTATGGAAGTGCTCCTTTTCCAGGACGGAGGCGGAGCTGGAGACTGCCTATCGCAAATTAAACCGTGACCTTACCCGCGTAAAGCAATATCTCGCCTCCCAGGGGGTAGATGAAAAAGAGGAGGCCGTTTCGCAGGTATCCATAGCTACTATCTATAAAAAGAACGAGAGAGGAAGCGATACCAATGAGATAATGGGGTATCGTCTGAGCCAGGCGGTGGAAATACGCTCAAGCGATGTTGATAAGATTACCGTGATTTCGCGGCAGTCCAGCGAGCTTATCAATGAAGGTATCGAGTTTGCATCGGGAGCGCCCGAGTATTTCTATACCAAGCTCGATGACCTCAAGATAGAGATGCTTGCCAGCGCCAGCGAGAATGCCAAGCAGCGCGCTGAGAACATGGTCAAGGCCACCGGTAACAGGATCGGCCTGATGCGTTCGGCAAGGATGGGGGTATTTCAGATTACCCCCCGCAACTCCACCGAGGTTTCAGATTGGGGGATAAGCGATACCTCATCGCTGGAGAAGAAGGTTACGGCAGTGGTTAGCGCAAGCTTCGCCATAGAATAGAAAGACCTAATCGGCAGAAACTATAAGCAAAGATTTTGCTTGACAAATTATAAAAATTAGATTATAATCTCTTCTGTAGTAAATAAGAGATTAGAATACTTGGGCCGCAAGGCTAGAGGATCTAGCTTAGCGGCTTTTTTTGTTTCTGTCATTATTTACTATAATTCTAGAAGAAAGGAGGTTGTAAATAATGGCAAGAGG